>TARA_R110001592_G_scaffold62252_2_pt1 | contig 14618 bp, 11 predicted proteins | sample TARA_R110001592 | Tara Oceans TARA_R110001592 (sample SAMEA4398387) | marine metagenome | biome: Polar Biome; feature: [SRF] surface water layer (ENVO:00010504); material: water (ENVO:00002006), including particulate matter (ENVO:01000060) such as... | depth 5 m
GGCTGTTCGTCGAAATGGTCTTGAGTTTCCTGCGGAAATTTCACTTTCACCACTAAATGATAATGGTGAGATCCGTATGTTAGCGGTCATTTCAGATATTACTAGACGAAAGCAGTTGGAAAGCACGCTTCGTCATCAAAGTTGTTACGATAGTCTGACGAATTTACCCAATCGTAATTTATTCTTGGACCGTCTTGATCAAGCCTGTATCAAACAAGCGCGTCATAATACAGGGTTTGCCTTATTAATGATCGACCTCGACCGTTTTAAAGAGGTTAACGACTCTCTAGGGCACCCCGTCGGGGATATTGTTTTAAATGAAGTTGGCCAGCGATTTGAACAGGTTCTACGAAAATCGGACAGCATTGCTCGTATCGGTGGTGATGAATTTTCAGCGGTTCTGCATAACATCAGCGAAACGGAAGATGCCATATTGCTTGCAGAAAAACTTATCGAATCACTACGCTCGCCAGTGATGGCGGATACACATGCTTTATCAGTGGGGGCTTCAATTGGCATTGCTTTATGCCCTCAACATGGCACAGATAAGAATACCTTGATTGCCCATGCCGATTTTGCAATGTATCAGGCTAAACGAGGAGTGCATTCTGTTGTAGTTGATAATACACCTCCAGAACAAGTACCAGCACCTCAACAAGCCATAGCGACAGAGATAGAGGGTGCACTGGAACGTAAAGAGCTGGTTTTTTATTATCAGCCTAAAGTTAACCTCCGTGACGGTACACTAATTGGTGTTGAGGCGTTAATACGTTGGGAACGCCCTAACATGGGTGTCATTAATCCCATTAAGTTTATTCCCGCTATAGAAGAGTCATCGGTGTTGGAAAAATTCACGTTTACCACTCTTGAAATGGCGTTTTATCAGGCTAATGTATTCCAACAAGAAGGAAACCCCCTTAAAGTTGCGGTTAATCTTTCTGCTCGCATGCTTGAACATCCTCGCCTAGTTGATACGGTAAGTGATTTATTAAAAAAATATGATATTCAACCGAACTTGATAGCCCTAGAAATTACTGAAACAGCATTAGTTATCAACCCTATAAAAGCCCGTAATACGATCGAAGCGATTGAAAAGTATGGTGTGACGTTTTCTATTGATGATTTTGGAGCCGGATTTACGTCTTTCAAATATCTGAAAAACTTCCACTTTGATGAAATTAAGATTGACCAAGAATTCATAACAGCACTTCAGCTCGAATCATTCGATGCATCTCTGGTACAGAGTATTGCAGGTTTCTGTAAAGGGCTGAATATTCGCCTCGTAGCAGAAGGTATCGAGACTGAATTTGTTCTTCAGCTGCTACTTAAACTGGGCTGTCAATTCGGTCAGGGATATCATATTGCTCGCCCAATGCCCATTGATGAATTTAATGTCTGGCGAAAAGGTGTCCGAACTATTTAAAGTAGAGATGACCTACAAGAAAGTAAACGTCTTGCCAAGCGCACAACGAGCATCAGTTTTTCATCAATCACGCATCTGACTTAGCTACCCAGCCTTTAACCTTATGGCTGACATTTGCACCCAAGACTAATAAACACGGCGTTAACAATAGAGTCAGAATGGTTGCGAAAGACAGCCCACCCGCAATAGCACTTGAAAGCTGAGTCCACCACTGTGTTGACGGCGCTCCAAAGGCTACTTCTCGATTGATGAAATCAATATTCATTGCCAGCACCATCGGTATTAAGCCCAAAACAGTGGTTCCAGCCGTGAGTAAAACAGGCCGCATTCTGATCTCACCCGTTTTGAGAGCTGCGTCAAACGGCGATAAGCCTTCCTGTAAGTAAACATTATAGGTATCAATAAGTACGATATTGTTGTTCACGACAATGCCCGCCAAGGCAATGATACCTAAACCTACCATGACGATACCGAAAGGTTGAGCGGTAATTATCAAGCCAAGCAAGACACCCGATGTCGAAAAAATAATCGCACTGAGCACCAGAAAACTTTGATAGAAGCTATTGAATTGCACAACTAATATGAGCAGCATAATGAACAAGGCCGTCAAAAAGGCTGTGGCTAAAAACTCCATGGTTTCTTTTTGGTCTTCTTCTTCGCCTTTCACATTAACACGCACATCCGGATGCATTTTACTCAAATCTAACGAGTCCTGAAGAGTTTGCAAGCGTTCACTAGCAAGTTGTCCTTCTGAGACATCTGCTTGTAAGGTAATGGCTCTTTTCGCATCGACTCGTTTAATCGTACCGGTTTTAGGTGCAGGTTTTAATTTTACGAAATAACTTATCGGCACCATGCCTTTTGATGTTTGAATACGAAAGCTATCAAACTGATCTAAATTACGCTGTTGAGCAGGAAATCGAATATTGATATCCACTTCTTCAATGGTGTCATCAGGACGGAACTCGGCCACCCTAAAACCATTGGTAATCATTTGAATAGCACTACCTATCAAGGCGATATCTGCACCAAAACGCGCGGCGGCTTCACGGTCAACTTCTAAGCGCCACTCAATGCCGGGCAAGGCTCGATCATCTTCTATATCTTTAAAACCACCCAAGCTTTCCATTTTTTTCCGAATGATCTCGACGGTTTCATCGGCATGTTCTGGGATGATGGCACTAACTTGCAACTTAATCGGCTTACCACCTGAAGGGCCATTTTCAGCCTTTCTGAACTCTAGCGTGATACCCACGATATCTTTGGTCATCTCGGACATTTGGTCGAGTATCTCGCTCGCAGGCCTGCGCTGATCCCAATCAATAAACTGAAATTGAATTGAGCCAATCACATCTTCAGCCACACCACTAAACGCCTGATTAAAAGAACGGGCATACACTGACTGTAATTCCGGCATACCGTAAAAACGTTTTTCAACTTGTTTTAATAAGGCATCTTTTTCATGAATAGATAAATCACCTCGGGCATGTACCAATACTTGGGCATTATCGGGTTCAACATCAGGAAAAAATTCGACACCTTTACCAAATATTCCGTAAGCACCATAGCTCATAAAAATAATGACTAAAGAGACAAACAGTGTTTTTCCAGGGTGGCGTAATAGACTGGATAGCAAAGCACTATATCCCGAACTAAAAGCATTACGCTTAGCGTGTAGCATGCTGGAAGCAGAATTAACTTGCTTATGTTTCCCTAAAAACGAGCCTAATACCGGTAAGAAAATAAGCGCTACCACCAGCGAAACGCTCAAACAAATCATCACCGTGATCGGTAGGAATTTCATAAATTCGCCCACTGTACCGGGCCACACGATCAAAGGCATAAACACCGCCAAGGTTGTTGCGGTAGAGGCAATAATCGGCCAAGACATACGCTTAGATGCACTAGCAAAGGCTTTATCCGCCGCCATACCATCATCCTGATTTCGAGAGGCGAGCTCGGCAACGACTATCGCGCCATCCACCAACATCCCGACAACCAAAATTAAGCTAAATAGCACGACGATGTTGAGGGTAAATCCCATCATGTGAATAATCATGATGCTCACAACGAAGGAGCCCGGAATCGCAAAGCCGACTAACAATGACGAGCGCAAACCCAAGGCGCCGACAATCACAATCATCACCATCACGATGGCACTGGAAATATTATTTTGTAGGTCTTGAAGCATTTCGACAATTTGACTCGACTTATCAAGAATATAGGTATGCTCTATCGCCGCCGGCCAGAATGCTTTCTTTTCATCGACGATGGCTTTCACTTGTGAAATCACTTCAATGATGTTCGCACCAACGCGTTTTTTCACCTCTAAAGATAAAGCGGGCTGACCATTGACCCGCGCAAAACCGCCTGGATCTTTAAAAGAGCGTCTTACCGTGGCAACATCTCTAAAACTAACCACGGTATCGCCGACAACCTTGATCGGAAGCGACATAATATCTTCGAGATTTTCAATGACACCCGGCACCTTGATAACCTGACGACCCAGACCACTATCGATGGCACCCGCCGCAACTAACTGGTTATTTCGATTAACGATCATGAGCACGCTTTCAAAATCGATCCCGTAGGTTTCTAAGACTAAAGGGTCGACAAGTATTTCAAGCACTTCTTCCCTATCTCCACCTATGTCGACTTCGAGTACACCCGACAGGGATTCAATCTCATCTTTCAAGTCACGCACGATATAAAGCAACTGACGTTCAGAAACGGGCCCGGCTAAACTCATACTTAAAACAGGAAATAAGGCTACATTGACTTCGTTGACCGTTGGTTCATCGCTTTCACTGGGCAGTTTGCTTTTGGCTCGATCGACTTTTTCACGGACATCATCTAAAGCTTTGGCGCTGTTAAAACCCGCATCAAACTCCAGTGTGACTGAAGCGTGACCTTCAGATGCCACGGAACTCATTTCTTTCACGCCTTCAATCGATTGCAGTTCTTTTTCCATCGGCCTGACAAGTAGGCGCTCGGCATCTTCTGGTGAAATACCTTCATGCGACATTGAGACATAAACGATAGGAATCGCAATATCCGGCTCAGACTCTTTTGGGATGTCCTGATACGCAGTGATACCGCTGATAAATAAGAATAACAATAAGAGCAGCATGGAACGGCGATGTGAAATTGCCCAATCAACTATGCCACGCTTATTTAGCTTGTCTTCTGAATCATGATGGTTTGAATCAGAGGTCATTATTTAGACTTCCCCTGAATGTTTGACTCAGAAGCTTCGGCGGTATTTTGTTCGTTGTCATAAATCGCATCAACCACTTCGCCCTCAGAAACAAAACCCTGACCCACAGTAATAAGGTCTATTGTATCGGGTAAACCACCTAGCCAAATGCCTGCATTATCACTTCGAATCATGATGACATTTTGACTGACGACGCGCTTTTGAGCATCGAGCGTTTTAATCTGTAAGCTACCATCACTACTTAAGTTCAACAAAGAAGGCGTCATTAAATAAGCAAAAAGTTCTCCCAAATAAATTTTAACCCGTGCACTTTGGCCAAAATATTTAACACCGGCCACATTTTCAGCTTTTGCTTCAATTAAAAAAGTTCGCGTTGCTAGATTGGCAGACGAAGAGATATAGGTAATTTTTCCTTGCAGCTGTACACCATTGAGTAAGCTCGCTTCGACTACCTGGCCTTTCTTTAATTTGGCAATGTGTTGCTGAGGGACTTCCGCGGTAATCGTTACCCAGTCTTGATCAACTAGGGTCGCAAGCGCTGAACCAGGAGAAACATAATCACCCAATTCCACATGCACCTCGTTCAATATGCCTTTGAACGCCGCGGTAATATTAGTTTGTTTGATTTCTACTTCGATCTCTTTTACTTCAGCCTGAGCAGCAGCAACATCGGCTATATTCTGCTGATAACGGTTCTCGGAAACCATGTTCTTATCTTTCAAACTTTTGCTCGAGGCTAATTCTGTCTGCTTGACACGCAACTCTGCCTTGGCTTTTTCCAATCGCGCTTCACGGTCATTCATCGCTAAAGATAAAATTTCCTGGCCAGACTTTAGCTTGTCGCCTTTTGTTGCAACTATTCTTTCGACTGTACCTAGTGTTTCTGCTCTAACTTCAATTTGCCTAGCTGCTTCAATTCCCCCTTGAAGGACAATCTGGTCTTGCATCTTTTCAGCAACACGTTTTTGAACTTTTACCTTAAAAGCAGGGAGGGTCTTTTCAGATTGTTCAGAAGACTGCTCAATATTTTCAGCCTCTTCATTGTTTGATATCGAACCAGAAAGAATCCAGAGGGTGGCAATGATGGCTAATAAAATGGATAGTACCAGCGAGCGATTCATAAAGCCTCAATATGAGCAGTGAAAAAGAAAGGTAGGATATATGATAATCAAGCCAGCTTTATGACCATAAGTCACAAACTTAGCATTGATTATCAAGTAGTTGTAAAATCAGTTTCGTTTCCAAGAAAACAACTACCAACCTTGAGTATGCTGCTCAACTAAATCTGCCATCATTTGGATATGATCAGCACGATCATTTAAACAAGGAATATAGTGATAATCTTTACCGCCCGCTTCAATAAAAAAGTGGCGATTCTCAACGTCAATCTCTTCAAGTGTTTCCAGGCAGTCGGCTGAAAATGCCGGGCTAATAACATCAACTCGAGCTATGCCCTGCTTAGCCCAATCTTTCAGTGTAAAGTCTGTGTAGGGTTTTACCCATTCTTCACGACCAAAGCGAGACTGAAAAGCACAGAGCCATTGGTCATCATTTAACTCAAGAGCAAGCGCTAAAGCCTTTGCTGTGGCACGACAGTGGTTGGGATAAGGATCACCTTTGGTTTCATAACGCTGTGGAATACCATGAAATGACATTAGTAGTTTTTCACCACGGCCATTGTTATCCCAATATTCTCTAACTGAAGCAGCTAATGAGGAAATGTATCCAGGGTGCTGGTGATACTCATTCACCCATCTTATTTCAGGCAAATGAGGGCAAGCTTGCAGCCCTTTGGCTAAACGGTCATAAACGGCAGCTGTGGTTGACGATGAAAACTGAGGATATAAAGGCAGCATGAGTATTTTTTGGACACCCGCTTGGCGCAATTCCATACCGGCTTGTTCAATACTGGGTGTGCCGTAAGTCATAGCCAAACTGACGGGTATTTTCCGGCCATATTCTGCTTCGAGTTTTTGTTCTAAGGCCAGACGCTGTCTTTTAGAAAAGACCATGAGCGGCGAACCTTCTTTCATCCAGACACTGGCATAGCCTTTCGCCACACGCCCCGGACGAATTCGCAAAATGACGCAATGAAGAATTAGCCACCAGAGAGGCCGAAAGACATCGACAACACGTTTATCCCACAAAAACTCGGCTAAATAACGCCTTACCGCTTTTTTTGTTGGCGCATCGGGTGTGCCCAAATTAACAAGCATAATGCCAAACGATGTATTTTGATGATCTTGGTTTTGCATAACATCCTCACTTATAAAACATGGTTTGCAGTGTATACAAAACCCTTCCGAGGGTCACCTGTCACTTTCTGAAAAATGTATTAATAGTGACCATTTCCACCCGATACAAATATCTACATATATACTTTATTATTGATCTGAAACGTCATAGACGAGGTAATTTATGAGGCGTAAAATCCGCGCTAACTTCAAGCCTTTATTCATATTAAAGGCCAGATAGATTGTCTTGATGTTAAACATTTTGTTTAACCTACAGAGATTAATGATATGACGTATTGTGTCGCGCTGTAATTACGAGAAGGACTTGTTTTATGTTCAGATTCGCGCACCAATGCGGGTGTTGACCACATAGCAAATTTTCGTAAACTTCAGGTTTTTGAAAAAAAAGATGAGCGCATCATATTCATACAAAGTACAGGAAAATTTAGCCAGCACCCAAAGTGTGATTAGCCTTCTGCAAAAAGCGATATCGCAAAACGATAGGCATATTCTGAATATTGAATCACTGTTCGATGTTGCGGAGATTGTCGGAAAAACCATTCGCCAAGTCATTCAACGTGACCAAGGGCAAAATCAAGGCATCGATTTTGGCTGTAATATTATTCTGAGTGGACAAATACGCGGTGAAGAATCCCGACTATTTCATATTTACCCGCAAGGTAACTTCATCGAAGCAAGTGATGACACACCATATTTTCAAATTGGCGAAAGCAAATATGGCAAACCGATTTTAGATAGAATTATCACAATCGATACTCCCATAGAAAAAGCAATCCAATGCGTGCTGATTTCCATGGATTCGACATTGAGGAGTAATTTATCTGTAGGTATGCCTTTAGACCTAATGCGTTATGAAGAAAACGCTCTATGCAGCTCAGAAATAGTGAGATTAGATGAATTCCATCCCAATTTTTTAAAGTTAAGAAATGTTTGGTCTGAAGGTATTAAAGACTTATTTAATAGCCTGCCACTTTATATGAAGAGCGAGTCTTAAGCTGAGTAAACAATAGTTTTACTTAGGCCTAAAGGCATGAAGTAATTATTTAACCTTTGGACTTAACATCATTTTGGAAAGATGTTTTTTATATTATTAAGAGGCCATCATGGCAGCATACGGATCGGCTAATTGCATGGATTCTTCTTGTCTTCTTACATGAACTTCATCAAGATTAAAACGTTCCTCCATAGCGACCCCACCGCAACATGCTCTAAGGTATTCTAGATTACCCTTCACATTAAATGAGACCGTGCCTGATAGCATTGCTGAGGTAGATTCATTCAAACACTGCTCATCAACCAATATAGTATTTTCTCCCGTAGCATCTTTGTAGCTTAACCATAATGAGACTGGCTTTTGCATAGTTTGATTAAAACTTAACCAAACTGCAGCGTTAAAACTAAGATGTTTAGACTTTGCATAATTTGGATTTGAAGCGCCAGGCTTTTGGCGTAATCGTTTTAAAAAGCTTAAACGTTCGTTCGTATTCAAACTATTTTTAGGAGGACGAATATCTGCGTATTCACTGACAGGCACATTGGCTAATGTTCTTAGCATAATAAGTTTTGATGGAATGGCTGACACCCATATTCTCCTTCTTGTTTCTGATAACTCAACCTTACACCTAAGTCATCTCACAAAAAGTGTTCTATGCATCTTAATGAACGTCTACTCTGCCTCACTAATACAGACGCTAAACACGATGAAATAAAGCGTAACAATAGTGTCATTCTTTTCAGGCTGCTTTGTGTTTAGCCATAAGGTTCACCAAAACCCCAATAAGAATAAAAAATGCACCAGCCGTAAACCACATATCTGGAATTTCCTGAAAAAAGAACCAGCCAAACAATGCTGCAAACACAACTTGTAAATACGAAAAAGCAGTTGCTCTGCTGGCTGTTTCTGTTTGCATGGCCTTGGTTAAACCTACTTGCCCTATTTGGGTAAAAATCCCAACTAGTACCAGTAATAAGCAGGCATAGGCATTTGGTAAAACAAAATCGCTTCCAAGTAAAACCAAAGAGAATGGCAAAGCTATTAAGGGGAAGTAAAAAATAATGACGGAACTATCTTCGGTCTGGTTTAACTTTCTCACCAAGACATAGGCAATTGAGCTGCCGATCGCCCCCAAAATCCCAGCTAAAACGGCAAAGTAAGATAAATCTTGAGCGAGCTCTCCAAATAAAATAGCGGGTCGAACGACTAATAACAACCCTGTAAAGCTCAACAATATACTGACAATTAATTGCCAATGAATATGCTCTTTCAGAAAAAATAAAGCGAGTACCGCGGTAAAAACAGGGTAGAGATATTGCAATACAGTTGCTTCAGCAAGCGGAAGGTGGGTAATCGCATAATAAACACAGACTAAGGCGAAAGAACCAACCAAGCCCCGCATAAATAGCAAACCTTTCCGCTCGCCAAAAATGGGAATACGCTTACGATGAATGTCGGCATAACTCAAAAAAAGCGATACGAGTGCCCTGGCTGCGACAATTTCCAGAACCGGAATACCTTCAGCGCTGGCATATTTCACACAAACAGCCATGACAGAAAAGCCGAATGCGCTCAATACCATGTAGCGCATGCCAAGAGGTAGACTAAAAAAAAAGTGTTTCATTGGTGCTCTACAATGTACGACTACAACTAAACAATGTACGCGAGTTTAGCCGCGCTAGTTTACAGCATCTGCTTTTCGTTCATAGACGCCTATTCGAATCTGCTCACGAGAGTCAAAGTCATTTTGGCGTAGCTCATTTATTTGCTGCTGTTTAGCTTCTTCACTTAAACCTTCATTACTTAAAATAGCTGCACGTTTTTGAAGATAGCTTTCAATTCTCTGACTCCAATCAGCCCGCTCTTGATCTAAAAGATCGAAGCGTTCAGCCGCTTCTGCACCTAGCATTTCTGTTCTCAAAGCTTTAATTTCTTGCTGACTTCCCCCACTGGCTTTTAAGGCCTGAGTCTTAGTTTTGAGGATATCAGTCACTTGTGCTTCTTTACGCGCTTCTACAATATCAATCGGTGCTTGAGCATCAATGTCTGCTAAACGTGCTTGCTTTTGTTCATCCGTTAAACTTTTATTCGCGTTCACTTCCATACGCGCTAAGGAATAACTATCGTAGGCTTCTTCATCGGCATAAAAAGCTTCGTGAGTCTCAGGACCCAGATGCAGACTTCTCAAATCACGCTGAGCATCTAACTGTTCTTTTAGTAGAGACAGATACGTCTCACCTTGAGTATCGCCACTTTGCTCCATAATTCTTTTCAGAGAATCTGAACGTTCAACTTCAAAGTCAAACAGTGCTTTTTTCATCGCAATATATTGACTCATAATTTCTTTTGCCTGGCTCAATGCGGGCTCATCAAGTGAATAATCCAAATACTCTTGGATTCGATTCAAAATAACATCTAGGTTTTCTTCTTCAATCGTTGAAAGAAAAAAGTCAAAGACGCGTTGAAGGTCACTCGATATTCTTAAATTTCCCTCTTCATCTACAACAAGTGCTTGCTGCATAATCGTCCCTTCCAAAGTACCTGGTAATGGGCCGTAAATACTTTTATAGGGTAGTACCTTTTCACTGAGAACTCGTTTTTGCTCAGATTCAATTTCCTGAGAAATCTCATGAGCAGGCTCAGGGTAATGCTCTGCAAGTATCTCTGGAGATGCTTTAGTTTCATCGCGTTCAACTAAGAATACAAAAAACAGCACTGATAAAATAACTAATAAAATAGTAAATGAAATTATTTTTTTCTGAATTAAGGACATAGGCTGATCTTATTGTGAATTGATTGAAATGAAAGAGAGTGAAGGCAGCATATAATGCATTAAAAAGAAAAACACCCGATCACTGTAAAGTAAACGGGTGTTTTATTTTCTAATAAAATAAACTTATAGACCAGCAGACTTCAAACGAACCGCCTGGTTTTTGTACAGAGTAAGTGGATCAGTTTCAAACAAATGGTGGATACCAAAAATATGATTAACTGCATCCAAATGGTTCATGTTATAGCGAGTTCCAATAACCTGACCCCAATGCTGATCACAACGCTCAACTAAACCATCGTTCGCACCGTTGATCGTAGCGCCAGTGAAAACTAAGAATAAATCTGTAATATCGAAAGCATTGGTAAATGCTGCATCACCGCCCCAAGAGTAGTAACGAATACCATTTACTGAACTTGCACCAGAACCACAACGGCTTGTTGGCTTACCTGCTGGGAAGTAGTTGTTAAACTCATTTGCACCGGCTGATGTCATGAATGTAACTGAAGACAATGCATCTTGAGCATATTCAGGATTGCCAGACAAGAAATCAATCACATTACCTAACAAATTCAAAGAACCTTCAACTAAAGCTTCTACACCACCACCGACTGGAACAATACCACGAGCTACGTCGGCAAAATCAGAACCGAAGTTAACCGCATTAATAGTCGTAATCGACGCAACCAAATCAGGACGAACACCGGCAACATATCGAACAGTTGGGCCACCTAAACTATGCCCCATTAAGTTAAACTTTGAAGAACCTGTCGCTGCACGTAAATCATCTAGCGCGTCGATTAGATCTTCACCACGCTGATAAGCATCGTCCCAAGCTGTCACATTCGGCGCATATACTTTTGCACCACGATCTTGAAGTGCACCTCTTACTCCATAGAAGTAATCGATCCCTAAAATTGAACTAAAACCAGAGACACCATGAACTAATACAATGGGATACTTAGTTTTATAAGCATTACAATCTTGCCACCACCAGCAAAAAGCACTCGCCTGAGCACTAAATGCAAGCAACATTGTAACAAGCAAGCCTTTAAGTAGATTGTTATTTACTTTTGTTTTTATTGTCATGTCTTCACCTTTTTGTTTTTATATGAATAAGGTCGCTGTAAAGCATTACGAAGAAAATATAATTAGCAAACATCAAATCACCCTAAGTAGAGATTAGGGATTACTGGTACAACAGAAATTTAATTTGATGGTGGCAAAACAGCTTAAGGTTAAACCGAGCTTGTTATATTTTTTACTCGTATTCACTTTCACCAACTGTCTTCGATAGTCTCAAATCTATTTTTTATTTTCCAACACAAAAGGACATTTATATGAACCATGTTCCATTTCGAACATCTTTAATCTTTTATTGGTCTTAAATGAACCATATCAAAAAAAGACCTTTTAATATCTCGATGAAAGTAACGAAGATTTGCTTCAAATAAGATGCTTACCTAAACTGCCCTCTTTACCAATTCTTAAACTACACCTAAGAAGCCGGATTTCCTGAAGATGATGACATTTATTGAACTATATGGGCTGAACCTACTGGCAGGCATTTGGTTTTTACTCTGCTTTAATGGTTATATGCGTTACGCGAAAGCGAGAAGCTATCGAAGCACACCTTCATCACCAAGCTTGGCCTCTGTGATGCACCGTTATCGTTATTTATGGATGGAAAAGGTACTAACACGCGAAATGCGTGTTGCAGATGCAGCCGCTATTGCAAATTTAGAAAAAAGCGTGGCCTTCTTTGCCTCGACAACCATGCTTATCCTCGCAGGTTTAATTACCATTCTAGGTTCGACTGAAAAGGCGATAGACCTTATTTCCGCTCTCCCTTATGCATTAGCAACAAATAGAGCAGAATGGGAATTCAAGATTATGATGCTAATTCTCTTGTTTGCTTATGCCTTTTTTAAGTTCACTTGGAGCTTACGCCAATATGGTTTTGTGACAATCATGATTGGCAGTGCCCCATTGCCATCTGAGGACTGCAACGACAATGACAGAAAAGCATTTGCTGGAAGAATGGCGTCAATGGCATCAATGGCTGCAAATAACTTTAATACTGGCCTGAGGACTTATTATTTTTCCATTTCAATGCTGACGTGGTTCATTCATCCGGTTTTGTTTATGCTTAGTTCATCACTGGTTGTCTTTATTCTATTTAGACGGGAATTCAAATCCTCTACTCTTAAAATACTCACGGGAGAAGGCGATCAATATTCAAACTAAGCGTTATTTGAATGTTTTTTATAATTTATTGAAAACTGTTGAGGCCTATTTAATAGGTCTTTAGTAGTTAAAAAGCTACACATCTGTACCGAAGTAATTGCAAGCCACATTCGACTTATAAATCTACGCCAATAAGACAAAAAATAACCTCCCGGCTCAGCTGCTCTTATTTACATATATAAACTTTACCGCCTACGAAGTCTGTCTATACTTGAGTCACAATTTTCTAACAACTAATGCTCGGAGTTTAATGGTATGACAATTGAGTCTTTGTTTTCTGAAACCCCCAACCTTCCAAACATTCCAAAAGTAATCCAAGCTTTAATCGAAAAATTTAATGATTCAAATTCGAATGCCGATGAAATTTCAAAAAAAATTCAAATGGATCAGGTTTTATCAGCAAAGATCATGCGCTTAGCCAATTCAGCTAGGTATGGCGCTGGCAGAAAAGTAAGCTCTATTGACTCCGCTGTCGTCATGCTTGGAATTGATGCCTTAAAAACACTTGTTGTCGCATCAGGTGTTACCGGCGCATTTAAAAATATTGATGGTTTTGATAAAAAAGCATTCTGGCGAGATAGCTTTATGATTGCCAGCATATCAAAACTAATAGCTAAGCATACTAATACCGATGCTGAAACAGCATTTACTTGCGGAATGATGCATAACATCGGTGAATTATTAATTCACATTGCTCACCCAGAACAGTCGATTAAGATTGATAAGTTAGTAGAAGCGGGAGCAGTCAGAACAGATTTACAAGAAAACCAGTTTTCTTATAACTTTACTGAAGTCAGTGCAGAGTTAGCACGGCGCTGGAATTTCCCTGTGGATATTGTAAAAGCCTTAAGACAGCAAGCAACGCCAAATGACTTTGAAGACTATTCTGCCTACGCCAGTATTATTTATTTGGCTAATTATTTAAATGAAGCATTCAAAGCGAATGAAGAAGCAGAAATCGTATTAGCTGAATTCCCTTCTCACATTGCAAAACCATTAGGCATCAATTTAGTTTCTTTCTTTGAGGCTATCGTTGAGTTAACTCAAGCTGAGGATGATATTGAAGCAATTATCGGGTAAACAAGGTTAACAACTACTTGCTTTCATGATGCAAACATCATTGAAAGCAAGGTTCTTACAATTTAGAAACCATAAGCCAATTCTACATAAGATGTTTTTTCCATATGTATCGCGATCACCTGAACTACCCACATGCGCAAGCCTAATTCCAACCCTAAACCCTCAAGATTTTCAGCAAAATTACTACGTTTATTTTTATCAGGAATAATATAAGACAAACCTATATCAACTCCCATAAAAGAAAAGCCACTAGTATAACTAAGGTTAATTTTCTCTCCTCGTTTTCCAAAGCCAACTCTTAATGTAGGCCCCTCATAAGCTGCACCCTGACGCTTAAAATAAGAAACACCAGCATAATGAGTTCTCCCAATAAGATTATCATCCGTGAGTAAAGCATAACGGGGAGTCCAACCCTTAAGGTCAGTTATTTTTTTCAGATTTAAATCATCCAAAGAAAACTCTGCTGAAGCAGGTAAAGCAATAAAATAGAACAAGCAAAGTAAAAGAATTTTTTTCATATGTGGGATCACAACATCCATGGCAGCAAGTTTTATACACGCGCAAAGCCTACTATATTGTGAAAAAAGAAACCAAGAACCAAGACACTATTTTTGAAATAGTCGAGGTTTTAA
>TARA_R110001592_G_scaffold222461_1_pt1 | contig 14607 bp, 16 predicted proteins | sample TARA_R110001592 | Tara Oceans TARA_R110001592 (sample SAMEA4398387) | marine metagenome | biome: Polar Biome; feature: [SRF] surface water layer (ENVO:00010504); material: water (ENVO:00002006), including particulate matter (ENVO:01000060) such as... | depth 5 m
GGGACTCAAGGCACTCAAGTATAGTATGAAACATATTACGTTTGCTAAGAGTATAATTATGTCTCATATAAAACCGGACAACGTTCCAGATAATGTTGTGTTTGAACAGATAGAACCATTAACACATGATTCATATAGTCCCTTCGTATTGAGTAACCTATCTTCTTATGTTGATACTGAGTATTGTTTATTGATAAACGATGATGGATTTGTCATAAATCCGGAACTATGGGATGAAAAATTTCTTGAGTATGATTATATTGGTGCTCCGTGGAAAGATTATGGTCAGTTAAATCGAGTGGGTAATGGTGGTTTTAGTTTACGTAGTAAAAAACTAATAGATTTTTGTAAACATATTGTACCATTAGAAGGTGAACACGAAGACGGTGCAATTTGTCTACGACATAAACATGCTCTAGAAGAACATGGTTGTAAATTTGCTCCGGTTGATGTTGCTATGAAGTTTTCTTTGGAGTCTAGAATTCCAGAGTGTGATTTTGATTTGAACAATAGTTTTGGTTTTCATGGCAGAGGAGTTCCAGAGAATACGTGCGATCATGATGGTTTCTATCATCAATTCCACGATAGATTGGCTCTACTAGATACTGTTGAGTGACTATTATTATGAATGATACTGATATTAGTGTGTTTGGTGGTACTGGATTTATTGGATCCAGATTTTGTTCATTGTATGACAATGAGACTGTTGTTATTGATCGGAATGATTACCAACCAAAAACTTCCAATATACTATACTTCATCAGTACTATTGATAATTACAATGTCCATACTGATTTGCATGTGGACATTGATACAAACCTTACTGTACTGATGAATGTTCTGGATAATATCGATAAGAATTCAGATGCAGTTTTTAATTTTGTTAGTTCTTGGTTTGTTTATGGTAAGAACTACGAGCTTCCTTTTCGGGAGGATCTCTCTAAGTGTGAGCCAACTGGATTTTATTCTATAACCAAACATTGTGCGGAGCAGCTTTTAATTTCATTTTGTGAAACCCACAACATCAAATACAGGATATTCCGACTAGCCAATGTTCTGGGTGAGGGTGATAATAAGATATCCAAAAAGAAAAATGCTTTGCAGTATTTGATTAGGGAGGTTGTTCGCGGTAATGATTTGCCCCTGTATTATGGTGGTGAAGTGATGCGTGATTATATTCATGTTGATGATATCTGTGCAGGAATAAAACTGTGTATGGAAAATGCTCCTGAAAATGAAGTAATAAATATTGGTAGTGGTAAACCACACAGATTAATTGATATGATAAAGAAAGCGATAGATTATTCTGGTTCTGAATCTAAGATTGATGATATTAGCCCAACAAAATTTCATGATATTGTTCAGGTGAGACACTCATATCTTGATACATCAAAATTAGTTTCATATGGTTTTAACCAGAAATATGATATCGATAACATCGTTGAAAATTTGGTTGACTTCTACAAGGAGCAAAAAGTTACATCATGAAAATTATATTTTATAATCATTACCACAGGGGAGATATACATTTCTCTAGATCTTTTGTTGATCATACAGTTCGTTCTTTGCGGGAAACTCGTGGAGATATTGAATTTTTGTACATGCATCAAAATTCACCAGATACAGTATCCGATATTGCTAATGTGACAGAGGTTGCAAATCAACAAATTCTTTGGCCAAATAAAGTTCAGATAGTTTCTGGTGTGCAGGAAGATGGTGAATTGTTACTGGGCATTAATACTTGGGTCGGATCTAGTGATGATTTTAGGAAAGATTGTGGTTGCTGTTTCACAGGTAATCTAAAACTATGGCAGATTATCTGGAATACTATCGATAATGATCATGGATTAAAAGTAGCTCCTCCATTGAATACGGATGATCTATTACCAAAGATTGACTATGATCATTACCACCATTGTTCATTTGTTGATGATCATTTGAGAGCTACTGACAGTAAGTACAATAAACGTATTTTTGTTTCGAATGGACCTGTATTATCAAGTCAGGCTGTAAATTTTGATTTTGATCCAATCATTATGAAAATTGCAGAAGATCATCCGGAATGTGCATTTTATATGACAGACAACAGTAGCTTAGAAGGACCGAACATTTATAGCACGAGAGAACTCATCAATAAAGATGGATGTGATTTAAATGAAAACTCATACTTGAGTAGATCGTGTGACGTTCTTGTTGGTAGGGCATCTGGACCATTTGCATTTTCTTGTTGTCATGATAATTTTATGGACAAGAATAAAACTCTTTGTATATTTACAAATGGTATTGGTGAAGGTGCATGGTTTACTGATGGGCAGTGTACTTACGAGTGGTGCAAGAGTGAAGATCTTATAAAAATAGAAAACATTATTAGAACTAGTATAGGAGAATAAAAATGGAATTTACTAATACACTTGAAAATTTAATTAAAGATCATGTTGATGCAATTTGTTCTGAGAGCGCAATGGTGGAGTTACCAGATAATCTCATTGCAACAGATAATTTGGCAGAAGTGGTAGAGAAACTTGTAATTCTGCACATTAGAACATGGATGTTGGAAGATAGGGTTGGTGTTGCAACTGAAGATTCGGAGATTGCTTCTCTTAAAAAGAAAATTGATATCTGCTTTAAACAGAAGCGCCCATCATATATTGAAGCCATCAACCGAATGATTGAAGATTCAATTGTTAATCGCACAACTTTAGTTGAGGACAGTGTAAAGTCATATGAAGGACATGAGTGATTGTTTAGTGGTGGGGGATACTTCTCAGGTATCTCACTGCCTTCCTTTTTCGTTTTCTCGTGTTTCTTCTAGAAATTTTGATGCTGATTTGGTCGATGATTATGATCGCATTTTTATCTGCTTCGCAGAGCAGAGAACGTTTGATAATTCACTAGACTTCATGGAAGTAAATTATGATTATACTTTGTCGATGATCAATAATCTATTACCTAAGTGTGATGATATAGTTTTTTATTCGACCGCCATGCTGTGGGAAAATTTAAAAAAATATTCTATCGATGATGATTATTCGTATGATAAAGAGAATAACTATCTTGTTTCAAAACAAAAAATAACTGATGAGTTGAAAGGTATGGATAAGGTATTGGTGCATTATCCATGTAACTTCAATTCAACTTTTCGTAAGTCGGGATATCTATTTTCTAAGTTGGTTGATGCGTGTGCAGGTAATATAGTAACAACTGGTGATTTGGATTTCAATCGAGAGCTAGTACACGCCTCTTATGTGGCAAATACATCATTATATTTTGATGAATCTATGATTATTGCTCCTGGCTATCTTACAAATGTGCGTAAGTATTTTCATGATGTAATGGACCACTTTGGTGTTCCTGCTAGTAATATACAAGAGAGTATGACTAAGCATAAACCCAAACCAAATTCTATGCATTCTGTTGTTGATACTTCATATGATTATGATAGACTGGTTGAAGATACAATCATAGACATTGGGAGACACCTTAGTGATTAATCTTGTAGAAGATACAATCTGTTCTGACGATATACAGTCGCTTATAACATGGTTGGAAACAAATCCCCGACTAACTAAGGGGGAACAGACAGCTTTATTTGAACAAGAGTGGTCGGCGTTTACTGGAGTTAAGCATTCAGTTTTTGTAAATTCTGGTTCCTCTGCTAACCTTGGTATCATATCTGCTTTGGTTCAGTCTAATAAGTTAAAGAACAAAAAGGTTCTTGTGCCAGCAGTATCTTGGTCAACTACAGTTGCTCCCGTAATACAGTGTGGACTTACACCAATTCTGGTTGATGCTGATGAGAATAATTTGGGTATTTGTATTGCTGATCTGCAAAGAAAACTCAATGAGCATGAGCCAGCGGCGTGTGTGCTTGTCCATGTGCTTGGATTTCCTTGTCACATGAAAGAGATTATGTCTCTTTGTGAATATCACGATACGCTTGTGATTGAGGACAGTTGTGAAAGTATTGGTTCTGTTTATAATGGTAAGAAAACTGGGTGCTTTGGACTAGCATCTTCGTTTTCGTTTTACTTTGGTCATCATATGTCTACTATTGAGGGTGGGATGATATGCACGAATGATGATGAATTTTATGATTTACTAAAATCAATTCGTTCTCATGGTTGGGACAGAGACATCCATCCCACCAAACAAAAAGAACTTCGTGACAAATATAATGTTGATGATTTTACTGCGCTGTATACATTCTATCACGATGGATTCAATCTGAGGTCAACCGATCTCCAAGCATTTATTGGTAGAAGGCAGTTAACCAAGCTATCTAATATAATCTCTAGTAGACAGAGGAATTTTTATCATTATGATGGTATGTCAAAACAGGAATGGAAACCTAGACCTGTTGGTGAAGTCATTTCTAATTTTGCATATCCGATAATTTCTAAGAACAAGAAACTTCTGGTTTCAAATCTAAAAGAAGCAGGAGTAGATTGTAGACCTCTTGTGTGTGGTTCCATTGGAAAGCAACCATTTTGGGTGAATAAATATGGTGAGTGTTCATTACCAATGGCTGATAGAGTTCACAAGTACGGTCTATATGTACCAAATCATCCGGGAATGACATTGCAGGATGTAGAAACGGTTTGTAATGTTATTAATAAAACAGAAGGATGTGACTAGCTTATGAAAATTGTATACGTTACTGGGTGTTTGGGGTTTATTGGTTCGTATGTAACTAGGATGTGTCTTGAGCGTGGTTGGTATGTTAAGGGTGTTGACAGCACAACATATGCAGCTAATAAGAACTTACTAGATGAGTTTGAGCAGTATGAAAACTTCTCCTTTGTTCATTGTGATATAAATGAATTGGAGTTTCTTTACGATTGTGATTATATTATCAACACAGCAGCAGAAACTCATGTTGGTAACTCTATTGCAAACAGCGATGATTTTGTATTTTCAAATGTTAATGGTGTTCATAATATACTTGAACTGATTAGGAACTATAGACAAGAGAATTCAAAGGTTCCTACTTTGTTACATTTCAGTACTGATGAGGTCTACGGTGATATTGTTGATGGATCACATACAGAGACACACTTATTGAAACCATCTAATCCATATTCTGCAACAAAAGCTGCCGCAGATATGCTTATTCTTGCTTGGGCTAGAACATATGATATACCGTATGTTATTGTTCGCCCGACAAATAATTATGGTATTGGTCAATATATCGAGAAGCTAATTCCAAAGGCATGTAAGTATTTGAAATTGGGAAAGAAGATTCCACTGCACAATAACGGAACACCTATTCGTAATTGGTTACACGCAGAAGACACTGCTAGTGCAGTATTACAAATAATTGATGCTGGTGTTCAGAATGAAATCTATAACATTGCTGGTGGGTTTGAACAAGCTAACCTTGATACAGTTAAAAAGCTATTATGTGTGTTGACAAAATCTAATGATTATGATATAAATAATTATGTCGATATGTCATGTTCCAGAGTTGGTCAGGATCTACGATATTCTTTGGATGACTCCAAGTTGCGAGCCATCGGGTGGGAACCACAGAAGAAGTTTGATGACGAACTGGAAGATATAGTAAATTACTACAAGAACAAATTTATATGGTAATCTGAATTTAAGGAGATTAATTATGAAAAAAGCGTTATTGCTGACATGGGAACAATATCAAGATCACGAAGTAATATATCCATATTATAGAGTTATTGAAGAGGGATTCGATATTGATATTATGGCTAATATTACTGGTAGAATTCATGGAATTCTTGGTACGTATATGGAGAGTACAAGGACAGTAAGTGAACTTGATACTTCATATGAAGAGATCATGAATGAGTACGACTTACTGATTATTCCGGGTGGAGTTAAGGCACTAGAAAAATTGCGCCAAGAAAAGAAAGCACTAGAGTTCATTGCAGACTGGGATAGTAGAAATAAAACTATAGCGTGTATTTGTCATGGTGGACAAATGTTAATTTCATCTAAGATAACTGAAGGTCGTGATGTTTCTGGTTACTATAGTATTAAAGATGATTTAATTAATTCTGGTGGTAACTATGTTGATGCTCCAGCAGTTGTGTCTGGTAATCTTGTTTCGTGTCCGCATTACAAATGGATGGGCGAGTGGATGTCATCTGTGTTTGAGGTATATAACGAAAGGAACTGATGTTGTCCCACAATAGTAACATTGTGAGTAAGCCTTGGGGTTATGAATATCTTTGTTATGAAAATGAACATGTAGGACTTTGGTTTCTCTTTATTGAAAATGGTCAGCAAACTTCACTTCATTGTCATCCCAAAAAGACTACGGGGTTGATTCTTCTCGATGGTGAGGTAGAAATTTCATTTTTGGCAGATAAACGCACTATGAAATCAGTTGATAAATTGATGATTAGGAGGGGATTGTTCCATTCCACGAAATCCTTATCAGACGAAGGAAGTTTTATTTTCGAAATAGAAACTCCTGTCGATAAACATGATTTAGTTAGATTGAACGATAAGTATGGTCGTTCCTCTAAACCATATGAAGATAGTAGTTTTGAATCAGCTAAAAATGAAGATTGCTTGTGGATAGAAGAACCTAAAACTGGCAAGATAAATTCGTATAATTTTGCAAATTGTAAATTGACAATTGAAAATATCAGTAGTCTCGATGTTATCGATGACAAGAAAGATGATGATGTTATCGTTTTTCTTGCTGGGGGTATGATTCGAACCATTGGTGATACCTCTCATTGTGTTACAGTGCCTGGTGATGTTGGTCGTGCTAATATAGTAAAGAGAGTTGCTAGTCAATTGGATGGATTAAAACCAGAAACAATTATAATGACAATTAATAAACTTGATTAAAAAATTAAAAACATTATGCGACAAACATGATACCTTTATGTTTGATCTTGACCGAACAGTATTTGATACGTATACTAAAATGGGTGAGCCTATTTGGGCAAAACAAATGATACCACCATTAGTTAACGTGAATGCGGATACTATCCGAGATGATTGTTTTTCTCTTTGTACATTGCAATCTGGTATTCGTTCTGTATTAGAACAATTGCAGATACAGGACAAAAACATTGGTTTTATATCACGGGGCGGAATATTTGATTTAGAATACAAAAAGCAACCGTCAGTTTTATTGCTACAAAAATTTGGAATCTACAATCAGTTTTCACATAAGCATATCTTATTATATAAAGATGATAATAAAGCAGATCAATTATCCGTAATGGGATCCTGTGTATTTTTTGATGATATGGATAGGGATTTAGATTCTGCGAGGAAACTAAATGGGGTTGAGGTTTGTGATAGAAAAGAATTTGAAACATGGAAAGACTTACTATGATGAAATTGTCAGATTATGTTTTTGATTTTATGTCAGAAAAATTAATTGATACTATTTTTTCTGTATCAGGAGGAGCAGCAGCACACCTATTAAATTCTGTCGCAGAACGAAATGATTTTAAGTTTATATGTAATTACCATGAACAATCATGTGCAATGGCAGCAGAATCATATGCCAGATTAATGAATAAGCCAGCTTGTGTTTTATTAACCAATGGTCCCGGATCCACCAATGCAATAACAGGAGTTTCTGGAGCGTATGGTGAATCAATTCCAATGATTATCATTTCCGGTCAAGTTCCTACTAACTTATCATTAGATATTTTATCTGATGATGTCAATCTACGACAATTGGGTGTTCAAGAGTGTGATATCATTAGTTCTGTGAAATCTATGACTAAATATGCTGTTCATATCACGGATCCGAAAGAAATACGGTATCATTTAGAAAAAGCATATTATTTGGCTACAACTGGAAGAGGGGGCCCAGTTTGGTTAGATATACCATTGGATGTACAGAATGCTCAAATAGAAATAGATGATTTATTTGGTTACGAACCACCAGAAGAATATTGTATATCTACTGATTATGATACTGATGAAGTAATTAATTTAATTGTAAATGCAAAAAAACCTCTTATTATTGCGGGCAATGGAATACATTTATCCAATACAGAAAATTTATTTTTAGAGTTGAAAGAAAAACTCCAGATACCTGTAGTCGCGACTTGGACAGCCAAAGATTTAATAGATGTTGATGATGGATTGTTTATAGGTAATTTTGGTATTATGGGAGAGAGGGCTGCGAATATAGCTGTACAAAATTCTGACTTGTTGTTAATTCTGGGGAGTAGGCTATCTGTTCCAAATATTGGATATAACTTTCAATCATTTTCTCCAGATTCAATAAAGATAATGGTTGATATAGATGTAAATGAACTTAATAAGCCTACTATTAAAATAGATCTACCGATACAGGATGATTTGAATAATTTTTTCTCTGATTTGTTAGTCAAATTGGATACTATTAATTTACCTAATGATCAATCATGGAGGAACTTAACAAATTCTTGGAAATTAAAATATCCAGTTTTTCAACCAGAGTATAAAAATAATAAAACTAAAATAAATTCATTTTACTTTATGGAAGTATTATCTGATAAGTTGACAGATGATAGCATAGTTGTTACTGACATGGGTACTAGTTTTACTTGCTCTATGCAATCTTTAAAAATGAATGGCCACAATAGGCTATTCACTTCAAGTTCTCAGTCATCAATGGGATTTGGATTGCCGGGTGCCATTGGATCTTATTTTGCCTTTCCCAAAAAAAATGTTATATTAATAGCGGGTGATGGTGGTTTTCAGATGAACATACAGGAATTACAATCTGTAGTACACTACAATATACCAATCAAGATGTTTATCCTGAATAATAATGGATACTTGGCCATCTCTTTGATGCAAGATAATTTATTCAACAGCAGATATATTGGTTCAAATTTAAATAGTGGTGTAAGTAGTCCCGATTTCTCCAAGGTGTCAGATGCATATGGTATTAAAAGTTTTAAATTTAATGATAACACTGAGTTAGAAAATGGCATAGATGAAGTTTTGAGTTACGACGGACCCGTTCTTTGTGAGATAATGATGGTAGAAAACCAATTGTTGGTTCCTCGTGTCCAGAGTAAAAAGGATACTCATGGCAATATAAAGTCAACAACTCTAGATGATATGTTTCCACATTTGAGTAATGATGAAAAGCAAAGTATAGAGACAGAAATTAGTAGGATATGAATCTATTAGTTACAGGGGGTAATGGTTATATTGCTAAGAGCCTTGCAACTGCGCTAGGTAGTAAATATAACATTACCTCAATTACTAGGAATGACTTTGATCTAACTGATACACGAGCTACTTGTAGCTGGTTTGATGATAAGTACTTTGATGTGGTATTGCACACTGCAATTGTTGGTGGTAGTAGATTAGATCAAGACACACATGATGTTGTTGATCAGAATTTGCTGATGTATTATAACTTAGTAGGTAACAGAGAAAGTTATGATAAGTTTATAAATTTTGGTTCTGGTGCAGAACAATTCCAACCACATTCTCCTTATGGTTCAAGTAAAAAGATAATAGCCGATTCTGTTTCTAATACAGAAAATTTTTATAACATACGCATATTTGGTATTTTTGATGAGAATGAATTGGATAGACGTTTCATTCTTTCGAATATGCTTCGTTATATCAATAAAGATCCAATGGTTATTCATGAGAATCGGATGATGGATTTTTTCTACATGAAGGATCTGATTTCAGTGGTGGAGTATTACATCGAACAGTCTCAGCTATCCAAGCAGGTTAATTGTTGTTATAATGAGAAATATACTCTTTACGCTATAGCTCAGATGATAAATCAGTTGGGTGATTATAACGTTCCTATTGAGGTTCCGAGTAAGAGTGTGAGTAGCTATTACTGCGGGGAGTCTATTCTGCCTCCTATAAATACTATTGGATTGCAGTCCGGAATACTAAATATGTTTGAACAACTACAAAAAAGGATATAGTTATTATGAGTAAACCCACCGTTACGTTATGCATGATTGTGAAAGATGAGACACATGTTATTGAGCAGTGTCTTCGCTCCATGGCAAAATATGTGGACAGATATGACATCACCGATACTGGATCGAGTGATGGAACACCAGAACTTATTGAGAAGGTAATGGATGAACTCGGAGTTCCCGGTAAGGTTTATCTGTCTGACTGGAAGGGATTTGGTGATCATGCAAATCGAATTGGTTCCAGAACAGAGTCATTTCATAATGCAGAAACCGGTGGTGCAGACTATGCGTGGGTAATTGATGCTGATGATTACATTGAGGGCGAGTTTGAGTATCCTGAAAACATGACATCTGATGGTTATACTCTGCTAATCAAGCGGGGGGATTTTAGTTGGTGGCGCAATCAGATTTTCCGGTTGGATCTTGGTTGGAGATATGTTGGTGTTCTTCATGAATATGCAGATGCAACCAAGAAGAGTCCTGCTGCATTTGCAAAGGTAGAGGGAAAATATCATGTTACCGCTAGAACAGAGGGAGCAAGAAACGTTGGTATTACTCCTGCTGAAAAATATAGCCGTGATGCCGAATTATTGGCGAAAGCGTTAGAGGACGAACCAGATAATGCTCGGTATCAATTCTATCTTGCTCAGAGCTATTTTGATTCTCAGCAGTGGGAAAAGTCAAAGGAGGCATATAGGAAACGTGTCACCATGGGTGGTTGGCCCGAAGAGGTTTTCTATTCCCAGTTCCGAGTTGGTTTGCTGTGTGGATTCACCAAAGATCCGTTTGAGGTTATTGTTAAGGAATTGATTGAAGCCTATAATATTCGCCCAACTCGTGCTGAACCGTTGGTTGAGTTGTCGAGAATTTATAGAATGTCAGATAAACCTGCTGCTGCATATATCTTTGCAAAACTTGCTGCTGAAACACCATACCCCTCGGAAGATATTCTGTTTATAAGTGATGATGTTTATAGGTTTGGTTGCTTGGATGAGCTTGGTGCTGTTGCATATTATGCAGGAAGACCTCTCGACGGATATAATGCATGTAAGTTGCTTGTGGAAGGAAATAGGGCCCCCGCAGATCATGCGGAAAGAGTCAAGACAAACCTGAAGCAGTATGAGGATGTTATGCAGCAAATGGCACCAGCAAATCAACCAGAAGTCATACACAAAAAGCTAGATACTCTAAAGGAAAAGCAAAAAGAGCTAAAGGCCTCGGCTACAAAATTCAAGAAAAAGAAAGCAAAAAGTAGGTAATGTCCGATATAGGAACCGAGTCATACATTATATTAAAAACTGTCCACAATGATCTGCAAGAAGGAACTGTTGTAGAGAGAGTGGTAGATTCTGTAAGTGCAGACTATAATGTTATTCTTGGTGTCGGTATTGATTCTGTTAATATCATAAGTGAAAATGGAAATGTTTTTAAGTTATCAGGATCATCACACAAGATATCATCCATTATAGAACCTTTAACTACAAATAAAGAAACTATAGTTTCTTCTCCTGTTGTAAGTATCCAAGAGGTTCGTGGTGTTGATGGTGCTCGGGGAAAGCGTGGATTGCCTGGCTCTGCTGGTCCGCAGGGGTTGCAGGGACCACAGGGTGAAATTGGTCCACAAGGCCCTCGTGGTGATAAGGGAGAACTTGGAGAGTCTGGTTCTAGTGGTGTGTCCGGTGTTGGAGTTGAATTTGTAGAAAATTTAGATCAAGACACCATGCTTGTTCGTCTAACTGATAGCACTGTATTTGAAGTCAAATTACCTAAAGGTTCTCCGGGTCTTAACGGAGTCCGTGGTGTGGCGGGTGTCGTTGGTCCGGCCGGTGATCAAGGAGAATCTGGCGCTCCGGGTAAAGATGGTAGAGATGGCGCTCCGGGTAAAGATGGTAAACCCGGTGAGCAAGGAGTTCGTGGTTCTGATGGAACTCCCGGTAAGAAGGGTAAAGCTGGCGCTCCGGGTAAAGATGGTAGAGATGGCTCTCCGGGTACAGATGGTGCTCCGGGTAAAGATGGTAAACCCGGCAAGACTGGTAAAATTGGTTCACAAGGAAAACAGGGCGATCGTGGACCAGTCGGTAAGAAGGGTCAGCCTGGGGTTGGTGGTGTGGATGGTAAAGCGGGATCTTCTGGTGTTGTACGAGCAAGATTTCCACTAAAGTATGATGATGAAAAGCAAGAATTAAGTTTCGATTCTAAATCACTAGAGAAGGTTCTTTCTATACCAAATGTTGATCCGATGGCAATCAATAACTTACTGACTGCGATTGGTGGGGGTGGTGCAGTTGGAATTAAGCATGGTGGTAGGTATCTACTCAAATCTGTTAATGACATTTATGTTAATCGTGGACTTGATGCAACTCGACGAGGTAAAGATATAAATTTACAACTTGATGATGATGTACCATTTAGTTTTTCTGGAACTACATTAACAGGACAAAAAAATGAATCTGAATTAGGTACTGGTGACTTTTGGTTCAATACCACTCTAGGTAAATTGTTTTTTAGAATCGATGCTAGTTGGGTAGAAGTATGATAAATACAATAAAGGATAGAATCAAATGAGTGCGTATTTTCCTAAAAATCCATCAAACGGACAAACAGTTACCATTGGATCAAAGCAATGGGAATTTTCATCAACCTATGGTGTTTGGAATAAGATTGGTGGGGATGGTTCTACAGGAGCAACTGGTGCCGCAGGTATCACAGGAGCAACGGGTGCTACAGGTGCCACGGGAGCAACTGGTGCCACGGGAGCAACTGGTGCCACGGGAGCAACTGGTCAGGCTGTAGACACTTTTGGTGTTGTTGTTGATGGTTCTGGATCAATTGTCACGACCGGAAGTAAGGGATTTCGATATATTCCATATGATTGTACTGTGAAGAAACTTGTTCTTGTTGGTGATACCACAGGAACAGCTAATTTCACTCTCCACAGAGATAGTAATTATGATACATTTGGTGCTACTATTGGTGGATTTAGCTTGGATCATGGTATGACAGGAGTTACTTCTCCGGGGATTACTTTTGGATTAACAGCAAATGACATGTTGGAGTTCAAGATAAGTGGTTCTCCGGCTAGTATTTCGAGAGTTGCCTTGTTTATTGAAGTGGAGAAAACTTAATGGCATTACGAAATAGATATCTCAACTGTGGACTCGCGAGTGGTAATAACGATGGCACCACTGAAGCAGACGCATGGAGAACATTTGCAGACTGTGAGTCGGGTGTAGAAGCTGGTGATGTTGTGTGGTGCAGAACAGTTGATGGTAATCGTGTTACTGGTGAAGCTAATATGCTTTTTGACAGCCCTGCCAGCGCCCCAACCATAGATGCTCCAATTGCACTTATTGGATATTCATCAACTCCCGGTGATGGGGGAATGTTTAAGTGGGGACACTATTTCTACAACAGAGAACGATGGGTATTGGTTGAGGGGTTTGATGTTGAACAATCATCGAGTTCAGCTTCGATGCAAAGTGATGGTGATGGCTCTGTATTTTATAGGTGCAAGATTGTCAATAATACAGCAGCATATAATGGCGCATTGTATATGACAGATGGTACTGTGATCAATTGTTCGGTTTCGGCTAATCTTGCTGGTGCAGGAAAGGTTGTTCGTCTATTCCGAGGAACTTTAATTGACAGTTACATAAATGCAACTGCTGCTTCTTCGGGTGGAGATCTATTTGTCGAAGCTAATATCAGTTTCAGACCTAGCGTTATTTCTGGTTGCATTATTGATGGTACACAATCTAGTGGTGATGTTGGTATAAGTATTGATGGTGATTCGGCTAATTATGGTTGTTGGATATCTAATAATACCATATACAATGTGGGTAATGCTATTGAGTTTGAAGATGGTGCTGGTACCAACATGACACAGATAATGGTCACACAGAATAATGTTATATACAATGCAACAAACGGAATAATAAATTCGAGGGGCACAAACACAAGTTCAGTTCTGGGTCACTTTGTTAATAATAATGCAATGGGAAGTATTTCTTCCGCTGCATATACAAACATTCAGGACGAATACATTAAAAACAAAGTTACATTGACAGCAGATCCATTTGTCGATAAAATAGATTTTGAGTTAAATGATGCTCCCGGTGGTGGTGCCCTTTGCAAGTTCTTGGGTGCTCCACCAAGGCAATATGATCCAACTTTATTGGGTACTACGTTTGCAAATGATCGAGATTCAGGAAGAAGAAATTTTGCGTCCATAGGTGCAGTAGGTGCAAAGGGTGCAGAATCATCACACGTTTTCTAGAAAGGAAAATAAATGGCTATTACAGATCCAGAGGCAATTAAATTTACAAATGATTACATCAGACCCATGTGTGAAAATCTTAGATATATGGCTGCTCGGGGTAGTGACTGGGCAACCAAATGGGCGGAACTTTCGAGTAAGTTTCCAAACAAGGTAGAAGAGGTAGTTGAAGATGGCAGAGAAGCAGAGGGTATCAGTAGACTTACTGGTGCAGATATTAATGCAGCGGCAACTGTGTTTGCTTCATTGCTAACCATCATGGATGTTTCTGCACAGACAGCCATAAACAAACCATGTGTTCGTCCCCTTCTGTATAATTCACCTGATTGATTCTTGACTTACAACTAAATGATGGTATACTAATTACATGCTAATACACAAACTATATCCCAATGTAATTCGTCCCGAACGTCAAACCGAACTCTCGGCATGTTTTGA
>TARA_R110001592_G_scaffold63945_1_pt1 | contig 14603 bp, 11 predicted proteins | sample TARA_R110001592 | Tara Oceans TARA_R110001592 (sample SAMEA4398387) | marine metagenome | biome: Polar Biome; feature: [SRF] surface water layer (ENVO:00010504); material: water (ENVO:00002006), including particulate matter (ENVO:01000060) such as... | depth 5 m
GCAGGATTTACACATGCTGATTATTTATTAGAAAAATGGGTAAAAATCTTAACAGATAATGGTTATACTGTTGCTGTATGGGAAGAAAATGGAACAATTCCAGGAAGTTCAAAAAAAACCAGGGGATTAGATAATATTTATTCTCCTGGTTGTAATTTTAGTGTAGAAAAAAAAGAAGAAGATACAAATAATATTGCTTGTTATGTTATTAACAAATCATCTGGATTTAAAAATAAAAATCCAACTATTTATTTTGGATGTTCTGTTATTGATGCGTTTACAGGAGTTGTCAGAATTTTTGAACATCATATTCAAAAACAAGATATTCATAATACTACTGTTTTTGATGAATTAGAAAGATTTAATGCTATTTATAATCCAAGTGAAATTGTGATTATCCATAATTATGAAGAAGAAAGATATGTAAAAGATATTATTCAATATGCCGATCTAGATACTAAATCCGTTCATATTATTAATCAAAATAAAAATGAAGAACATTCTATTCAAGCGAATAAATGTGATAATCAATCATATCAAAAAGAAATTATTTTAAAATTTTATGAAGATATCAAAGATTTCCATTCTTATATGAAATCATCACAATTAGAAGCAAATCCATTTGCTTTAAAAAGTTTATGTTTTTTACTTGATTTTATTTGGCAACATAACGCTAATTTAACTAATAAATTACAAAAACCACGATTTGATAATGTTGGAGATAAATTATTACTCGCAAATCATTCATTAAGACAATTAAATATTGTTAACCTTGGTAGTAATAAAGGGCAATTTTCTAGTGTTGAGTCTTTGGTTAATAAATGTGTTACACCTATGGGTAGAAGATATTTAAAAGATAAAATTTTACACCCTGTTACAAATATATCTTATTTAAATGAACAATATAATATGATTGATTACTTGATTAAAAATTGGGATAAATTTGCATTTTTACGAAAATCATTTCAAGCAATTACAGATATTGAACATTTATATAGAAAAATTATTTTCAATAAAATCTCTCCAAATGATTTATTTAATTTTAATAATAATTTACATTGTATAATTGATATTCATAAAATATTAAAAACAGATAAGGTTATGATGAAATACATTAAAAATAATATTGGAACAAATATTGAAGATGTTTGTACAAAATTAATTTCAATGTTGGAGAGAAATTTAAATATGAAAACTTGTTCTACTCTTGTAAATAATAAATTTGAAGAAAATTTTATTAATAAAAATGTAAATAGTGTATTAGATCAGGCAAGTGATGAGTTTGACGAAACAATTCTAGTTAAAGATAAATGGATTGATACATTAAGTGGTTTATTATCTAAAATAAAAGATAGACAAGCTAAAAATGCTATTAAAATACAAGTTACTGATAAAAAGGGTATGTATTTTTATGCTACACCTGCTAGATGTAGAGGTATTCAAGAAAATTTAACAAAAAATCATAAAAAAAATAATTTTATTGTTAATAGTCTTGATTTTTCTAGTTTTAAACATACTAGTGGTGCTATTGGAAATAATAATAAGATGGGAGGATCTGTATTAAAAAAATTTTATGATACTTATGGTCAAAAATTAGATAATATGAAAGAAGTTTTATCAAATGTTTATACGGAATTCATCATTTCTCTCCGTGAATATAATAATGAAATGAATGATTTTGTAAAATATGTTTCTAATCTTGATATGTTAGTTACAAAAGCATATGTAAGTAAAAATAATAATTATTGTAAGCCTATTATTAAAGAAAAAGCAAAAAAATCATTTATTGATGCCAAAGATATAAGGCACCCACTTATTGAACAAATTCAAACGGATGAAACTTATGTCCCGAATGATGTTACTGTAGGAAAAAAACAAAATGGTATGTTAATTTTTGGAACAAATGGGGTAGGAAAAAGTAGTATTAATCGGTCAATTGGCATATCAGTTATTATGGCACAAGCAGGAATGTTTGTTCCTTGTTCTAGCTTTGAATATAAACCATATACAGCTATATATACTAGAATTTTAGGTAATGATAATATTTTTAAAGGTTTAAGCACTTTTACAGTAGAAATGAGTGAAGTATCAACATTTATTAACACCTGTGATGAAAATAGTTTAATTTTAGGAGATGAAGTTTGCTCTGGAACAGAAACATCAAGTGCTGTATCCATTTTTGCAGCAGTTTTATTATGGTTAAATAAAAAAAATGCTTCACATATTTTTGCTAGTCATTTTCATCAACTTACAACTATGAAGGAAATAGTTTCATTAAAAAAATTAGCAATTAAACATATGTCGGTTAGAAATATAAATGGTATTCTTCATTATACTAGAAAATTAGAAGATGGTCCTGGAGAGAATATGTATGGTATTGAGGTGTGCAGATCATTTGATTTCCCAAAAGAATTTATTGAGGAAACTTATAAATTAAGAAATAAATATAACAAAAAACTTTGTGGAACATTAAGCAAAAAAAAGTCAAAATATAATACTAAAAAATTAAAGGGAAATTGTGAATTTTGTGAAAGAGAGGGTATAGATATTCATCATTTAGAACCTCAAGAAAAAGCTGATGTGAATAATTGGATTGGAACTATTCATAAAAATCATCCTGCGAATTTAGCAAATATTTGTAAAGATTGTCATAAAGAATTTACAAAAAGTAAAACTATTCACAGAAAAACAAAAACAACCGAAGGATACAAAATAGTTGAACAATGCGTTATTTTTAGCAACAATTAAAATATAATTTTTTATCTAATTATAATTTATAATATGCCAGGAATGAAAAGATCAAGAAAACGCAAAAGTCGTAAATCACGCAGACGCAGACGCGGAGGTATGAGCACGGATAATCCCGCGTTCAAGGCAAAAATGGATTTGGTTGCAACACAAGCAGCCAAAACACAAGCCCTCGCCAATACTGCCGGTTCAGCTGTTAATATCGCAGCAAATGCACAAAAAAAACTCAATACAGATTTAAAAAAATTACCGTCCATTTGCAAAAGCCCGTTTATGGCAAAGAATAAGATGTGTGTAAAAGCTTCAGCAAAACTAGCGCAAGCAAAAACAGGTGCTAAGACTTTGAGCTCTGCTTCAAAAGGTATTCAAAAAAAAGCGAACGCTTTAAAGAAAGCAGGTCTTAAGATAGGAGGTAAACGCCGCAAGAGCAAACATCGCCGTAAAAGCAAAAAAGGAGGACGCAAATCTCGCCGAAAGTCTCGTCGCAAGTCTCGCCGCAAGTCTCGTCGCAAGTCTCGTCGCAAGTCTCGCAGAAAAAGACGTTCCAGCAAACGCCGTCGTTAATTAAACATATATAATGAAAATTTAATCCTAATTCATTATATATGACTCAACAAGATATAGTAACCCAAACAGGATATTTTTTATGGAAAAATAAATTATACATATTACTTGTTATGTTAGCATTATGTGGATTAAGTATATATGTAGCAATAAATAATATTAAATTTGAAAAAAAGAAAATGAAGGTTGAAAGAGTATTGGTCGTAGAAAAAATGACACCAGCACCTCCAAGTTTAGAAGAATTAAACACAACTGTTCAAAATCAAACATCTAACAATGGAACTTGTAAAACATTAACTGATAAATCAGGTTGTACAGCTTTAGGGGGTTGTGTGTGGGTTACAACCAATAATAATATAAAAAAATGCCTAGCAGCACAAGGATTAGGTTCAGGTTCAACAGAACCATCTGGAAGTGATGGTCCAAGTGATATGTGTTATTGTTCTCAAGATGGTAAATTAGTTCCTTGGGAGGAATATTATTATTTAGATGGTGGAACTATAAAATCAAAACCAGCAAAACCTTGTACCGCAAGTGGAGATAGCTGTACTTATTCCAATTAAAGTAAAATTGATTTAATAATATATCAATAAATAATATAATAAAAATGATTATCCCTGTTAAGTGTTTTACCTGTGGAAATGTATTAGCTGATAAATATTTATATTATGTAAAAGAAGTGCGTAAAATGAAAATAGCTCAAGGAATTGATATGGAAGAAGTTATTTATTTAGACAATACAAAAATTAAAAAAACAGCAGAAGGACTTGTTTTAGATAAATTAAATTTAAATAAAATGTGTTGTAGAAGACATATGTTAACACACGTTGATATTGAATAAATATTTATTAAATTATTAAATATTTTTTAAATCTAATTATAAATTATATGGCATTTACAAGAAAACAAAAAAAACAATTAAAAAAGAGAAAATACTACAAAAAGTCTCGTAGATATAATAAAATAAATAAAAGACGAAGAAAAACTAAAAGACGTAAGCGCAGACGTAAAAAGAACACACGAAAAAAGAGGCGTAGAAAAAAACAAAGGGGAGGTTATTCAACTTATAAATGTAATTCCCCAACAAATATGGGAGAAATATATACAGGTATTAAGTTGAATACAAATCCTTTTTTACCAGATCCAATAAATAGTAATACAAATATAAGAGGAAATCAAAAAGGAGGACATAAAGAATCAACAGGTGTTTCAGCCCCAACAAGTGGAATGGCTGGTAGTTTCCTTAGTTCTATAGGTTTAGGAGATGCAGTATTAAATTATTATAAAGGTTCTAACGCAATAGCAAATCAAACTATTAGATATAATGGAGGAAAACCTTTAATGAAAGCCGACCCTATGCATCAACCAGGTTTAACAACACCAGCATCATCAGCAACAAGTGCTAATATCCCTTCTTTTTATAATACAGCATCACAAACTGCGGCAGCAAATACAATATCATAATTTTTATATTTAAATAATATATAATGAATTCATTAAAATTATTTAATTCTTTGTGTACCCCAGCTCAACTTTATTTAGGTATGTCAGTACTTGCTGTATTAGGACAATGCTATCAAAATGTTGGAAATCCAAATATGTTTTCTTGTGGATTAATGAAAGCAGGAACACCAATTAATAATATTTTCTATATTATTTTTGAAATATTTTATGTGTTAGGTTGGACATATTTACTTAATATTTTATGTAAAAAGGGTCATACTCAACTTTCTTGGTTATTAGTTTTATTACCTTTTATTGCTATGTTTATCTTAATAGGACTTGTAATTGTAATGTTGCAAAATCATTAAATTAAAAGAGATTATATATTATCTTTTAATTTAAATTTTAAAAAAAATGCTAATGGTATATTATATGAATCAAACAGATATTTCTTGGAAGACAATAGACAAGTATTTTAAAGATAATGAAAATATTATTGTAAAACATCACCTTGATTCTTATAATGCTTTTTTTTCACAAGGTATTAAAGAAATTTTAAAAGATAGAAATCCTCTTAGGATATTTAAAGATTTAGATCAAGAAACAAAACTTTATAAATATGAATGTGACATATATTTAGGTGGTGAAAATGTGGATAAAATATATTATGGTAAACCAATAATATATGATAATGACAGGGAACATTATATGTATCCAAATGAAGCAAGATTAAGAAATATGACATATGGTTTTACTGTTCATTATGATGTAATAATGAAACTTAAAATATTAATAGATAAAGAGGATGGTTCAACAGGTAAAAATAAATTTGAAGTTCATGAAGAAGTTATAGAATTTAATAAGGTATACTTAGGTAAATTCCCCATAATGTTGCAATCAGATATGTGTTTGTTACAAGGTATTAGTCCAGAAACAAGATTTAATATGGGAGAATGTAGAAATGATCCTGGTGGATATTTTATTATAGATGGCAATGAAAAGGCAATAGTATCACAAGAAGGTAGAGGTGATAATTTATTATATATTTTAAAAGACATTAACGATATTTATTCTTATGCTGCTGAAATTAAATCTGTAAGTGAGGACGCATCAAAACCTAAAAGAACTCTTTCGGTTAGAGTTGTCAAAGAACAACCATCGCAATCAAATAACCACATTGTTGTAAATATACCACAAGTAAGAAAACCTGTTCCATTATTTATAGTTTTTAGAGCTCTTGGTATAATATCAGATAAAGAAATAATACAAACTTGTTTATTAGATATGGAAAAACATGAAAATTTAATTGATTTATTTATACCTAGTGTCCATGATGCGGGAAATATATTTACACAACAATCAGCAATAGCTTATATTAGTTCATTAACAAAAGGTAAAACAAGATATCATACATTACAAATTTTAATGAATTATTTTTTACCTCATATTGGTGAATTGAATTTTAAAACAAAAGCATTTTATTTAGGATATATTGTTAAACGACTTTTAGATGTCTATACCGGTCAAGAAAAACCAACAGATAGAGATAGTTATGAATTTAAAAGAATTTCAGTTACGGGTAAATTAATTCACGACCTATTTAGCGAATACTATAAATTACAACTTGATAATATTTACTTGAAAATAGATAAAGAATTTTTATATAGAAAAAATAAAACAGCATATCAAGGTTTAGAGTTTAGAAATTTATTTTTAAACAATAAAGAACTTTTTTTTAGGGAAAAAATAGTTGAAACAGGATTTAAAAAGGCATTTAAAGGTAATTGGGGAGCTACGGAGCATACAAAAAAGCCAGGTGTAGCTCAAGAGTTAAATAGACTTTCCTTTTTTGGATTTTTATGTCAATTAAGAAAAACAAATTTACATATTTCAGCGGATGGAGCAAAAGTTGTAGCTCCAAGACTTTTACATTCAACACAATATGGTTTATTATGTCCTTTACATTCACCTGATGGAGGAAATGTAGGCTTACATAAACATTTATCTACATCTACTATTATTACCAAAGGATGTTCAGGAAGACCATTTATTAAATATATAAGAAAATTAAATATTAAATTAATTGAAGAATGTTCAATAAATTATATGAAATATACAACAAAGGTATTTGTTAATGGTTCTTGGATTGGATGCACAGCAGATCCATTAAAAATTATTAATATTATGAAATTACATCGTCGCAATAAAATGATAGATATTTATACCAGTATTACCTTTAATATTAAAAGAAATGAAATATCTGTATGTTCGGATTCTGGTAGACCAATGAGACCATTATTTTATTTGATGAATGGTGAAATTTCATTTGAAAGAGAAAAAGTGTTGGAAGCTTATAAAAATGATACAATTAACTGGAGTAATATAACTAATGGGTTTAACAAACAAAAAAAAGATGCGTTAGAAGATGAATGTAAAATAAATATTACACCCAAATCAATTGAATCTCTTATTTCAAATGCTTCTGTAGTAGATTATCTTGATGCTGCAGAAACAAATAGTATTATGTTAGCTCATTCAAATGATAAAAGGGAAGATTTTATTAAAAAAAAAATAACACATTGTGAAATACACCCATCATTAATTTTTGGATTTATGGCAAACCAAATTATTTATCCAGAAAATAATCCATATCCTCGTGATGCTTTCTCTTGTGGGCAATCAAAACAAGCAGTATCTGTTTATCATTCAAATTTTCATACTAGATTTGACAAATCTAGTTTTGTTTTAAATTATGGTCAAATTCCATTAACAAAAAGTAGATATTTAAAACACGCTACACAAGAACAACATCCATATGGAGAAAATGCCATAGTTGCTGTTATGTGTTATTCAGGTTTTAATGTAGAAGATGCGGTAATTATTAATGAAGCTTCATTAAAAAGAGGTTTATTTAGAACTACATATTATAATACATATCAAGCTTTTGAGGAAATGGAAAAAATGGGAAGTATAAATGTTGAAAAAAAATTTATGAATGTAATGGAAAATAATGTTATTGGGCTAAAAGCTGGTTATGATTATCAACAACTTGATGAAAGAACAGGTATTGTGAAAGAAAATACAATGGTAACAGAGAAATCTGTAATTATAGGTATGGGTACTAATAGTATTACAAGCATAGATACTTATGTTGATAATTCTGTATATGCGAAAAAAGGACAAGTAGGAATAGTGGATAAGGCATTTATTACAGAAGGAGAAGAAGGCAAAAGGATAGCAAAAGTTAGAATTAGAGGTGAAAGAGTTCCTCAAATTGGAGACAAATTTTGTTCAAGAGCTGGACAAAAGGGAACAATTGGTATTATTATGAAAGAATGTGATATGCCTTGCACTGAAGATGGTATAAGACCTGATATTATAGTAAATCCTCACGCAATGCCAAGTCGTATGACTATTGGTCATCTTGTAGAAACATTAACAAGTAAAACAGCTTGTTTATATGGAGGATTTGGCGATTGTACTGCTTTCACAAATAAAGGACCAAAAAATGTTCAATATGGTGAAATGCTAACAAAAGAAGGCTATCATTCAACAGGTAATCAAATATTATATAATGGAATGACAGGTGAACAATTAGAAACAGAAATTTATTTTGGACCTACATATTATTTAAGATTAAAACATATGCCGAAAGATAAAATTAATTATCGTGCCAGAGGTCCTAGAACAGCTTTAACAAGACAAACAGTTCAAGGTAGAGCAAATAACGGAGGATTAAGAATAGGAGAAATGGACAGAGATTGTTTAGTAGCACACGGTATGAATTCTTTTATTAAAGAATCAATGATGGTAAGAGGAGATGAATATCAAATGGCTATTTGTAATAAAACAGGATGTATAGCTGTATATAATGAATCAAGTAATATTTTCCTAAGTCCTATGTCAGATGGACCTATTAAATTCGCGGGAAATTTAGTTGATGATTTAAATGTCATTAATGTTAGTAAATTTGGTAGAGATTTTAGTATTGTTTCAGTTCCTTATGCTTTTAAATTATTAATGCAGGAATTACAGGCAATGAATATTCAAATGAGAATTATTACAGAAGATAATGTTGATCAACTAATGTCTTTAACAAAAGGAAATGATATAGAAAATTTAACAGGTGATTCTTCTACAGATAATCAAACTTTTTATAATGTAGAACAAGTAAGAAATTTTATAAAATTACAAGGTTCCAAACAAAAAAATAAAGAAGCGCCAATTATTAAAGAAAAAACACCTGAAGTTGAACCAACACCTCTTCCTGAATGGGAAGACGAACAACAAATTTATGGTGAAACAGAAGATCCAATGATTGATGGAACAGATGTTCAAGTTGTTCTTGATAAAAATAAGGGTGAATATAGATTTAGTGATGGAGATATTATTGTATTTAAAAATGATACTGAACCAAAAATGAAATATAAAATTATTGATTTTGATAATGAAGAAATGTCCTATATAACGCAAGCAATTGAAGGTCCATTTGAAGGAAAGTATAGAAATTCATATACTGATGATATTGAAACCCCTTATGAGCCTGTAAGTCCTGATTATGCTCCAGGTACACCATCACCTAATAGTCCCGATTTTGGTGAATGGTTAAAACAACAAAAAGGAGATGCTGGTTTTAGAGCATATTCAGATGAACATAGAGAAACTCCTTCTCCAGAAGCTGAATCAAATATTGATACAACAGATGAAATACCTAAGCAACCAGGAGAAAGAAATGCTTTTACAGAGGAACAAATAAAACAATTCTGGAGAGAACAGGGGGAAGAAAAAGAAGAAACAGATGAAACTCCATCACCGGATGTAGTATATGAAAGAGAGTTGGGAAGTGCTGAGGATGGTAAAGAAGAAGAAGCAGAAAAAATATTAGAAACAATAACTTCATTAAATGATCAAAAAACATCAGAAGGATTAGATTTGTTATTACCAGAAAAAGAAGAAAAAAAGGATAATGACAATAAAGATGATTCTTCTATAACCAAGAAAATAGTATAATATTAATTTTATATAAAATTGAAAATATATAAAATTAATTTATTAATATATAAATAATGAGTAAAAAAGCCACAAATAGTCAAACAATCTCAAAAATATTTAGTTCTAGAAAAATTATTTTAGATTTAGCAAAAAAAAGAGGATATAATATTGAAGAGTATGAAAATTTTACAATTAATGAAATTCAAATTTTAAAAGAAAATAAACAGTTGGATATGTTAGTGGAAAAAACAGAAGACGGTGTAACAAAGAAAATTTATTATAAATATCATCTTGGAACAAAATTAAGAGGTCCTCATATTCAAGATTATATTGAAGATTTATATCAATTAGAAGAAATATTATCTTTTGAAGATAATTTAGTAATTGTAACAAAAGATAATCCAAATCCAGCTTTGAAAAATTTATTGCGTATGGAATTTCTACAAAATAAATATTATGTAAATGTTTATAATTATCACGCATATTTGTATAATGTATTGGATAATGACCTTGTTCCAGAACATATTATTATAAGTGCCGAAGCAAAAAAACAACTGGCTCAAGAATATAATATTGTAAAAGAATCGCAATGGCCTGAAATATCAAGATTTGACCCAGCAGCATTAGCTATAGGATTAAGACCAGGACAAGTAGCTGAGATAATTAGAAAGAGTCCTACAGCACTAGAAACAAAGTATTATAGACTTTGTGTTTCAGGAGGGTTAAAATAATTTATATATATTATATAAGATGAGTGTTGAACCAAAACAATTAGAAGATAAAATAAAAAATTTAAGATTTAGGTGGCAAAATGCTACAAAACAATATATAGCAACATATCCTGATTTTGCTTTAGGTTTAGACAAAGTTCAGAACTCTAGAGCATTAAGATCTGTAGAAGCAACAAAAGCGGATATACATAAGTTACAAGCTAAATTAGTGGGATTATTAGCTACAACTGGTAATTTTATTAATTATCAAAGTAATAATATAACACAAGCAAAAAAAAAATATGAAGGTTCTAAATTAGATTTGGAAACAGCAGTAGGTAATAATAAATCAGGAAAACCAATGAAAATAGATAAATATAATGAAAATAGTAAAGCTTATATATTAGCAAGTTATTATTCAATAGGAATCTTATCAACAAGTTATTTTATTTATAAACAATTAAAACAATAAATGTTTTTCTATCATTAGTTTATAAATAAATGTTTAAACAAGGACAAAAATTCAAAAAAGATCAAAAAAAATATAAATCATTAGTTGAAAAATATAATTTGAATTTAATTTCTCTAAGCCAATTAAATATAGTAAATAATTTAAAAAGTAAAAAATTTACTAATCTTAATGAAGGGTTTGCGGGCGTAAGTATGAATCCAGTAGAACAAAAAAATCAAGAAGAAAAAAATAAAATAACATCTTTAGAAGGTGAATTTAATACTAATATGGCTCAATATATTACTTTATATAAAACATATTTGAAAGAATTAGCATCTAGACAAAGTTCATTAAATACTGTTTTAAAAAATAAGGTAGTTCAATATAATGGACAATATTTTTATATAAATAACACAGGAACAATTAGACAATTTACAGATGAATCTTGGAAAGCAAAAGATAATAGTTGTCCTGATTCAACTAGAACATTAAGTCCAATTGAATTTAGCAAATTATCTCCAGGACCTCCGATGGCATCCGGAGAATTATGTAGAAGCGGTGGATATAATGCTAAGGATGGGGATAATGGTACAACTGCTTGGGTGGATAATTTAGGTTATAAACATCGTTATAATGATTTTATTAATAGACATTCAAGTTGTCCACTCGAATCTGTTATAGTTACGGGAATACAATATAACGCTATACCTGAAGGTAATGTTTATAGTGAGAATGATACTTGTAATACAATGAGTTTAGATTCTCCAACTTATGATAAATTAGTAGTATTAAATCAAAAAATGATATCAGGTGTAACATCAATGAAAAATGAAGTTAATAAAATGCAAACAGAGGATATTACGTTGGATAAAAATATAGATAATCAAAAAACAATATTGACAAAAACATATAAAGATTTAATGAAGGAACAAAAAAAATTACAAAAAGTAAAAGCAGATATTCAGCAGTATAGAGCTGAGGTAGAAGACCAAAATTTGTCTGTACCATCTGTTCAAATGCATCATGCTATATGGGCAATATTAGGCGGAGCCTTTGTTGCAACAATAATATATAATTCAAAATAATCAATTAACTTTTTTATATCTATATATTAAATATAAAATGGTTTTTAGCAATCTTTTAGATAATTTGACTGGTTTACTAACACCAAAAAATAATAAAAAACAACAAATGAATAATCAATCAATTAATGGAGAATTGATAAATGAATTATCACAAGGGATGGTTTTATTAAATAATAGAAAAAATAAATTAAATAAATTACAAAAAAGAATTGGGTTAATTGAAAATTTAAAAGGATTTGAAGATGGGAAACAAAGATTAAAAACAACCTCGCAAAAGGAATTAGAAATATTACAAGAAATGGAAAAAAGTTATAATAGACAATTAAGTGAATATTCAACAAGTTATAAATCATTTATGACAGAATATCAAAAAGGTGTAAATGATGTAAAAAAATGTAAAGCGAGTTGTTTAACAAATATACCAAAAAGTAGTTCCAATTCGTCATATAAAAGACAATCTTGTCAAGCAGGTTGTGATTTAAAAGGTCCATATGTTTCAAAGTGTGAAGATACATATAAAAAGTCAAAAGGAAAAGGAGAAAGCTGTAATGTGGTTACAAATGGTAGATGTTTAAACGGACAAGTAAATTTAGGACAAGCTGATTATGTAGATAGTAATGATTATGCTGATACAGCAGATACCACTATAAGAGTTGGTTGTTGTGATTGTGGTGGAGGTGCGGGTGGTCCTCCATCCGCCATTATTATGGCAAAAAAAATATTAAAATGTAATGAAATACCTGGAGCATTTAAGTATACAGGAAGTGATAGTGGTTATATGATTTCTTCTTGTTTAACAGCACCAATGTCTAGTCAAGACAGTAACGCAAATTTACATACAAAATATTCTCAATTATCTGCTCAAAATGAAGAATTAATTACAACAGCACAAAATATATTTGATAAAATAAAAGAATTAAGTAAAACTGATTTAACAATTCAACAAAAATTGGATGATGAAGATTTTGACTTAAAAAATAAATTAGCAGAATATGGTACTGTATATGCTGATATTCTTTCTCGTAAAAGTAGAAAATCTAAAACTATGGATGGTAAATTAGAAGACGTTCGTTATAAAGAAGATAGTCATCAATTACAATTATGGATATGGACAGGTTTAGCAATTTTAACAATATTATTTGCTATTCAAAGAATGAAAAAATAATTTTATAACTATTTAATATATATAATGTTCGGTAAAATTATTGAAAATATGGACGGCGCATCAATGTCAGGAGGTGAGAGAGCAGAATTTGCTCAAAAACACCCTACTTTATTAGGAGAAAAACACCAGGTTACTGTTAAAAATTTAAAGGACTTACAAGACGTTGAAAAATATATGTTTAATAATCTACAATCTTTGAATAAATCATCTCCTGATTCTATTCAAGAAAGTGAAATGATAAAAAATAGATTAGATGAATTAAGCACTACACGAATGGCATTATTTAAACAATTAAAAACTATGTATAAAGATCAACAAAGACAAACATCTGATAGTAGGGGAAATCTTGCTGACCAACTAACAATGACAAAAGTTGTAGATAATGAATTAGAAAATGCTAAAAAAGAATTAACAGCTTTAGAACAAGAAAGATTAAATAAAAAAAGATTGGTTGAATTAGGTGAATATGAATATGATAGATATAGGTCACACAAAAATATAATGAAAGTTGTTGTTTATGGTTCTCTTGCTATATTACTCATAGTAATATTAATGGGACAACCTTGGTTTCCAGCTTTTATTGGTGTTATTGCTATTTGTTTAATAGTAGCTATTGTTCTTATTACAATATCGGGTAGAATGTTAAATAACTTTAGTAGAACTAATTTATTTTGGGATAAATTTGATTGGTCTGGTGTCCCAGGAGGAGGTGGTTCAGGCAAAGGAGATAAAAAATCATTTAGCTGGAGTTCATTGTTTAGTGACACATGTAAAAATATAGAAACTGGTGTAACTGATGCTAAAAATTCTTTATTAAATGTTAAAGAAAAGGCTCAGGCTGCTGGAAAAGTAAATGTCGATGTTATGAATGCTGTAAATTCATCTACAGGAGAAGGATTTGGTAATATAGTGTTACCAAGCCAACCAGCTAGACACGAAACATTTCAAAGTGTTTATTAATTTTTAATATCTTATGATTATATATTAAAAATGCAAGCACAATTAAAGGGTTTAACTAATATGGTAAATGTTATGAATGAACAACAAGCATGTAATGCTGATTGCCAAAATAAGAGGAAAATAGAAGATTTAAGAAAAACATATGTGAAAGCAGAACAAAACGCACAAAATTCTAAACCAAATTTAGAAAGAGCAGAAAAAGCTTATGTTACTGCTTCACAAGGAGCACAAGTTTATTCTAAAATGCAGGAAAAAAAATATAAAAAAATAGCACAAGACGCAGTTTCAGGATATAATAAAGACGTGGAAGATAAATTTCTAGATATTGATAATAAATTAAAATATTACAAAGGATTATTTTCATACAAAGATAATGTTACGATGGTTTATTCAAGTTATAATGATAAATATACAAATTTACGTGAAAAAATTACAAGCACAACTGATAAAAAAAATGTAAATAATAGATTAGCTTATTTCTATGA
>TARA_R110001592_G_scaffold3525_24_pt1 | contig 14593 bp, 12 predicted proteins | sample TARA_R110001592 | Tara Oceans TARA_R110001592 (sample SAMEA4398387) | marine metagenome | biome: Polar Biome; feature: [SRF] surface water layer (ENVO:00010504); material: water (ENVO:00002006), including particulate matter (ENVO:01000060) such as... | depth 5 m
GGGCATGGACGCGCTCTGGCAGGAGAAGGGGCCGTTTAAACGCGTGGTTCATTTGGCGGCGCAGGCAGGTGTGCGTTACTCCCTACAAAACCCATATACCTATATTCAGAGCAACGTGGTTGGGCATTTAAACATCTTGGAATTATGCCGCCATACTGAAGAGTTCGAGCATTTGGTCTATGCCAGTTCATCCTCTGTTTATGGTAAGAACACAAAATTACCCTACGCGGTTGAAGATCGGGTGGATCAACCTGTATCACTTTATGCCGCCACCAAACGCAGCGGTGAATTGATGAGCTATACTTACAGCCATCTCTACGGCATGGCGCAAACCGGATTGCGGTTTTTCACCGTATACGGGCCATGGGGCAGACCGGATATGTCGCCGATTATTTTCACAAAAGCGATCTTGGCGGGTGAAAAAGTGCCTGTGTTTAATAATGGCGATATGAAGCGCGATTTTACCTATATCGACGATATCGTTTCGGGCGTTGTCGCCGTGTTAAAAACGCCGCCAGAACCAAAAGAAGATGCCGTTCCGCACCGCGTTTTGAATATTGGCAATAACAATGCCGAAAACTTGATGGATTTTATCGCGGCGATTGAAGCAGCGCTGGGCACAAAAGCCGATATTGATTTTCAACCGATGCAGCCCGGTGATGTCAAGCAGACCTTCGCCGACATCGATGAAACAACGCGTCTGACGGGTTATAAGCCAACGACATCCATTGATGAGGGGATTCCAAAATTTGTGGATTGGTATAAAGAGTATTACAAAATTTCCTAGAAACAGGCCGTTTGTTTTTGAACTATCCTTGGCGAAGTTTTCTTAATAAGGAATCAACTGTATTTTGTAAATCATCGGATAATTCGGCCATTTCATCTGCAGATGTTTTGAGCATTTGTGATTCTTCTTCTGTATCAGCCGCGGCTGTTTGAACCTTCCCGATAACCTTGGCGACCTCTTGCGATGCTTCGGAAACTTCTGTGATGCTGCGGGTGATTTCGTGAATGACCGCGTTTTGCTCTTCTACGGCAGCGGCGGAACCGGAGGATGTTTCGTGGATATCGGTTATGTTTGAAATGATTTCTTCCATTGATGCGACAGATTGCGCTGTGGCGTTTTGCACTTCGAGTATTCTGTTTTCGATCTCGTCTGTTTTGCGGCTTGTTTCTGTTGCGAGTTTTTTGACTTCGGCGGCGACGACGGCGAACCCCCTTCCGGCATCTCCTGCGCGGGCGGCTTCGATTGTGGCGTTCAATGCAAGCAAATGCGTTTGATCTGCAATATCTCGAATGGCATGCACAACTTGACCGATATTTTGCGCAAGCTTATTGAGCGCCGTTACTTTTTCGCGGCTCATATTGGCATTTTCCGATGCCATATTGGCCTTTGTCGCGACATTGGAAACCTGTTTTGAAATTTCTACGGCACTTGCGGTCATTTCTTCGGTTGCGGAAGCCACTGTAAAGACATTGACGCTTGTTTCATCTGCTGCGGCTGCAACTGAGGCGCTGGATTCTTGCGTTTGTTGCGCGGTGTTGTGCATATTGATTGAAGCCTTTTGAAGAGCTTCTGCTGATATGGATAGCTTTCGTATGGTTGCACCGATTTTTTTATCAAATTGATCGGCAATATTCTGCACAAAACGATGTTTTTCTTCTTCTGCGCGTTGTTTGGTTTTGATTTGTTCTGCTTGCAGGCGTTTGGCTTGCATACCATTTTCTTTGAAGACCTGAACAGAGGTTGCCATTATACCGATTTCATCGTGGCGGTTTGTTCCGGGAATTGTGACCCCATAATTATCATGTGCCAATGCTGTCATGGATTTTGACATTGCTGTAATGGGGCGGACAATTGTTTGCGCCAAATAAATACCGATAGCGGAAATGAGCAGTAAAGTGATGATGGCTTGTTTTATAACGGTTACTTCCATTTGACGTATTGGAATATTGACTTCGTCCAGATTGATTTTGGTCAGAATAGCCCATCGCAGACCCATAAAATCATAGGGACCATAAGCGGATAAGATAGGGACGTGCTTGCTGTTTTTTACAATTTGAACGCCATTTTTGCCTGCTAATGCTAAATCCACATCTTGCCCAGTGACGCCGATTTTTAAGATGGTCGATTGTTCGGATAATCTGGAATCGCTGTGTGTGCGGCGATCTTGCCCGACGATCAACATTTCACCGGTTTGCCCCAGCCCTGTTGCAACATGCATAATGCGATTAATATGGCGTACGGGGACTTGAAAAACCAGAACGCCCGCAAGGCTGCCATCGTCATTTAAAATGGCTTGAGATATAAAGCTGGCGGCGGTGTTTTGGCTTGGGGGGTAAGCCTTAAAATCGAAGAAATATTGTTGTTCTTTTTGAGGGTTTTTGCTCACTTTTTTAAAGGCATGCGCCAGTTCTGTGTCTTTCCATTGTCCTGTGTTCAGGTTGGTGGCGAAATCAGGCTCTTTCAACACCGAGTATAAGACATCCCCATTGGGTGCGATCAGCAAGACATCCTGATAATCTTTTTGGTCTAAAAAGTGATTGAACCACGGGTGATATTGTTCATGAACCGCGCTGTAGAGTGATCTGTCTTGGGCGTTGTTTGTGCGGTCTTTGATTTGAGGCGGGTATAGATTTTGTAAGAGTGCCGTTTGTTGGCCGTCTTCGGAGAGTTCTTTCCAGCCATTACGGAAGTCTTTTAATGCTCTGCGTGTGTAATGGCTATAGGCCACCGAAGATAAATCCCCCTGCACAGAGGATAAATATTCATTCAGTGCAGCCACGCGTGATGCCCGTATAGCAACAAGTTTTTCGCCGAGATTATATATGATGCTCTGTTTTGCGTCTTGGACGAGAACAAATGATGTGGTGATGATCGCAAACGCTACCAAACTTGTGATGATGATGGGTAATTTTGTTGAGATCTTCATTTTCGACAAAGACATAGTTTAATCTTCCAAAATATAATACGGAGTGTGGTAGAATTTTAGACGCAGCGGAAAAGAAGTCTTTAGCATTTATCGTAGATGAATACTTTATGATTTAGGTCAATATTACATGAATAATGCTGCGTTGTCTTTGTTTAAAGGGAAATTAAGGGATGCGTAAATTCCATGATAATCGTTATGTTTGGATTATTGGGTGCAGCAGTGGCATCGGGCGCGCTTTGGCTGTGGTCTTGTCTGAGCGTGGTGTGAAGCTCGTTTTATCGGCGCGCAGACAGGATAAACTGGACACTCTGAACGAGGAACTGGGCGGGGGGCATCTTGTCTGTCCTGTCGATGTTGGTGATCATCAATCGTTGGTGCAGGCAATGGAGGTGATAGGCGCGCATCAGATTACGCTGGGCAGTGCGATTTTCCTGCCTGCTGTTTATGTGCCGCATGATGATCAGAAGAAAGACATTGCCGTGGTGCATAATATGCTGCGGGTTAATCTTGGCGGTGCGTTTAATATGGTCGATGTAGTGCAGCCTGTATTCGAGGCGCAGGGGCATGGGCAAATTGTATTGTGCGGCTCTGTTGCAGGGTATCGCGGTCTGCCCACGGGGCAACCTTATTGCGCGAGCAAGGCGGCCATTATCAATTATGCGGAAAGTCTGAAAATGGATCTTGCGCCATATAATATTGATGTAAAGGTGATCAATCCGGGGTTTGTGTGCACGCCGCTGACTGATAAGAATGCATTTCCTATGCCGATGATGATCGAAGCAGAGGACGCGGCAAAAGCCATCGCAAAGGGGTTAGTCGCGCGCCCCTTTGAAATCCATTTCCCCAAGAAATTCACCTATATCATGAAATTTTTGCATATTTTGCCGCCGTTTTTATATTTCTTTATCATGGGAAGGGTACGTTCGTTCCTTGTGAAGTGATAAGGTAGGGGACGAATTGCTTTGTTTTGGCTTGATATATGAATAAACATCTTCTTTTCATTTTGGTTTTCATCATCATCATTCCCATTATTCTGATGAATGGGATTGGCTATACGCTTATCCAATGCGCATCTGATTGTTTTCAAGGCGCGTTGTTAAATACTGGCGAAAATCCTGATCTGAGCCGTTTTTATTATCTGGCAATGATGAAGGCTTTGAGCATTTATTTTTTGTGTGTCGGCGGGTATTTTTTAATCGCGCATTTGCGGCTTGTCGGCTCCACGAAACAAAAAGTGTCTTTTATCAATCAGGTGTCGCATGAGCTCAAGACGCCTTTGACCAATTTGCGGCTTTATATTGATTTGTTGAAAAACGAGCTGGCCGATGATTCCAACGCCCTCAAGAAAATCGGCATTTTGGAGCAGGAAAGCACAAGGCTGGATCGTCTGGTGCGCAATATTTTGCTGTTCTCATACGGGCAACGTTTAACCCTGAACCGCCAAGACGAAGATATTGACGCGCTAATCACCCGCGTAGCCCAGAGTTTCCGACCTTTATTCGACCAACAGGCCATCGAAATACAGTTGGATTGTCAGGCAGGCCACGCATCGGTTGATCGCGGCGTGCTGGAACAGGTTTTGGTGAATCTGATCGGTAATGTTGAGAAATACGCTTCGGATGGTGACTTTATCAATATCACTGCGCGCAAAAAAGAGGGGCAAGTGTCCATCACTGTGCAAGATGACGGGCCTGGCATTCCCGATCATATGAAGGCGCATGTTTTCCAGCCCTTTGTCCGTGGCGATGATCGTTTAACCGAAGGGGTATCGGGCATCGGCATCGGGTTAACGCTGTGTGTTAACCTTATGGAAGCACATAATGGTGTATTAAGGTTGAAGGAGTCTGATCATGGAACATGCTTTGAGGTGATATTTTGAAAATACTGGTTGCGGAAGATGATGCGAATATTTTGAACGCATTGTGTGAGATCTTTGAAAATGAAGGTTTTGATACGCTCAAGGCGCGTAATGGTGAGCAAGCGTTGGATTTTTATAATACCGAAAAACCGGACTTTATCTGCCTTGATATTATGATGCCCAAAATCAATGGTTACGATGTGTGCAAAACAATCAGGCAAACCAATGCCAATATCCCCATCATATTTTTAAGCGCAAAAGTTGAAGAAAGCGACCGCGTTATCGGGTTAGAGCTTGGCGCGGATGATTACATTATAAAGCCATTCGGCGTGCGCGAGGTCGTGGCGCGTATTCGCGCGGTTACCAGACGCTATATGCAGGCGAGTAACGCCAACACCGTCGACGATTTTTTTGTGATGGATGATCTGAATGTCTACCCCTTGCGTTTAAAAGCGCGGCGCATGCATCAGCAAGATGAAATTGAATTAAGCCTGCGTGAGGTTAAAATTCTGCAATTACTGTTTGATCGGAAAAACGAAGTGATTGATCGCGATACTTTGCTCGATTATTGCTGGGGCGAGCATATTATGCCCGAAAGCCGTACTGTCGATCAGCATATCGCGAACCTTAGAAAACGCGTTGAGAAAGACCCGAAAAATCCGGCGATCATTACCACGGTTCATGGCGCGGGCTATCGATTTTCTGCCGTATAGTAATTTGAGGGCTCACGTTTTTACAATTATTTTACAAACCCGTGACAAGTTTTTGACATTCTGGCCGCGTGTTTATGGTCTCATATAAAGACAGGATGTTTTTATCTTTGAGTTTAAAGTGGTTAGGGGAATTTTATGTTCACAAAACAAGAAATGAAGCAAAATCTGGCGGGCAGTCTGGAAATTATGATTTTCATGCGTCGGGGCATTGAACGTTTTAAAAATGTATCCCGCGCCGATGCCATCAAATCTTTTATCATTCCCGTGGCTTTCCTGCCGCTGGTTTTCACAATTTTGATTCTCACCTCAAAAGAGGGGCATTCAATTCCGTTCCTTCTATCTGTGCATTTTAGCCGTATGGTGATCGGGGCTTTGATCTATCTTGCGATTGTCTATTTTCTGAGCAAACAACTGGAGCGGCAGGAGCATTTCTGCAAATTCCTCGTTATTATAAATTGGACGAGTTTTTTCGATGTGATTTTGGTTTCGCCGATTATCTTTTATGTCCTAACAGGCGGAAACCCCGAAGATGTTGAGGTTTTTGCGGTGTTTATGACGTTGCTGGGCTATGTTTATCTGGCGTTTATCTTAACTCACACGTTCCGCGTGCCGTGGGAAATGGGCGGGTTTGTTGCCATTATCGGGCTGGCTGTTGATCAGACCATGTGGGATATGATTGCGTTTCTTGATTTGACGGTTATTCACGGCACATAGGGGCAGGCATAGCGCTTACGCTTCTTTGCTCTGGGGTTTCTTTGTCTTCGCGGCGCTTCGGCTATCCTTTATGATCGGGCGCGCAACGGGGCAGACCTCCTGAACATAGGCGTTGAGTGTATTGACCAAATTATGCTCAACAAGGCTGTAATGCACGAATTGCCCCTTTTTCTCGCTTTGAACCAATCCGGCATTTTCCAAAATCCGCAAATGTTTGGAGAGGGAGGGCTTGGAGATATCAAAATAGCCTGCGATTTCCCCCGCAGTCATATCGGTCGCCGACAAATAAGCCAGAATCTTACGCCGAATATCTGAGGCCAGCGCATCAAAAACTTTTCCTGCATGCTTCATATTATTGCATTATCCTGCATGTGGTTGGTTGACGAAGAAAACAATTATGCTATAAGTAATTAGTCATTTAGCTAAATATAGCAGTGATGATGTCAGGAGGCAAGATATGAGCAATCCGGCGGCTGAAAAACTGGAACTGGTATATGACGATCAGTGCCCTGTCTGCAGAATATATTGCAAAAATGTGATTGTTGATGCGGGGCATGACCTCCATTTAATTGATGCAAGGCAAGGCGGCGATTTGATGCGCGAAGTGACGGCGCGCGGCCTTGATATTGATGAGGGGATGGTGCTGAAAATCGGTTCCGACCTGTATTACGGCAGCGACGCCATGCATCAAATCAGCATGCGCGCACAAACCAAGGGCTGGGTTTCCTATGTGAACCGGCTCTTTTTTATGTCGCCAGAGCGCGCGCGGGTTTTCTACGCTGTCGGTAAAAAGTGCAGAAATGCCGTTCTGCGGATTTTAGGAATTGAATATATTGATAATCTGAAACCTGAAAATACGCTCAAACATCAACTGGGCGATCAATGGGCCTTGCTGAACCCGAATATCCAAGAAAGATTTGATAAAGAACCTGCGCTGGGCGAGAAAATTCAATATGAAGGCGTGATGCATGATATCCGCCGCTCGCGCATGGGCTGGTTGTTTGCGGTTTTGACCCGCATTATCGGCAACCCCCTGACACCATATGCGGGCTGCGATGTCCCCATGGATGTTTCACTGTTCAAAAAACCGCATAAAAGCGGCGTATTCTGGCAGCGCACATATTTTTACCCTGATAAAAACCCCTATAGCGTGATCTCCATTAAGCGGGAAAGCAAGGATGGGGAGATGCTGGAATGTGTCGGCGGCGGTTTCGGGATGAAGCTCAAAGTTTATGTCGAAGATCAAAGCCTGCATTTTAAAAGCTATCGCTTTTTCTGGTCTGTGTTGAAATTCAAAGTCCCGCTGCCGCACTGGCTTACTCCGGGGAAAACCCATGTTGTGCATGAAGATCTGGGCGGCGGCGATTTCCAATTCACCATTTCCATGCATCACGGCCTTTTGGGGGAGACCTTCTATCAACAAGGTGTCTTTCGTAAGAAAGAGGGATGAGATGGCTCTGTAAGTCAATGATACTGTGGTTTTCCGCAAAACAAAAAAACGCCCAAGGGCGCTTTCATTGATAACCATTGAAACAATGGAGCGAGTGAAGAGATTCGAACTCTCGGCCCCAACCTTGGCAAATTTCTTACCTTTTCGCAAAACCGCAGAAATCCTATAAAAAATTTTCTGTTTTTATCAATTTTGGCGTGAACAATACATGAACATGGAAAAAAAGGGGTTCAATTGAACCCCAGGCCGCAACCTCATTTCAAAAAAGATAACATGATGCGCGTGAAAAAAAGCTATTCCACGTTCTTAATCTTCACCAATTATCCAAAGACTTGGGGTTAGGGAATATTTTTGAAAAGGCCGCACCTTAATGTTATTTTTCTTGGTGTATTTGACCAAGCCATCGTGAAGCTCATTAAATATATAAAGGTAAAAGAAAACGAGCTGGTTTAACTCAGCATGCGATAATTCAATCTTTTCCTTAATGGCGTATTTGATTTTTTTAGGGTTGCTTAGCCATGTTATTTGGATTTCTCCATAGTCTTTGTTAAATGGTCGAGGTGTTCTTTCAAATGGTATAAGTTCGCCAGTTTCTCTATGTCTGGCTTTTACGCTATTAACTGGCCAAGTTATTTCAAGAGCTCCACTTTTATTGCAGAATTTTTTTTGTACGACCCCATCAAAATGAGCAAATATATGCCTAAGCTTATGTAGGCTATAAAGTTCTGGCTTATGGGTGAAGTCAATATTGTAATCTTGCCTTAGGGTTTTGAGCCTATCTTTTAGAGAGCTTTTTTCAAAATTTTTAGCTGCAGTTTTGGCATTTACAACATCCGCAGGTGCTATTTCTTTATTAACAAATTTTATAATCAAGCACGTCTCATAAATAGCCAAAAGATAATACTGCAAAAACTCGTCTAACTCTCTTAGCAAAAGATTACTAATCCACTTTGAAAAAGAATGATTAAGCGTGGTGGTGTCTTCCTCTTTCATATCTTCCAGATCATTGAATTGGTGAAGCATACCTTCGACTTTTAGCAAGTCAGTAGGAGGGGGAAGGGTTTGAGTGTTTTGTGACAGGCTATACGACCACTGAAAGTAGTAGTCTATATGTGTTAAACGTGAAATTGCTAGTTGATATGTAGACTCTAAGTTTTTATCTAAACTTTTTTCATCTAAGCTGTATTGCAAAATGGAGAACAGTCTTAAATGTAACGGTATCTTATTTAGCTCTTCTTGGAGTTTTTCAATAATTGATTCAAAACGCATCATATCTAATTAAAACATACCCTTCATATGCTTATTGATGGTTTCTTTGATCTCTGCGGGCATTTCATAATGTGCTTTGTTGTCAGCCCATGCAGAACTGGTTAATTCGATTGTTTCTTTCACTGTATCGGTAACAACTTTTTTAGGCACCCCCGCTTTTTCAGCCATATTCTCGAATAAAGCTATATCACAAAGATGCATATCGCTGACCTTAAGGATTTTTAGAGCGAGCGTGTCATTAGGGATATAAGGCACAGTAGAGAGCAGATCATATGCTGGAGCAAGGGTCGGTGTTCGTTCATCTTGATATATAAATGACCAATTTTTCAGGTGCATGTCGCCATTGCCTGTTAAAACCGTGTAGGTTAATCGTTTAATAAAATCGCGAAGACCTTCTTCACCGCAAAGTGTCCAGACCATTTGTGTTATGCCTTTAAAATTCACGCCTTCATACTTTTTATCAGGGAGGACGCTATAAACTTGTGCGAAATCCTCTATATGAATGCGCTCTCCATCATTTCTTCGGTCAAATCTTTTTATCGCTAAGGCTTGTTCACCACGAAGATTATTAAACTCTGGCAAGCCTTCAATATCTCTCATGGGAACAAGCTTTATTTCAGGAATAGGAATGCCGATCTCCCCTGCCATATGCATAATAGCGTATTCATTTTCAGGAACGTTATCATGGGCTGCTGCAGGTAGTTTTACGATCCAATCGCCTCCGATGCCGCTTGCAGGTATCGTCAGGCCGCCTTGTTTTTTCATTAAGCCGGAAAATTTTAATTGAACACCTGCCAATGAGAATCTTAATGGAACTTGAGTGTTATCCTGCTTGTCCGAAACATCAACATCAATTTCTCCACCTGAGTATTCTTTGGATGGTTTTATAATAACTGCACCAGGTAAATCCTTGCCGAGTAATTTCAGCATTTTAAATTCCTGACTCGGCTTTATTTCACCACGTTTAGCTAAATAATCACGTAGAGTTCCTTCAGGTAAAAGGTTCGAAAAGAACGGGGGAGCGTGCACATTATATGCTTTTGGATCGAGTAATAACTCACCCATTTCAGAATAATAAGACTGACTTAAGACAGGGCGCTTTTCATTATAGAAATAAGCATTATCGAACGAGAAAACCATTTGCCCACCAGGCAACTGCGTTAAATTGCCAACCAATGTGTCGTTTAACAAAACATCAAGAACAACGGTCATGATACTACCTCATCATCGGTATTTGCTTGCCAAGCTGGTCTTTTACCCGCATCAGAACGATCAGATGTAATGGCACGGACAGCTGGTATCATGGGGCGGGGTATAAGCATTGGCTCAAGGTCAAGGAGGCGTGCTATTTCCAGTAAACTAGACAGGCGAATGTCAATCTTTCCTGCTTCAATCTGCGAGATATGACTTTGGGGAAGACCGATCTTTGCTCCGAGCTCACCTTGTGTCAGTCCTTTGGCTTTTCGCGCCTCTTGTAATTTTTTTGCAAAATCATTAATCATTTTTATATGCTATCACATATAATGTAAAAATAAAATATGTTATTACATATATTTTGCTTCTCTTGCTTAACCTGAATACGCTATTAGTAATTCGGCAAAAATAGCGGCAAAGCATCAACACTAAATGATTCATAACTATATGATGTATATAGTAAATATTCGGTCGTATATAGCGGCAAAAAATCTGGCAAAAAGCTTCATGGGCCCGTTTTCCTCAAACATTTCTTTTAAGAATACATTTTGTATTTTTCACTTAAAAAGATTGTAGCTGGTAAAATATAATTAACTTTTTGATCCAAGATAACAAATTAGTAAAATAGTTTTTACTTTTAGTGTCGCCCAAGAAAAGTAATTCTTGCTCGTATCATGGTGTCATGAGCAAAAGAAAAAACACAACACCAACACCATTTTCATTACGCCTCACTGTCGAGGAACGAGTGTTTCTGGAAGAGCGAGCGGGATCAATGCCGCTTGGCGCTTACATCAGGAAATGCCTTTTCGAAAACCCTGCGCCACGCATCAAAAGAAAGCGCGTAACCAAAGATCAAAAACAACTCGCGCAGATTTTGGGTTTTATCAGTGCTACCCGCATTCCCAACAACCTCAATCAAATTGCGAAAGCGATTAACACGGGCTCTCTCATAATCACCGAAGATGTTCATAGAGATATTAATACTGCCTGCGATGATCTTGAATTCATCAAAAAGGCTATTACGCATGCTCTGGGGTTTAATGATGATGGTGATTTCCATGATTATTAAAGGATCACAGCGCAGTGGTGCTAAACAATTAGCAGCACATCTTCTGAAGACCGAAGAGAATGAACATGTCGAAATATATGAAGTGCGCGGTTTTTATACGACCGATAAAAATATCTATAACGCTTTACATGAAATTAAAACGCTGAGCGGTGCGACGAACTGCAAACAATATATGTTTTCTGTTTCTTTAAATCCTCCGCAGGATGAGCGTGTCCCGATAGAATATTTCGAGCATGCAGCTTCTCAAATTGAAGATAGACTCAATTTAAAAGACCAGCCCCGCATCATAGTTTTTCATGAAAAAGAGGGGCGGCGGCATGCTCACTGCGTTTGGTCACGCATTGATCATGTGGAGATGAAGGCCATAAACTTACCGCACTATAAAAACAGGCTGAATGAAATCTCAAAGGACTTGTTTCTGAAATATGATTGGTCCTTACCGAAGGGGTATATAGATAGACAATACAGTAACCCTCTAAACTTCACGCTTCAGGAATGGCAACAAGCCAAACGTGCGAACGAAGATACACGTGTTTTAAAATCACTTATGAAACAGGCATGGGAGCGATCTGACAATAAGGCTTCATTTATTAATGCATTGAGTGAGTATGGATTTACATTGGCACGTGGTGAACGAAGAGGATATGTGGCGGTAGATTATAAAGGCGAGATATATTCGCTAAGCCGTTGGACCGGGGCAAAAACGAAGGCACTGAAACAAAAACTTGGCGCCCCTCAAGACTTACCCTCCGTTGAGCAAGCAAGGCAGGCTATAGCTGAGAAAATGACGCCTGTGTTGCAGCAATATATCCAAGACATTCACAAACAACGCAGCAAAAATTATAAGCCTCTTCAGAATGCTATTCATACGCTAAAGCGACAGCATCAAAAGGAAAGGGCGCAATTAGACACGGCACAAAATGAGCGTCGTGTGGATGAAGAGCGGCAGCGCCAAAGTCGCCTTCCTAAGGGAATAATCAAAAATATCCTTTCACGCATTACAGGTAAGTATCAGCGAATACAAAAACAGAATGCAGAAGAAACTATGCAATGCGCTAAGCGGGATAACATCGAGAGGCAAAAACTAATCGAGAAACAACTTGATACACGCCAAAAGCTTCAGGATAAAATTCAAAATGTTCGCGAAAATCATAACTCAATGAGTCTGCAATTGCGCAAAGACATCGGACAATATATGGAGATGAAAGAAAAACAACCAGATGCAAAATTTGAGAATACTAAACATAGATTTGATTTTGAACAGAGCAGAATACTTTAATATAAAGTACAAAAGAAATCCGTAGGCTTGCAAAAGAAGAAAAAAGTGTATTTTCTATAAATGTAATTTTTCTAATTCTCTTTGAAAATATTTTTGATGCTCTTTAGGCATTTTATTTATATTTTCCTTAATTGATTCAATATGAATTTCACCTCCAGGTCTTATGTGAAGGTCAAGTAAAATTTCTTTAAAAACACAGGCCTCTATGCATATGTTCAAAATAGTTGAGGTCGGCCATTTAGAAATAATATAACAAGACACAAGTTTATGTATTAAATTTTTACGCTCATCTATAACTACTAATGGTATAAATGGAAATATCCCAGAAGGCTTTTTGGGGGGCGCTGTATTTAAGTAAACAATTGGAAAAGATAAGACTAAAAGCGGGGCCAGTTTTTTTTCTGTTTTATGAGAAAAACAAAAATCCAAAATAAGAACTGCAGCTCTTAATTGTTTTCTGACATCAAATTCAGACGCTTCTTCTACAATCCTAGACCACTGCAATATTATATCGGAACTAAGTACAGAAGGATCTAGTAGTGTCATTTTTTCGCTAAAAATATCAATTTTTTTTGAAAGCTCCGTCATTATCATGGGAGAAGCTTTGAAAATAAGATCCAAGTTAGAACCAATACGTTTATTAGAGGCTTGATCAGTAGTTGCTAAAGATATCAAAAGCAAAGGATCTATATTGGGTGCCAAGTCTTTTAACAGAGCATGCAATAATGAATTAGCCTCTTTACTGGCTTCCACAAAAGAACGCGCAACAACGTGTGTTTGCAGATCTAGCTTTAAGTCATTCTCTAAGAGAGGTGAAATTTCAACCGAAACTTCTAAGAGCCTTCTTATGGGCATGTGACCCAACATAACTAAGCGGCATAAGTTGCGAGCTGAGCGCTCAACATTGCCCATTAAATATTTTACAACAAGAGGCAATAATCCAGCATCACTTGCTAACTTTTTCGCTTGGTGATCAGTAGCCTTAGAAACAACGTTTATTAGAAGGTTTGTAATGCGAGAATTCGGAAGTGACGAATTACATAGCCAGTCGATATCTGACTGGGTCGCATGTAACAACACGCTCATTAAGCGGTTAGTATTTTCCGTTTCCGGAAAGCCAGCTATTTGATTGATGATAGCTTTCTTTTTTTCATCTCCAGTTATTACATCACAAAAAACATCATCAAATTCTCTGATCGTGAATTCAGTGTTTTGCCATAGTTTTTCCATTATTTTTTCAGTATTATCTATATCTGAAGTACTTAAAATAGCTCTCAGAATAGAAGAATGATCGGCTCTATTTAAATAGGGTAAGATATTCCTTTGAAGTTTAATCTTTAGCAACTTCTCTGAAGTTATTAGACTATCAGCTAAGAAAGATCTCCATTTCTTTATCGGTGCCGTTTCTTGGCACAACATCATTTCTCTGGATAAATCTTCACTATGAGCCAACAATAAAATCCAGGACTCAGAAGGGATCTCATCTAGCTGAACACCTAGATCAATCTCATTGAAATTTTCCGCAATCCCATAGGCAATCCCTGTATATAAAATAGATGACATTTTTTTTTGAGCAGCGCACGCTTCTTTTAAAATATTCAGGACAAGGCCAACATCTCGTGATGCAAGTTTTTTAGCGGTATGCTTTATTTTATTTATCAGATCTGTCGTTAGTCTTTGCTTAGATAGTTTCTCTAAAAGGGCCCGAATAAGTTCCCAAGTAGCGACAGGTTTGTTAGAGCTTAAAGAAAGGTCAATCGACTTTATAATTAGTGGCTCAAGTATCTTAACGCTCCCAATATCAAGAGTGCTATTTGTTTCAAGGATGTCAATCATGCCAAGTACGGCAGTAGATGAAGTTTTTGATTTCTCAAGCAACTCACTCCACAATAATGATGTTCGCAATGTTTTCTCATTACTGTTTTCTAGAGAATACAATAAGCCCAAGCCATCCAGCGATTTGAAACTAGGATTATCTGTTTCGAAAATGTGTTTAACAAGCAGATTTGTCCAGCGATGCCTAGAAGGCGTATTTTCTGTCGCGTCAATTTTTCGACCCGACCAATTAGCAAATCGAGAGCGCGTCTTCCTAGATGAAAACAAAAGATCAAAAC
>TARA_R110001592_G_scaffold52508_4_pt1 | contig 14591 bp, 7 predicted proteins | sample TARA_R110001592 | Tara Oceans TARA_R110001592 (sample SAMEA4398387) | marine metagenome | biome: Polar Biome; feature: [SRF] surface water layer (ENVO:00010504); material: water (ENVO:00002006), including particulate matter (ENVO:01000060) such as... | depth 5 m
GTATCTGTTACTGCCGTTGCAGTTAATATTCTATTATTAGCATTATTTGTAATATCATTTTTTGTTAATACTTTAGATTGAGCAGTAATCGAGCCAACCGATGAAATAGCCCCACCAAATCTCGCTATTTCATCATCCATATCAAAAGTAACTGCATCAATAATTGTTGGGCCAGATGTTTTTTTACCTTTAATTCTTATTTCTCCATCAGCAACAGTATTTTGAATAGTTAAATGTGCATGGCTAGAAGTAATATCAACTCCTGTTGAACTAACTTGAATTGTTGCCGCTTCTGTATAAGTAGAACTTGAATTATCGTGAGCGATACTAAGTGAGTTTTCAGTTTTATTAAAAGTAAGAAATTGTATTTGCATAGGGTTATTTCCAGTATGAACTAATACCGCAATAATTACATCGTCTGCTGTATAAGCAGGGACTAAATCAGCACCAGTTGGGCTTCTAAGTGTTAAAGTAGTAGCCCCAGTAGCATTAACTAATAAGTGATAACCATTAGTGATAGATGCTCCAATAGTCTGTTGTGAGCCAGTAACACTTATTTTCTTTCCCTGTCTAAAAACTACTCCATCAGCAAAGGTAGCCTGTGTAGCAGTTACTCCTGTGGCGTTAAATCCACTAGTAGCATAATTTCCTATAATGCCTTGATTTAAAGTTTTAATTAGTCCAGTATGCGGGAAATCTGCACCATCAGTTATTTGTGGCGCAGTTATCGCTGGTGATTCCGCTTCATCTTGTCGTGCAAATGCCTTTGGGTTATTTAATGTTCTACTCATTTTACTCCACCTCTAGTGTCAAATATAGTTGTAATCTTTCTGTTGTGTTAAATGGGCCAACTCCCTCAAAATTAATTCTTGTCAATAGATTACCACCTGCATCAAAAACACCCATTTCTCTAATAACTTCTCCTTGAATGTTTTGACCCAGAACTTCAACAAACAATTGTAAAACATTAGTTGTTGTTTTTTCAGCCCTTATAGTAGTTGCTGCTCCATTGGGAACATCAATACCTATTGCCGCAGGTGAAGTGGAATTACCCCCTAAACCCACTTTTGCTGAACCTGCGCTTATGGATGCTCCATGAAAACTTCCACCCTTAACTAAGGTTTTAGCATAATCAGTCAATAGTTCTTTCATTTTATCAGTTATCATAAATCTTCCTCTATTAATTTGGTGATGGTTACTACTCCGCCCGAAAAACCTAGTGAGTTGGTATTCGTATTTAGGGTTGTCGTAAAGCCAAGTGAAGAACCGCTTTGATGTCTTTTCCTAACAAGAAGATGCATTTCTTTTATTTTGTAATCAGCAAAGAAATCAAATGCATTATCATTTACATTGAATTCTTGATTTCTTATATAAGATTTAGTTTCGGAGGAATTGACAATCATTTTTGCTAGAATGTCCTCTAAACCTTCAATATATTTACCTACTTTAAAATTAACTTTGCCTGAAAAAGAGTGAGTCATTTCTAAAATCAAATATCTAAATCTTTCTAAACCCGCTGCTTTGGATTCTAATTCTACAACATCTCCTACTGTTATTGTTTTAACTTTTGATGATTCTACATCAAAGGAAACTACATTATTTATAGTTGAATGAATGGACAATAAACGAGAAGCCTCTTTATCAACAGATTCTTGAGTGGTTAATTTTTCATCAAATACATTTAATGATTTTTTACCTTTTTTAGCAATTTCTCTTGGAGATTTTCTAACCGCCTTATGTTTGTTTCCATATAAAGTAATCTCATTAGAATAATCAAACTTAGATTTTTCTACATTTATTTCAACAATATCATCATCTGTAAAGTAATACTTAGAAATATAAGATGATTCATCTTCGGAAACTATTTGAATCGTTCCTGAAACATCTATCATTTTTTTGTTCTTTAGTCCTAATAAGTATTTAATTACATTAAATAGATTAGTTCCCTGAAAATTAGGACTAGTAAATATGTCATAGTCTTCTTTTGTAAAAGTAAAGTCAATATCATTTTCTATTAACAGTTCTTCAATTGTCTCTTCAACTTCTTTTGATATGTCAATAGTTGTTCCTATTAATGCTCTTTTAGCATCTTTAGTTATCTCACCATTAACTCGCAAATCAAATGTTTCTGAAACAGAAGCCACTCCGTTTATTTTTTTAATGTTGGCTATTGTCAAATATCTTCCTATATCATCATCAATAATCTCAGATTTAACAGAAGTAACTAAATTATTTTCTCCATCACTAATAGAAAACTCACTATCTATTCCTGTTAAAATTGTGCTTAATCCTGCCTCAGTTTTAACAATAGTTTTATTTTCTCCACTAAGGTTATCCATATCAACAATGACATACATAGATTGAACGCCTTCGGCATTTGATTCATTACTTCTCTCTCCAACAACTGTTGGTTTTTTTGTCCAAGCAGAAGGTAGTTTTAACATATTATCAGAATCCATTGATTTAGTATATTCGCAACTTAAAGTATTTAATCTAATTTTTTCAGGGGTTTTGTCCCAAAGGCAAACAGGGTTGGGTTGCATAACCTTATACATCATAGTTGCTTCTAAAGGTTCATCTGTTAAATAAATACAATTGTCATCTGTTCCAGTATGTGCTAAATTATATTCATGAGAAACAATGTAAATAATTTTATTATCTTCTGGGGTTATTTCATGATTACTCGCTAAACTGTTACTGTTGGCTGTTCCTTCTCCTTCATAGTATGTTCCTTCTTTAGCAGGAACTAAATAACAACCAGTTAAATCTACATTTTTCATTGTTTGCTTGGACTCAACCATATCTACTTTATTTCTATACAAACTAGTTCCTTTAATTCCTTTAACTACGGTATTAGTTACAGAAGATAACATAACATGGGGTTTAAATCCTAAATAGACTCCTGCGGTATCTGTGCTTGAAATACCGTATTCCGAAGCAGTAGTATAAGCCATATATTGATAAAAATTACCGTCATGGTTGCCTTCATCAGAATTAAAACTCTTAAATACATTACCTATGCTGGCTTTATCTAAAAGAGGAGATGTTTGTCCTTGTTTAGAAATAGTATCTGTTTCAGTAGAATATGGTTTTAAATTAACTGCTTTTAACAATCCACGACTATGTGAAGTATCGGGTGAACCTGTATCGTTTAAATGTAACTTTTGCATAAAAGTGAAGATTTCGGATTGCTCTATATTAAGACCAGTTCTTTTAGATATAGCAAATTGGTCGTATTCTGTTCCATTAGAACCAGCACCAAGACTAGTTATAAAGGAAACTAAACCTTGTCTATCGGGGCTAAAATACCCATTATCAGTAGGGTGACTGTAAGATAAAGTTTCTAAAGCAAAAGGAAGAATAATAGTCATAAAACCATTATTAGTTCCTTTTCTCAAGTTTAAATGTGCAGAAGTATTTGACTGAGATGAGTTATTTCCATCTGAAGCATCACGATAAAAATCTACCCATTCACTAGGAGCATCTTTTCCTGCAAATAATCCTTTTAATAAATGAATGCCTACTTTATCATCAGTTGTATCGGACTGACTAGCCCTATGACCATATAAGATTGATTCTGCTTGGCCTCGACCTATTACATTTAATGTATCTTCTTTCCATCTATGGTTTCCTACGGGAGAATTATATTCTCTTCTAATAACCCCGATTTTATCCCCTACTTCGATATAGTTGTTGTTAGTTCCTCCGTTTCTTGTAGCAGGGATGCTACCTGAACTGGGAACAAGAATTATAACAGTGTCATTAGCGACATTTGTTGTTGTAATACCAGAAGCCATGCCTATCGGCATTCTAGTAGTTTCATCAAAAAGAAAGTCATATTGTGTTATGTTATCTACACTCGCATTAAATACAATGTTTAGACTATCTCCAGCAGTTAAAACTGTTCTATCAGTTGAGCCTCCCTGAACTCTTTCGGATTTAGTCATAATAATTTTAAAACTTTCAACTACTTTACTAGAAGAAACATCATATTCAGGATTAATTATATTATAAGCAAAGTCCATAACAACATCAGTTAATCTCATTAATCCAAATCTTTTAAGACTAGAGAGAGTTTTACTACTACTTATGATAGCGGAATTAGTATAGTCTTGGTCTAATTGAGTAACTCTTGTAGTTCCTCCAACTACATTAGATTTAGGCGTTGCTGAATTTGTAGTAATAGGACTATTTATTCCTAATAGGCCATAACTTTCAATTGAAATCCCTGCTTGTAAAAGGCTGTCTTTTCTGTCAGAAGAATAAAGTCTTTTATCACAAGACCCGTATAAAAATAATCTTGATGCTTTTGCATCGGGCTGATAAAATTTATCTTTGTGGACAATAGGGTTATCTAAAGGATTATGAACATTAGGAGTTTGTCCTACATTTAAAGTTCCTTGTTCTGGTGAAAATGGAAGTAATTTATTTATTGTTACATTAGATGAAGAAAATTTTCTGTCAATATAATTTGAGCCAATGATGGGTTCATGCCCCCTTTGTTCTAAGGGCGTGTGATTATTATTTGTTGTTCCCGTTTTGCCGCTTAAAACTAAACCAATAGTAGAGTTTCCTCTATAACCTTGAGCATAATAACTAAAACTTCCTTCACCATAATACGGTTGTAATCTCCCCACTCCAGCACTACTTTCTAAAACTAAATAGTCTTTCCTATATCCTATTTTACCAATTTCTAAATTGAATATTTTATAGATAGAAGCCCCGTATTTTTTAGAATAACTGTCCTCAGTTACAGCAGAACCGTAAAAAGAAGCATCTATTTCATAATTAATTGGTAGTCTATTTGGGCCAATTAAATTAATGGTTTGATTAGAATGTAAATGCGCCCCATTAGTTAAATGTAAACTTCTATTCTTTTTACCGTTTGAAGTAGATAATGCGAGAAAGTCAGTTCCCGAAAATCCAGCACCTCCAGCAATAGGAGTAATAGACCTGTCTAATTTCATTCTTGTAGTCATAAATTGACCTAAAGAAACATCGTATGTGTCTGTATAACTTAAAAATTTTCCTGCAAAAACACCATTAAGATAGATAGAATCTCCAATATTTAATGAATATAAATTAGTTCTTATAGCAGGAGTAACTGATGTATATAATATTAAAAAGGAACTACCAGTTGAACTACCTAAAACTGTTCCCAAACTAGTAAAAGAAACATCGGAGGTATCTAATTCATTTATTTCTTCCCTGCCTAAAGTTAAGGGAACATAAGGGGCTAATTTAACTATCTTAGTATCGTCTTTATCTTTAACATCAATTACTGTAAAATCCATTAACGCATTAACAGTATCTAAATTAAACCCAGTTATGTCTAATAAGAAAGGCAAATCTTCATCAACTGACTCAACTACATCTATGTTATATCCCACCCCTAAAGGATTAGTGTCGTTAGAAGTTCCCACTAAAGGAGAACCTTCTGTCAAAGTTAAGGTATTTCCAGTAAATGAATGACCTGCTGTAAAATGAAACCCTTTATCGCTAGTTCCTGATAAACTAGAAACAGAACTTATTTCTTTGTTGGCCGAACCTGCTTTAGATAAAGGATATAATTTATTACTTTCATAATAGATTACAGCAGTTGTTCCTTTAGTTAATGGCTTTTCTAATAGTGTTCCAGTAGTAGAATTACTGACTCCGCTATTATTTAGTTGTCCTATATACCCATCATCTCCCCAAAGATGAGCATTTGCAGAAAGAGTTACATTAGCACCAAAGGTAACAGTTTCACTATCAAAGTTCCATGTAGCAGTTTGACCCACATTAGTTAATTTATTATGAGGACTTTCGCTAGTTTGAATAATATCTGAAGTAAATTTTGTATTTTTATCTAAAGAAATATCCACTAGTTTAAATAAAGTATTCCTTCCTTCTATTGTAAATGTGCTCATTTCGCTGTTTATTTTCTTTTCAATTTTCTCGACTTCACCAAAGAAAACTTCATGGTTTAATACAAAACTTCCTTGTAAATATTCTATTCCCTCTATTGAAGTATTAGTAGCGAAGAATAAACTTAAAGAAAAATCATCGTCGGTTAAATTTGTGGGCATAGATAAAATAGATGAATAGTAATTCTTATATTCATTTGAAATCATAACTGAATTCATTTTCCCTATTTTAGATGCAGCAAAAGAAGTATCTGTTAATACTGATTTATTTGTGTGATTTAATCTTCTTCTATAAATCTTTTTATCTAATAGAGTTGATAAAGTGTTTGGATTAACAGAAGTATCAAACACAGAACCAGTTAATGCCCTACTTCTGTCATATATAGCAAATGCGCCATCTGCTGAATTAGCACAAATCCAAATTCTATTATTGATTTTAACTTCTATGCCTTGACCAAACATTAAATAGGGATTAGGATATTTTGTATCTGTAAGAGTAAGAACATGATTCCCAAATACAAGCATATAAGAATCTATTTCTGTAATTTCAACCCATTCATTTAAGTCCTCTTCTGAGAGTATTTGAGTAACCTTTAATCTATCTGTGTCAAATACCTTACTAGATAATGATTTAGAAGAATCAATTAATTCTATGCTAGAATAACCTGATTTAACATCAAAAGTATCTTTAATAAGACATTCATAAACTAATGGCATATGATTATTAACTTCGGGAGAGTAATTGTAATAAGCATATCTTTTATTACCGCTTAAAACTAAAGAAGCGGGGTTATCGTCAGTATCTCTTTTTGCATTAATAAAACAATTACTATAATCTGTTAATGTATTGTATGTAGAACTTAAAAGTGTGCTTTCGTTACTTGTTGAAGTATCGGGGTCATCTTTTACTTTTAGCCTATCTACTAATTTAAGTTTCATGGCAAACTTACTATAATCAATAATTTTATTTCTATAATCAGAAATTGTTACAAAAGTAGTTTTATCACCATGATTAAGAGTAACTTGTGAACCCGTAGTTCCTATTTGAGTTCTAATAAAATACTTTTCATTATGGTTTAGTTCTCCTTTTTTATCTAATTTATCTTCAAAAAAGTAAAACATAGGGCGAGCAATAACAATTTTTCTACTTTGTATTTTAAGTCCACAGGCTATGGCGACTATGTTTCCCACAGGGTTAGTTTCTTTAAATACCATAAACTTAGTATCTTTTGCTATTTCATTACCGAATCTTGGGCTAAATTTAAACATATCTCCTGAAATATCTGCATTTAATTTTTCTGTAATTCTAGCAAAGTGAAACTTATTTTCATTATCGGAATGAATTAAAACATAATAGTTATGATTAACTAAATCTATTGTGCTTAAATTAATACCAGTTGAACTTTGATTATCAAAACATCTTATAGTAAAACCATCAGTATTATGTAAATTAGAATATTCTGTCATTATTCCTGCGCCCGAAATAGGTTCATCTATTACAGGGTCGCTACCATATCCGTCTTGATGAATAGTAATGAATCTTCTACCTGTTGTTCCCGTATTAAAGGTCAATAAAGGATTAGTAGGAGTATCATAATTATTATTAGCAGGGCTGTTATAAGAAGTTACTAATCCGCCAACTGTTAATGTCATAAGTCCACCTCTTCAAATCTTAAATAAAGTAAAGTTTCATCTATTTCAGGAAACAAAGAGTTTGTAAAAGTTATTTCTTTTTTTGCTTTTCTTTCAATAGAAAATTCATGTATTTCACCCATAAACTGTTTATTTGTAGAAGCCCCGCTATCTGTTTCCGAAACTTGTCCTAATAAACAATTAGTTCTAGCAAAACTAAAAGAAGATTTTTTAGTGTGTTCTCCACTAAACACAAGCCTTCTATTGTAAAACATATTAATTGTATTTTTAGTTTGATTAAATGAAACTGCGATATGGTGCATATTATCCACATAAGTAGGTTCTTTAAGTGTTTCTGCATATATTTCAGTTCCAGAAACAATACTCTCACTATAACCAGTATTCAATTGAATATAAGCACCTCCAACATTAGCCACAGTTCCTATTGTAGTATAAGTAAAACCATTTCTAATGTATAGGCTTTGCCCTATGTAATAGGTTTCAGCGTGAGTTCTAGTTGAATGAGTATCTAAAAGAACAGTAGTGCCACTACTATATGAACTAGTTATTGAACCTAAACTATCATAAATTATTCTATCCTTATTGTCAAAACCTGAATAGTTGTAATTATTATGAGCATCACCATATTTCCATACTCTACTAGAACTAGGGCTAATTATAACATCGCTTAAAAATGTTTCTTGAGTAGTGCCTATTGTTAAATAAACTTTTATTTTGTATTCAGCAGGTTGATTATTGTTAGTGGTAGTTACATTGACTAAAGTTATTCTAAAGTTATCATTGTGAAATAAACACATTTCATGTCCAAAACGATTAGCGGTAGAAAGGTATTCCTCGCTTAACTTACCTGCGCCCCCTTGTGGCATCATTCTCTCTCCTGTTTGTAGTGCTGAACGGCCTCTCAGCCCCGCATTTCCCATACCATTTATGTCATAGGGTGTGATGATTGCTTCAAGGGTAAAAGAGCCTTCATGCGCCCATAAGCCATAAGGAATATCGTCGGTTGTGTCGCTTGGAGTAGCGTTTATGTCAGGTATATTCTCACTATAACTAAGTAAAAGATGTGAATTACACATTATGGGGAAAACAAGGCTTCTTTGTTTTCCTATATAAATATCATACATAATATCACCTTCAAGGGAAAATACGAGCAACTACAAAAGTCAAATCAAAAGTCATTTCCAACGGATTCTCGGAATCAAGACTAAAACTAAATGATGAAATAAAACCGCTTAATCCTGTGGAAGTCTGAGAAACAGGAAAATTACTTGGTAAGGCTACTCTTGCATTATCTAATGTTAGTGCCTCGCCTCTAGAAGCAAAGGTAAAAGGGATTCTTTCTACGCTACTTCTCTCTATATAATTTTCGTTTATATTAGATTCATATAGAAAAACCAATTCATTAAAGTTTTGGTATTTGGCTAAACCAGATGAATCTACTCCTGAAGAAATTAATTGAGCCATTTCTACTGCCGTCATATTAACCGCAGTTGCTATTTGGTTTTCAGGAGATGAACCCGTTGTAGTGTGACTTCTTCTAATTGTTCCACTAGTAATTACCCCGTTGATTGAAATTTCTTTACTAGCCATCCCTAAATCAATAGCAACTGTTTCCGACTCGCCTCTAGCAAGACTTGATAATGGTATAGGTAAAGAAGGAACTGTTCTATTTACACTTACGCCTATTGTATTTACTTTTAATGGTATAGTATCTACTTGATTACCATTTAGGGAATCAAAAGCATTAGTTTTTAAATAAACATAATGGTCTGTGTTATTAACATCTATTGGCATATTATCTTCCTACACTTCTTTTAATTTGGCTATTTACCATTTTTCCGATTTCATCGGCCATTCTTCTCATTTCTGCTTTAGAAGTATCTTTAGCATTAATTGTAATGTTGTAATTGTGAGTATGATTAGTATTTACTTGATTCTCAGTATTTCCTCCAATCATCTTTTTAGACTGGCTATTAGAGAAAACATTAGAACCCTTTGGTAATTGAACTAATTCTGGGCCTTCTTCCCCAACTAAATTAATTCGCCCATCAGTCATTCCTCCCTTAGCCTTTCCTCCGCCAAACCACTTACTAGGATTTAATTTGTCAGCAAGCCATCTAAACATTTTAATAACTGGTTTTGTTGCTTTCCAAAGAACAACACCTATTACTAATGCTAACCAAACTGGCGCACCTAAGATTAGAGAAACAATTATTCCTATAACAGCAATAACTACACCTATTCTTTTCAAGAATTTCTTACTATCAGTAAGCATTCCATAGATATAATTAATTGTTTTATCCCACAATACTTTGGTTAATTCCCAAAGTAGCATTAAAGCAATACTTAATCCGAGCATAGCGAGTCCAAGACTTATCCTCAATAAGCCCCAAGCCATTTCAATTAGTCCATCTATTGCCCCACTTATAGAACCATCACCAAAGAAAGCATTAAATACTTTCATAAATCCTTCAAAGAAGATTGATGCTGATTTTACAACAAAATCAAGCAAAGGAGCAACTGTGGTAATGATATTAGACCATACATCTTTAATTGCAGGAAGTATCTTTTTAATAATAATTAAAGCACCTATAACTGCAAGAGATATAACCAAAAAGTATTTACCAGCAGCAGATAATATTCTCATTATTAATCCAGGAAATGCCTTAAGTCCTTTAAATATCTTAAACACAAATCCTAATACTGGGAATTTAGAAAGTAATTTTTCTGAGGCTTTTGCTTTCATGTCTTTTAATACATCTAATTGCTCACCTGCTGCGGTATTGCCTTTTTCCGCACCTTTCATGTTTTGTTCCGCATTCTCTATATTAGTTCTTGCCCCATCTATATTTAATTCACCTGATTCTTCTGCTTCTTTTAATTCACTTCCAGTAATTACTCCTGAATCAAACTGCTGTCGTGCATCATTAATTTGCTTTTTTTGATACTTTATTGCAGTTTCCATATCAATAATCTTTTGTTTGCTTTGTTTAATAATAACATCATTTGCTTTAATTTCATCGTTTAAACTGTTTTTACCCTTTTCTTGTAGTTTAACCCCAAGAATCTTTGATTCTAAACCTTCACGCGCTTCTAAAAGATTTTCAAGATGTTCGGCTTGTTTAACATACTTTTCAAAATCTTCTGCACTACCAGTCATTTCCGAAGTAACAAGCCACGCTTCAGCCATTTTTTCGGCTTCTTCGGTTGCTCTTGTCATAGTAACCATAGTTTTACTTAAGACCAATAGTTCTTTTTGATTCTCTATTATCTCTTCAGGATTCATTCCCTCATTAAATATCCTTTGCATCTTAGTTGTATCTTTATACAAATCTCTATATTTCTTTCTAGTGCCTTGAATACCTTCATCTTCTAATGCTGATGCTTCAGCAGTAAATTTCTCAAAGTCTTTTAATCTTTGAATATTAGGGTCATACGAATCTACTTTACCAGCAATATCTAACACCTGTTGTTCATAATCATTTTCAGCACCTAGCATAGATACATGAGCATCTTTTTGGTCTTGTTTTAATTTATCAAGAGTTTTTCTAAAGTTTCCAGCCATAGCAGGATTAGCCACACTTACTGCAACTAAGTTGGCTTCCATATCCTTAACATTTTGAGTAATAGTTTCATAGGCTTTCTTTGTTTTCTTAACATCTTTATCAGTAACACCAAGAAGAGAAGCCTTTGCGCCTCTTGCTTGTTCTGCTCCCGCTATCCAGTCTTTAATAGGTTTTCTCAAAGTTTTAATGTTTCCCTTAAGTCTTTTAAGTTCATCCTTTTTATCAGGAGTTAAGTTCATACCAAAGTTTTTGCCCAATTTCTTTTTGTATCTTCCTACTTCATCGTTGAATTGTTTTCCGCCTTCTTTGACTCTTTTCTTAATTTGTCCTTTCAAAGTAGCCGTTTTGAATATACCCTTGATAAACCCATCACCAAATAGTTTTCCTTCTATTGTAGTATCATACTGTTTTTTGACTTCATCAAAAGTGCCTTTGGCTTGAATAGGCTTAGATAAAAAATCAGAAATTTTTGTAAATCCTTTTATTACATTAGTGAGAATATTAGGGTTATCATTTTTTTCTAGTTCTTTAATAGAGTTTTGAATGTTATCAAGCATTTCTTGACTTTCATTCATTCCCTTAGCAGTTTCTAAGGTTTCTTTTAATTCTTCAAGTTGGTCTTTAGCACCTTTACCATTATCTTTCATTTTTCTTAAAGTGCCTCCTAAGAATTGAAATCCCGATGAAAATTTATTTATTAATCTAAACATTCCAGGCGGTAAAAACCCATACATAAACTTACGGGCTTTACTTGCTTCTAAACCAAATACAGTCAATTCTTCTCTTGCAGAAGAAAGATATTCAGCAAAAAATTCTAATCTGCTTCCACCTAATTCAACATATTTAGCATACCCTTGTAAGAAACTTACTGCTTTACCTTGTTTAGTAAATGAAGCAACAGTAGTGTTCATTATTTGACTTCTTTTATTAAAGTTGCCTAATTGTTCACCTGTTTTAGAAATTTCTTTCCCGTATTCATTAACGAATGCACCTGAACTATTAACTAATTTCTTGGTTTTATCTAAACTTAAATTAAGTTTCTTTTGAAAAGAACCTAATTTCTTGGAAGCATCGGAAGCCTTATCCATTTTTTCTTGTTGTTTAGTTAATGACTCAATAAAAGTTTGCATTGTGCCTTGCAGACCTAATATAGAAGTATCAAGTTGCTTTATATTGTCAGCCATACTAATCACTTATGCTTCTTCATTTGTTTATCCATTTGTTCTGCTTCTATTTGTAAAAAAGCGGTATGCACACTTAATAAATCTTGAACTAAACTGGCTGGCATTTTATATATTTCTAAAGGGCTTATCGCTAATGCTTTCGCTAAGGTATAAACGACGATTAATGAAGCGTCTTTGGGTTCGGCTTTACCTCCCCTCAATACACGCTTCAATCTTCGTTTTTTCCTTCATCCCCCGACATAGTATCAAGAGGATTTGGTAGGATTTCTTTAAGTTGATTACCCACATAAGGGGTTAATCGGAGAATATCAATTGTTGATAGAGTTGGTTCAGTCTTAACGATGAAATTTTCAACCATATATCTAAACATAGAATTTAAATCAATATCCATGCTTTGTGATTTGGTATCAATCTTCATAAGACTATTCATAGCCTTATCAACCTCAAGCCATGTAGGTTCTTTAACCCAGACTTTTAGGTATTCTTCTATTTCGGGTGCTACTTTAACATAATGTAGCGTAGGCTCAGTAAGCGCAAATAATACGCTCTTATCTTTAATAACTTTTTTATCGTTCAACATATTCTCCACCTTTTATACCAACAAACAAACAAACGGTGTTGGTGGAATCTTATTCAGTAGTTTCTTCTTTAGGAACTTCCTTTTGCGCTTTTGATTTCTTTTCGGGCTTTTTCTTTGAGGACTCTTCTTTTAATTTTAGAATATAGTCTCTTTTTTCTTGTTTATTATAACTCACTTAATCACCCCAACAAAACAAAGTCGGTTTTAACAACACATTCTGCCAAATCTCTCGGCTTAATTGTAGAAGCGAAAGTAACTGGGCCTTTATCATCAGGAATAGTAATTTCAGTAGTATCTAGGAAGTAGTTCTTAAACTTTAAAGTTATTTGTTCAGAAGTATCTCCTTTAGTAAATACAAACTCAACCATACTTCCAGCAGCAGTATCAACATTTTCAGTTTCATTTAGCATTTCTTTGAATAATTGGTCATCAGTTACTACTGCTTCAAAAGAAATCTCATATGAGCGTTGTGCAGGAATACCTTCCTTCATATCACGGTGTCCACCCATGTATCTCTTATCCATTAAGTTATTATTAATAGCGATACTGACTGAATTAACCTTCAAAAATTGTTGTCCGAATACACTAAATGTTCCTTCCGAAAAGAAGAAAGGTGCGCCATTTGCAGTTCCCGCATTCCAATTAAATAAATTCTCATTTGATACTTGACTTGCTCTTGAAATATAAGTTGCAGGAGTAACACTAGCAGACCTGTATAAATCAGTAATACTATCCACAAGACGAGCATTAATATCCATATTCATTTTCAATTCTTCACCTTCCGATGCTTCAATTGTTAATGAATTAATTCGGCAACCTCTAGCAATTCTCACAAAGTTTGCGCTTTCATCTAATGAAGATGTAGAATCTGTTGTTAAAGTAGCAGGGTCTTTAGCCATTGATTGTTCTAAACTAAAAGAAGGCAATTGGTCGGTATTTAATTCTTCAATAGTATAAGTAATTAAATCACTACTGCCTGATGTGCGAGTTAATGCTTCAACTCCAGCAAGATTTACTAAAGAATGGTCTATTGGAGGAACAACCTTTTCATCTCCTTTAACGGTTCTATAAAAGAATGGGCCATTTTTATTAACTTCTGCGCCTGTTGCAGTTCCGCTAGAACCTTCAATAAATACAACATCATGTTCTGTATCTCCACCTGCGGTAGTATGAATTTCAGCAGGTTCTTCTTCACTAAATGCCGCACCACCAACTGCTTTCAAAGCAAAGCCGCCAAGTGATTGAGCAGTATAAGCAATAGAAGTCATTCCACCAAAGGCATAATATAACCATGAACCTGTATTTGCGACTAAAGCAAGAGAACCGTTATCAGCAGTTCTAACTCCTTTATATTGGAAAGAAAAGTTTCTTGTTCCACCAAGACCAAGATTCATTTGCTTTAAGTCTTGACTCAAAGTAGGGAAAGTTACAGATTCCATTAGTCCTAACCAATTATCACCTAATAGGGTTTGTTTACTACTTATTTCAGGATGAGGTGCGGGAGAACCATATGCTCTTAATAGAGCGTAGCCAACAGTTCCAGTTCCAACCGCAGAACCAAGTGTAATAACACCTGTTGCATTTGAAGCAACAGAATGAGAGGAAATTAAAACATTAGAAGCAGTAAAAATATCAACTGTGCAGCCTATGTAAATATTAGGGACTAATTTAAAAACACTTGTAAAGGCAGTATTGGGTGTTA
>TARA_R110001592_G_scaffold1805_2_pt1 | contig 14578 bp, 13 predicted proteins | sample TARA_R110001592 | Tara Oceans TARA_R110001592 (sample SAMEA4398387) | marine metagenome | biome: Polar Biome; feature: [SRF] surface water layer (ENVO:00010504); material: water (ENVO:00002006), including particulate matter (ENVO:01000060) such as... | depth 5 m
AGGTCTATGCTGGAAGGCGATACTTTAGAAAGTAGAGATTTCAGAGAAACACCTGATATGTTTTGGACTAAGAAACTTGGCGTCCCTAACTTTACACCTAGACTAGCACTACAACTATTAGGTACAGAAGTACTTAGAAATCACTTTGATCAAGACATCTGGTTAAACAGTTTAGAATATCGAATAAGAAAACAAATAGAAAATGCCCCATGTACAGTTATAAGTGATGCTCGTTTTATAAATGAACTTGAACTTATAAAAAGTATGGGTGGTGTTGTTATTTGGGTACAACGTGGCGAACTACCAGAATGGTTTGAAACGGCAAGTACGGCACACGACAACGTTGTAAGCAGAAAGATTATGACAACAAAATATAAAGACGTACACGAAAGTGAATGGAACTGGGCAGGCTATCCAGTTGACTACATTATAGACAATAATGGAAGTCTTGAAGATCTGGCCAGGCAAGTTGAAGACATCAGAGACTGGAAAACTGGTGAATTTAAACAAATACTTAAACTAGTATAATACCACATAATACCTAGTAAATTCCTTAAATACAGTAAAATACAGTATTATGATAAATACATGTAAGAATATTTAATAGGAGAAAAATATGCCAACTTTAGTAAGTCCTGGTGTAAGTGTAACAACTACAGATGAAAGTTTTTATGCCCCCGCCGGTGCCGGTTCAGTTCCTTTGATTGTTATTGCAACATCACAGGATAAAACAGCACCTGACGGTAGTGGTACAGCCGCTTTCACAACATCAGCAAACGCAAACAAACTCAAATTGATTACAAGTCAAAGAGAGTTATTACAGAATTATGGTAACCCAACATTCAAATCAAGTGGTTCAACACCTTTACATGGTGATGAGCTAAATGAATATGGTTTACTCTCAGCCTATAGTTTCTTGGGCATAGCCAATAGAGCATACGTTTTAAGAGCAGATGTAGATTTAGGTGATTTATCATCAAGTGCAACAGCACCTACAAATAGACCTGCAAACGGTTCATATTGGTTAGATACTGCTTCAACTAGTTGGGGTGTATACGAAAGAAGTTCAAGTGCATGGGTAAAACAAACAATTAAACAAACAACAGCATCTGATATAGATAGTGATAATGTTACACCAAAAACAAGTTTTGGACAAAACGGCGAATATTGTGTCGTTTATCTAACTCCAACAGGTGCCACACAACCTAAAATTAGTTTCTTCCAGAAATTAAGTGGAGCGTGGAGAAACATTGGTTCATCAGGATGGTCAAGTGCAGTAAGTGGATCAGCAGGAGACTTCCAATTTGCAAGTCACTTATCAATCCCTACAACTAAATCAGGCGGTGGAGCTCTAACAGACGGTGATGTTCATATTAGAAACACATCAGCAAATAACGGTTCAAGTCTTGCAGTAAAATTGTATAGTTCAACAACTAACCAATTTACAGCAGAATCTATTGTTATAGACTCTAAGTCAGATTCAGTATATACAAATACTTATAGTTCACCAAAAGTTGGAGATCTATGGGCTAATTCAGAAGGTGAAAATAATATAGCAAGTATAACATTACAAAGACATAACGGCGACTCTACTTTAACAGTAGCAAGTTCAACAGCATTGTCTGGTACGCAAAGTGTTACAGCACACTCTGGTAAAGTTAGTTTCAACATTACAATTAATGAAGGGACAACAATTCCAGTTACTTTCTCAACAGGTGGCGGAACAGCAACAGTGGATAATTTAGTAACTGATATTCAAACAGCATTGTCTGGTGCGAATGATGTTACAACTTTTGCTAATACTCTATCAGCATCTAATGACGGTGGTAAAATTACTTTTACAACTAGTACAGGTAAAGATATTAAACTAGCAGATGGTAACGTTGCAGGATACGGTTCAGCAGATCTTAACATTACTGCTGGTACATATAGTAACTTTAAAACTTTAAGTTTTACATCAAGTGCAACGTCACTTACAGGTGCGGCTACAGAAGGCGATCTATGGTATGACAACAATATTGCTAATACAAATATTGATATGTTATATCAAAATGCTGGAACATGGGCAACTTATACAGGTGATGTACAGTTTGCCGCAAGTGCTCCAACATTACAAAGCGATGGCTCAACGTCATTAGCAACTAATGATATATGGATTGACAGCAGTGACTTAGAAAACTTTCCTGTTATATACAAAAGATCGGCCGCAAGTGTTTGGGTATTAGTAGATAATACAGACCAAGTTACTTCAGACGGTATTTTGTTTGCAGACTTTAGATCAAGTAGTACAGCAAGTTTATTATCAACAGCAAACGGACTTCCTAATGCGGCATTGTACCCAAGTGGTATGTTAGCATGGAATAAGATGGCTTCAGTTGGTAATGTAAGCAAGTATGATGCAACAAATAGTTTATGGAAAGATCATTCAGGTAATAAGACTGATGGTTCACCTTTTATGTTGCGTAAAGCTCAGAGACAAGTTATTGTTACAGCTCTACAAAGTTCAATTACAGCAAGTTCAGAAATCAGAAACGAAACAAATAGATTTAATCTAATTGCATCTCCTGGTTATACAGAACTTTTAGATGAGATGATTACTTTAAGTACTGATAGAAAAAATACTGCATTCGTAGTTGGTGACGCACCACTAAGATTATCGGCTGATTCTACAAGTACAAGTGCATGGGCAAATAATACAAAGGTTGCGGCAGTAAATGGCGAAGATGGACTTGTTTCAAGTTCACCATATGCGGCTGTATACTACCCACATGGTTTAGCAACAAACTTAGACGGCACAAACGTTATGGTTCCAGCAAGTTATATGACTTTAAGAACTATTGCATTTAATGACCAAGTGGCTTTCCCATGGTTTGCTCCAGCAGGATTCCAAAGAGGTCTTGTAAATAATGTTACTAGTGTTGGTTTCTTAGACTCAACTACAAGTGAATTTGAAGCAGTAAGTTTAAGTGAAGGACAAAGAGATAGTCTTTACAGCAATAAAGTTAATCCAATTGGGAATTTCCCAGGAAGAGGAATTGCAGTATTTGGACAAAAAACTCTTAATCCAACAGCAAGTGCTTTAGACAGAGTTAATGTTGCACGTTTAGTTGTTTACATAAGAGAAAGGTTAGACGATATTGTTAAACCATTCTTGTTTGAACCAAATGACGAAGTAACAAGAGCAAATGCTAAAACAGTAGTAGATAGGTTCCTTGGACAACTGGTCTCACAAAGAGGTTTATTTGACTTTATCACAGTTTGTGATACTACAAATAACACAGCGGCTAGAATAGATAACAATCAATTGTATATAGATGTAGCAATACAGCCTGTTAAAGCAGTTGAATTTATTTATATTCCAATTAGAATTCAAAATACATTGGGCTCAACAGCATAAGTTTAACAACTTAATAATTAAAAGGGCGGTTTTTACTGCCCTTTTTTATGATAGAATTAAAACTAGAGTTAATAAAAATGACCCAAAGATGATAAATATTCGTATAATTAGTTCATAAAGAACAAATGGAGTAAAAAATGGCAACATCATCAGCAACAACAGAAACTAAAAGTAAGTTTGGTGTACCTACAGGAACCGGTACTTCTGGCATTTTAATGCCTAAATTAAAGTATAGATTCCGTGTAAGTTTTCTAAACGGTTTTGGTGGAGCAGTTAATACAGTATCTTTAACACAAAATGTTCAAAGTGTTGTGAGACCTAAAATAAATTATGAGGAAGTAGTTATTGATAGTTACAACTCAAGATCTTATGTGCAGGGTAAACACACTTGGGACCCTATTAGTGTTATAGTAAGGGATGATATACAGAACAAGGTTGCAAAGTTAGTAGGTGCTCAGGTACAAAGACAACTTAACCATTTCCAACAAACAACACCAGCCGCAGGCTCCGACTATAAATTCGATATGCAAATTGAAGTACTAGACGGTGTAAATGCAGGCTCCAGTGAGGTTTGGTTCCTAGAAGGGTGTTTCCTAACACAATCAGATTACAGTGATACAGACTATAGTTCTAACGAGCAAGTTACAATTACTATGATGATACGTTATGACAATGCTACACACTTCCAAGGCGATAATGATGTTAATGGTAGAGTTGAGGCGGGTAATCCGTTCCCTGACGATAATACACTAGCAGACAATAGCGGCGTTGGCGTATAATATAACGGAGTACTCTAGTGAAATATACACGTTTTACTGGTAAAAATACAGTAAACAATTTTTATGCTAGAGACTTTAGGAATAACTATAGGTTTAGACCTGAAGTTAATCCACCTAGACAACAGTTCCAGGGATATGTAAATTTCATATTCAATAGAAATGTACTACAGTTATTAGGTAACGAGAATCTAACATTTAAAACGAGTATGAGCAGTTTATTAAGAACTGCTCAACTTCCTGCCGTCGACTTTAGAATTACAGAAAAAAATAACTTTAATAAGAAAAGAAATGTTACTACAGGAGTTGATTATCAGCCTGTTGAAATGACAGTCTTTGATACAGTTAATAACGAATGGTTAACTGTCCTAATGAAATATTTTGCATATCTACATATGGACCCTAGAAATAAAAATTCTTTTGGGGACAGAGATGTTAATTTTAATACACCGATGAACGAAGAGTTATACGGTGGCAATGCTGGTTCAGGCGGAGTTTTTAACAGTAACGAAGCAGGTTTAAATTTACAAATGGATCAAAACTTTTTCGAACGTATTGATTATATTCTATATGCCGGAGGAAAAGGTGTACAGTATAGTATAACTAAGCCTATGATTAAGGCATTTGCTCCTAAGTCTATAGATTATGCATCTAGTGATTTTATGGAATTTCAAATGCAATTTGTGTATGAAAACTTTACTGTATTTGATATTGTTAATTTTAATTTAGGGGAAGTAGATTTAGATAGATTCGAAGACATTGGTGACTTTACGATTCCAGGTGCTGAAAATCTTAAACCATTAGCATTAGAGGAAGAAACAGATTTTGCATTCCTTGGTAACAAATCAGGAAATAGTATACCAGGAATAGGAACTAGACCAAGAACTTTCCAACCACTTGAAGCGGCAACAGATCCAATTGGTGATTGGTTAGATGATAACTTGGGTGGAACAGTAGGCGGAATAGTAGGAGATGCATTAACATCGGCAGTTGCTATCAAGCCCACATATGGAGACTGGGAAGATAAAGTTAAAGGTGATATAGGTGATGCAATAGTAAGCGGAATAGTCGATGCCGTAACAAGAGGTGATGATTAATGAGTACATCTCTTTACGAAACATTTGGTAGTGAAATTAACTATAGATTTACTGCAGGTAAATTAGAAGCATATTTAGACAATGCCTCTGTAAATTTTCCATTACCGGAAGCCAGCTCTGAAATATTAGCAGAATTGGCCAAAGTAAAAGAAGTTGCTATAGATCCAGTAAAACTTGATGTTATCAAAACGAAATTGATAGCAATAGGATTTAAACCCTCTAACGCAAATGCCATGGCACAAGTACTTATACAAATATCTAAGGTACAAAATATAGACCCAACTGCTTATTTTGATATGAATGCAGATACATTAAAATTAAGTGTAGATGCTTTTGATGCCATGAATGCTGTTCGCCCTGCAGGCAATAAAGTTGATATAAAAAATTCTATAGAAAATTCAAGAAGTAAAGTCGCAAAATTAATCAAGGCCTAACATGGGCAAATTCGCAACAGGAAAGTACGAAGTCGTTAATACAGGTAAATTTGTAGGCGGAAGAAACCCTACCTATAGAAGTAGTTGGGAATTAGCATTTATGCGTATGTGTGACAGTCATCCTAATATTACTAAGTGGGCAAGTGAAAATGTAAAGATTCCTTATAGAAACCCTACAACAGGACATTACAGTAATTATGTTCCAGACTTTATGATACAATATACAGATAAAGTCGGTAAACAACACGTTGAATTAATAGAAATAAAACCTCGTAATCAAACAACAATGGAAAGTGCGAGGTCACAGGGACAAAAAATACAAACAATTATAAATGCCGCCAAGTGGACAGCCGCACAAGAGTGGTGTAAACGCAAAGGCATACGTTTTAAAGTAATTAACGAAGATCAAATATTCTCAAATAAAAAGCCACGTAAGGCGAAAAAACGCATATCTAAACCTAGAGTTAAATAAATACTGGTATGACTAAAAAACTAGAAGAAGAATTTAATTTGCCTCCCATAGAGGAAGTAACATCAACTGATATTGAGCCTACTATAGAAGAAACACAGGAGGTCATAGAAGAAGTTCAAGGTGCATTAAGTATTAGTGAAAAGATTAATTTAGCCTTTAAAGAAGTAAAAGGATTAGAAAGCCACGAAGTGGAAATGAATGACATAGCCAAAAAGGCTATTGACAGTTATGAACAACTTATGAATTTAGGTATGAATGTTAGTGATATGGCGGCTGGTAAAGTTTTCGCAGAAGCAAGTAACATGTTAAAGATAGCCTTAGATGCCAGTGATGCTAAAACAAAAGCAAAGTTACAGCAAATAGATTTAATGCTTAAAAAAGCAAGAATAGATAAATTCGATAATAAGGGTACAGAAGCAGAATCAGTTCAAGCAACAGTTTTTGATAGAAACGAATTATTAAAAATTATTAATTCTAAAGACTCATCCCCAGAGTAATTTAGTTTCCGGAAATCTTTCACCACAGTATTCATAAGTTTTCTTATACTCTTGTAAGAAATATTTTTTAGTATCTAAAGATAAGGGCCTTTTTATAGTTGTATGACTAGGCACCCTTAACAAATCCTCATGCCGGTATTCACAATCTATAAAATTACAAAATTCTCTTATATTTTTTTCTGTAAAAAAACTTTCATAAAGACTTATATATACATTTTCTTTATTAAATACATTATCTATATTATTTAAAATGCCTTTGTATTCTTGCCTGTGTTCTAATATATCCTTATTAGATCTCATCCAGCCTTCCGGGTCATTTGTAGACATCTTTTTTGCACGACTGTATACTCTTTGTACAGGGTCTCTCATTGTAAAAACAATTTTAAGATTAAATCCTGCACCTTCTATACAGTCTTTTGCTTCTTTAAGTTTATTAATATCTAATAAAGAGTACCTTGGTGTAATATCCCCTGTTCTATAAATATCATTTTTAATTAAACTATTAAAATAAGTAATATATTCCTTATTATTAACAAATTCCTTGTTAGAATCCCAGTAATGGTATTCCTTCTTGAATCCCATATCTGTATTAGGTAGATTATTTAAAAATCCTCTAAGCCAAGTAGTACCTGATCTTTGTACTCCTAAACTTAAAACAAACGTCTTTATCTTTGCCATGCCACTAGTTTAAATCTTTCCTCTGGTAGTTCTAATTGCTTTGTAGTCCAGGCACTTTGACCTACAAAATCTAAATTTATCCAACTATCTTTATTTTCTAATTTGTAATTAGCAAATTCTTGCCAGTCCATACGAAAAATTAATTTTTCGATTTCTTCTTTTTTGGCTAATACTTTATCTAAGTTATTGCTGTCCCATTCAAAATGAAACAATTCCATGGTATTATATCTACTGCTATCTACATAATCTAAACTGATGTCTATGCCCCACTTAGGTTTTATTTGTGTCATTTTATGTATAAGATGATTACCTTCTGCCCAATGCCCTAGTTGTTCTAAAGCATATCCGTGATAGCCTTTGCGTTCAAACAAGTAGGAATGATTGATGTGTGGGCCTGTTTTATCAGTCTCACTCAGTATCCAAGGTTTAGCAATAGCACGTCTGTAACGTATGTACTCTGGCTCTCCCATATTTACTTTGGCATACTCTTGTTCTAGCGGACATAAGTCATAACCTGATTGATCAAATAAATGTAACATATCTGCATTAGGACAATTCATTTGTTCCAATGCACACCCCCATGTACCCATGGTATTGTAATTCTCTTTAGATAATTTTAACATAACCATATTTAGCATTTTATTTTTTTAACATCGAATTTTATGTAAAATGATAAATAAGTATATCAACGGAGTTATAATATGGAATTAAAAAATTATATAGCAGAGTCATTTACTAAAGAATATGCTTATAGAGTAAAACTTGCACACAATTGTGAAGCAGATCAAATGGACATGTTAGAAAAATGTTTAGCAAAATATAATTTTGTGAGTGCATCTCCATTTAAAAGATCTCCTATTGAAGAGAATCCAATAGAGTTTCAAAGAGCAAAAAATGCCAACTTTACATCAGAAGTATGTAGTACAGATGTTGTTTTAAAATACCCAGTTAATGAAAGAATTTTAGAAGTATGGTTAGCAGTAAACTTAGGAATAGATCATGAAAGAGTTCTATGCTATGGTGTTAAAGAACCAAGACGAATTGAAGCAGATATTCAAGCAGAAAGACTTGCTAATGATAAAGATAGAAATGCTGACATGGACGAAGCAGAACTAACTAAAGAAGAACAAGCACATTATGAAGATGAGCAAGATGGAATAGATGCAAAAGATTTTGGTTTCGGTGAAGAATTTAACGAAGCATTTTTAAAAGAATTACAAAAAATTAAAAACGAAAAAGGTGCAGATTATTTCCGTAACTATCCTAGTAAGGATGAGTTAATGGGAGATAACTTAAGAGCAATGCATGACGCAATTACAGGCATGCCTAATATGGGTAGAGGTGCAGAAAGCACAAAACAAGTTACCGATATTGCACAACACGGTTCTAGAAGTAGATAATGAAAATAAATAATATTTTACAAGAATATAATTATTCGCCTGAAGAAGAAGATAAAGCTCAGGATATGCGTAAGTATATCGAAAGAAAATCCGGTGTTCTATGGGCAGAAGCATTTTGGAGAGCGTGGAGAGAAACAGGTAATGCCGAGGCGGCACGTAGACTCATGCCAAAACATTATAAGCAGATGATTAATTCAAGTGAAGTAAATACTGATCAACCTATAGAAGAAGCAATGAGTGATGCATATGGTATGGTTAGTGCAGAGCCTAAAGTAGAAGGTTCAGTAGAATTTAAACAACACAAAAATACTGACAAAGGTTCAGTTAGTGTTGAAGCAAGTGGCGACACAATGCAAGATTTAGCAGATGTACTTAAACTTGCAGGACTTACTTTACCACAAGACATGCATAAAGATCAACCTCAGGCATCAGCAGATGATCAAGAACCAGAACAAGAAGAAATTTTATTGTCACCAGATCATGAAGATGATAAAGAAGAATCACCTTGTGCTAGTGCAGATACCGATGTTTCGTACGAAACAGATAAAGAAATTTTAGTTAATTATATAAAAGATAAACTTAAAAAAAGCATTTCTTAACATCATTACCACATAAATACTATTATGGCAAGAGGAACAGTAGATACCGGTCTGGTTAAGCAGGGCTATAGTAGAACAGCATATACTCCAGATACCCTAGAAGATTTTAAAAATTGTGCAGATCCTGTGGGCGGACCTCTGTACTTTATGAATAATCATGTTAAAATACAACATCCTACTAGAGGCGGAATAGATTTCGATCCTTTTGCATATCAGTTAGATCTGATAGAAAACTACAATAATTTTAGATATAGTATAAACATGCTGGGAAGACAGATGGGTAAAACCACTGTGGCGGCTGGGTACTTACTTTGGTATGCAATGTTTAAGCCAGATAGTACAATACTTGTTGCGGCTCACAAGGCGGCTGGAGCATACGAAATTATGCAACGTATTAGATATGCATATGAAAGTGTTCCAGATCATATCAGAGCAGGTGTAACAGAATACAACAAAGGGTCTATGGCCTTTGATAATGGTAGTAGAATAGTTAGTGCAACTACTACAGAAAATACAGGTAGGGGTATGTCTCTTACATTAGTATACTTAGACGAGTTTGCATTTGTACCTCCTAGGATAGCAAGTGAATTTTGGACAGCACTATCTCCTACACTAGCAACAGGTGGTAAATGTATTATCACAAGTACACCTAATAGTGATGAAGATACTTTTGCTAATATATGGAATTCTGCAAATAAAATGTTTGATGAACATGGTAATGAGCAAGAAGTAGGTGTAAATGGATTCAAACCCTTACTAGCCAAATGGGACGAGCATCCTGATAGAGATGCCAATTGGGCAATAGAAGAAAGAGGCAGAATAGGAACAGAACGTTTTAAACGTGAACACGAATGTGAATTTGTTATATATGATGAAACTCTTATCAATCAGTTAAAGTTATTAGAACTTAACGGCATAAACCCTATTATGAAAATGGGCCATGTACGTTGGTTTAAATACCCTAGTCCAGAACATATCTATGTAGTAACACTTGATCCAAGTACAGGAACAGGCGGCGATAATGCCGCTATACAAATAGTAGAATTACCATCGATGGTGCAGGTAGGAGAATGGTATCATAACAAAACTCCTATAGAAGGGCAGATAAAGGTCATGTTAGAGATCATGCATTTTATCAAGGAACAAGGAGCTCATACTATATATTGGACAGTTGAGAACAATGCAATTGGAGAGGCCGCACTTGTAGTGATCAGAGACACCGGAGAAGATGCTTTCCCAGGAGATTTCTTACACGAGCCTAAAAGAATACAGGGTAAGACAGGCAGGCGTGGGTTCCATACTACTCATAAAGTTAAAGTAGAGTCCTGTATTAATATGAAAAGATTAATAGAAAATGATAAACTTACTATTAATAGTAAAGCATGTTTATCTGAATTCAAAAACTTTGTATCAAAAGGTAATAGTTTTTCGGCAAGACCAGGAGATTCAGATGACTTAGTTATGAGTATGATGATTGCTGTAAGAGTAATAGACTATGTAAGTACCTTTGAAGATGAAGTATATGATGCTGTAAATAACAGTTTAGGTGTAGACTCTTTATATTCCACAGGCGGCGACGATGATGACTACGATGATCCTATGCCAATTGGCATAATCTGATAAATACTTGTATGGCAACAAATTTTAAAGATATTTCAGAAAAAGTATTTAATCTTCTTAAAGGGCATGGCTTTGAACTTAAAACCTTTGATAACGAAGGAAAAATAGTATTAGATCCTCAAGAAGGTACAAGATTTGTGTGTGATGAACCTAATGTTTTAGTTAGGGTAGACGATTTAGAAAAAGAAATATCAATGCAAACCAGTGAAGATTTTGCAGACCATAACCTAAGAAACTTATTAAAAGAACTAGCACAAGATAGTTTATTATCTTTTGACTTTAGGGTATTTGACAAGCAGTTAAAACCTAAAGGAGAAGAAATAGACGTTGCTCGTAGACAAGAGAAAGATATGAATGAAGAACTAAACACATTAAGACGCCTTTCAGGCTTAGAAGAAGGTCCAGATTATGATGCATCCGATATATGGAGAGGTGATGCTATTACTTGTAAACCATGTAAAGGCAAAGGTTGTGATGACTGCGATGATAAAGGCGTTATTCTTAAAGGAAAAGAAAACGACGAATCAGTAGATGAAGACCAACAATTAAAAGAAAACCCATATGTGGCCGCCGCGATGCTCTTAGGAAGAATATTCAAGATTGGTGCAAAAAGACCAATTTTAACAACTATCGCCATTGACGCCACAGATGACGGGGAATTAAATACTACAGCGGGTGCTTTAAAATGGTTGTCTAGCAAAGTAGGAAATGCAATTACTCCAGAGGCACTTAAGAAGGCCGCTCCGATTATTGCAAAATACGGATTACCAGCGGTAGGTGTAACCGCCGCACTTTACGGTGGCAAAAAATTAGCAGATTATGTTGCAGGTAAAAAAGACCAAGGCTTAACAGTATCACAAAATCAACAAACGGTAAATGCTAGTGTAGATTTAGAAGAAGAAAAGAAAATAATTAATATTAAAACTAGTGTAGGTCAGTTACCTGGATATGATGATCATAAACCGTTATCTCTTGCAGATTATCATGATTGGACTATGAAAAACGATAAAGGACAACCTAAGCCAAATATTGTTAGTCAGAGATATCCTGGATACTTGCAAGACTTTAAAGATTATGCTCTGTCCGAAGCAGGTAATAAACCCACAGTACCTTATAGCAAGTCTACTCAAGCAGATTTAGATAAAAAAATATCAGATGCAGAATTAGATAAAGAAGCAATGCGAGGAAGACCTCAAATTGATAAAAGCGAAACTCCTTTTGACAGATATATGAGACATATGAAACCTGTTAGAAAAGCACAAAGCAGAGATAAAATTAAAGGTGAGGCAGTTACAGAGGCAAGTTTAGGTAAAATGACTGGTAGCAGAAAGTCCAGTTATCAACCTTTAGCAGACAATGTAAAAATTATTGTGAGACACAATAAAGACGTAAACGAAGAAGTACGTGGTGCTAGAAGCAGAAACATTCACAGTATATTAATACAACGTGGAGAAGAGAAATTTAAGATGGCAGAAAACAATCTGTCAGCCGCAAGAGCAATGGCAAGACATTTGCATAATGGCGGAGAAACTTTCGACGAAATAGGTGAGTCTATTACAGAGATGTCTAGAGAGTTTAAAAAATTAAAAGAATTTATAAACTATGTTAGAAAATCTGATTTAGTAAACGAAACAAATGAAGAATTCGTTACTATGGCAATAGAAAACATCGGTAATATTAAAACAAATTTAAAGAGATTAAGTGGTGTAAAAACTTATGCTAACGCAGTAGAATCAGTGTTAAATTATAATAATGTTGAAATACTAGAAGACGATTTAAATTTAGAAAGTAAGTTTACAGAAACACACTTTGATGACAAAGTTGCAAATGTAATGGATAGCCTAAAAGCAATGACGAGTAGAAAACAAAGTTTTGAGAGTAAAATTGTTAAAGCAATAGAATCAGAAACTTTTGCAGATGTTAAAAACTTACTTAAAGAAGATGATATAGTTGACTTTGATACACCTCATGGTAAACTTGGACACCAAGTAAGCCAGTTAGGATATACAGCACAAGACAATACATTATCAAATTATTTACATAGCATTAGTAGTAAAATTAGTGCTGGTGGACAACTGAACCAATTTGAATATGGTACTATTAAAAGTTGTTTACTAAGTGCAGGTCAGCACAATGTACAAAATGCTCCAGTTGACGTACAAGAATCATATGAAGCATTTTTAGACCAATTTGTAGAGTAAAATACTACTTTATAGATAAATAAATTTGTTGGAAATATAAAGTAATTTAATTTCCAATAGTTGTAAAATAGTTCTTGACTTTTTTACATCTTGGCATTATAATAATAAACTAGTAATACCCTAAACACAGAAGGTATTACGAACATGGCAAATATAGGAGAAAATATCATGGCCTCATTAGCAGAAATAAGAGCAAAATTACAATCAATGGAAAGCAAATCCAAAGGTAATTCCCAAGCTCAAAGCGATAACGCAATATACCCATTTTGGAACATAGACGAAGGAAGTAGTACTTTACTACGATTCCTACCTGACAGTGATCCAAACAACACGTTCTTTTGGGTAGAACGACAAATGATCAGACTTACATTCCCAGGAATTGTGGGTGGCGATCAAAAGCCAACAACTGTACAAGTTCCTTGTATGGAGATGTTTGGTGAAACATGTCCAGTATTAACTGAGGTAAGACCTTGGTTTAAAGATCCATCTTTAGAAGATATGGGTAGAAAGTACTGGAAAAAAAGAAGTTACATTTTCCAAGGGTTTGTAAACGAAAATCCTTTAGATGAAACATCACCAGAGAATCCAATTAGAAGATTTGTAATTGGTCCTCAAATATTTAATATAATCAAATCAGCACTTATGGACCCAGAGATGGAAAACCTTCCAACAGACTATGTTGCAGGTACTGACTTTAGATTATCTAAAACAACCAAAGGTCAATATGCAGACTATAGTACTTCTAAATGGGCAAGAAAAGAATCTGCTCTTACAGAAGAAAACTTAGGCGCAATTGATACACATGGTTTACATAACCTTAACGATTTCCTTCCTGCTAAACCAACAGCAGAAGGCGTACAGGCTATAGCAGAAATGTTCCAAGCAAGTGTTGACGGGGAATTATATGACCCAGCAAAATGGGGTGCATTTTTTAAACCCTATGGACTTGATGTTGGAACAAAAACACAGGCAACTGTGGCTCCAGCTCAACCTGTACAAGCGACTGCAACAGAGAGTGTGGCACCTGTAACGGCACCGGCACCAGTAGTAGCAGAAACAACTGCACCAGCAGTAGAGACAACAGCACCAGCACCAGTGGCTGAAACTGTAGCAACTGCACCAGCAGAGGATACTGGTAAGAAGTCAGCAGATGACATTCTTAGCATGATCAGAAACAGACAGTCGTAAGGAGACAATTATGCAAAAACCATTTGACTTAACAAAGTTCAGAACAGGTTTAACCAAAAGCATCAGTGGTATTAGTGCTGGGTTCCATGATCCTAGAGATTGGGTCAGCACTGGTAACAAAACATTAGACTACCTAATAAGTGGGGACTTCAACGGAGGTATCCCACTAGGTAAAGTTAGTGTGTTTGCAGGTGAATCAGGTTCTGGTAAATCATTTAT
>TARA_R110001592_G_scaffold355991_1_pt1 | contig 14578 bp, 13 predicted proteins | sample TARA_R110001592 | Tara Oceans TARA_R110001592 (sample SAMEA4398387) | marine metagenome | biome: Polar Biome; feature: [SRF] surface water layer (ENVO:00010504); material: water (ENVO:00002006), including particulate matter (ENVO:01000060) such as... | depth 5 m
CCAGGGTGGTGCTCTTTAAATTGTTGATAATGCTGTTGGATTTTTTGTAAGGGTAAGCTTGTTTGCTGTTTCAGCAGGAGTGCATCGTAAATGGGGGTGTCTGCTTGTAGGCGCATGCTTAAAAAGCGAAAGCCCCAAGCGAATACCATCAATAGGATGATCAATATAATGCTGATTGTGAGCAAACCAGGCGGTAGTTGCCAGCTTGTCGCCTTACCTGTTAAGTAGCCAGGAAGTAAGTAAAAGGGGGCCCAGATTACGGCAGATGTACTGTTGAACGCGGCAAAGCGTAATTGTGACATGCCTAACATGCCTGCTATTAAAGGGAGCACTGGGCGAATGGGCCCGATAAAACGCCCAAGCATCACGCTTTTTCCACCATGTTTATGAAAGAAATTTTCGCCCATTGCTAGGGTGTCTGGGTATCTAGAAAAAGGCCATAGTTTGGGAATGCTGTCTTTGAAATATCGACCCAAATAAAAACTGACTCCATCGCCTAAAATAGCCCCTACGAACCCGCAAAATAAGATAGAACCGATAGCGTAATCAAGGTGGCCTGCGACTGAGGCAACTAAAAATAGTAGCAGGACGCCAGGAACAATAATGCCTGCGAGTGCCAGTGATTCAATGAAGGATATAAAAAAAATACTGAATAATAGCCAATTAGGATTTAGCCTGAGCCATTCTAAAAGGGGTTGAAAATCGGCTTCACTCATATTAATCCATAATTAAAACGCGTAAGAGAGTGAGCGTTTTAAAAGAAAAGTCCGATAAAGACAAGAGAATAAGCAGTTTAATTTTGTCTAAGAAACCGCTTATGACTGTGGAAGGGCATTATTTTTTAGTGTCTAGCATTATGGAAACAGACTCTGTTGTGGCCATTTTTTTGAGCTTCTACTAAAGCAAGGTGGGTTTCTGCTATCAGTTTATTTGAAACGCCATCTTGGTCTGGGCTTCTTTCTTTCGGGCAATATGTTGTGCAACCCAAGCTTACTGAAATGCTGTCCACCTCTGGCCATTTACTTTCTTCAATGGTGCGTCTTATTCTTTCTGCTATTACCAGGACGCCTTCTGAGGGTGTGCAGGGTAATAATAAATAAGCGGTTTGTTTTCCGTCAAAATAGTCACTATCACCTGCACGAATCATTGCTTTTAATGTTTCTGAAAAGCAGACCAATAATGATTGTATGGTCGGTGTGCTATGCAAGTTTTTGAGTTGAGGGAAGTAATCTATTTCCAAACTGATTAAAGAAAGTGATTTTCCTGTTCTATCAGCACGACAGACTTCTTTTTTTAGTGTGTCTTCAAGGTGTCGAAGATTATAAGCGCGTGTTAACGGGTCGTGTATTTCTAACTCTACGAGTGTTCTATTTCGTTTTTGATGGAGTTTAGAATAGGTGCTGGCTAAAGCCATAAAGATTAAGTAAGTACTTGCAAACACGAGTGCTGAATACAGGGTGTCGCTGATAAGTATGGATAATGAAAATAAGCCAAGAATACTTAAGTTTATGATACTGGCTAGCCTATGAGATAAGGCTATATATGCCAGTAAGCTTAGAGGAAATACCCAGTGCTTTATTTCATTCGGATAATCAAAGCTCATTATGAAAAAACAAAAAATAGCAGTGATACTTACGCCTAAAGTGGCTTGTTTAAGGTATTTAGATTCGGGTGCAAAGCGAGCATAAATACTTATGCCGACATATAAACTGGCGATAAACCACGCGATATATACCAGATCGTATAAACCATATCGAAAGTTTTGCACGCCCAATATTGCTAGGGTGATTGCACTGAGGAGGAATAGTAAGCTAATTAATCGAGTTTGTAGTTGGTTTTCAGCTAGCATGATTGTCTTCCTCGTCTTGTGTTGACTCAAAGTCATCATGGGTTTTTGCTGAATTGGATTCTCTGAAAGCAAGTGTTCGGTTATGACTGACGGATTGCGTTTCTTGTAGTGCTTGAGATGCGCGCTCAATAATAGATTGGCTGTCATCGCCGATGTTTAGCCATGAAAGCCCCGCGCTAACTGTGATTTCTTCTTGGTCCAGTTGTACTTCTTTACGAATTTTTATTCTCAAAGCGTTTGCAATTTTAACCGCTTGTGATGAACTGGTGTGTGGCAATACAATCAGGAATTCATAAGGTTCCCATAAGTAATAGCTATCAAAAAGTCGTAAGTTGTTATGAAGTAACTTACCTAGAAGAATCACCACGCTATCTTGCTCTTTAGGTGAAAGCTTAGAGAGACAGTTTTTGTCGACACCCATTGCAACAAGCGATAGCTCACTACCTTCTCTTTCGCTACGTTGAATTTCTTTTGTTAGGTCATGATCAAGATGCTCTCTTGTTGCAGCTTTCGTTAAGTTATCTGTTCTTCTGAGAGGTTTTAATTGCTTTCGTCTTAATTCTCGCAAGTAAACCAAGCTACACGTCATACTAAGGTAAAGGTAGTAATTTAAAATTGCCTGAATATTTTCAAAAATATTGCCAAATAAGTTTAGTTCGACTGTGATGACGATTGAGAAAATGGTGATTAATACAAGTGCCGGTTTGAAATCGTAAAAAAAGAAAACCAACATGGGAATGAAATAAATCCAAGTGCTTGCGTATTCAGGGCTAAGTGTTAGGCCTATTAATCCTAGTAAGCCTAAAGCCAGAGATGAATATTTGAAGCCGGAAAAACCATCTTCTAGCTTCTTTTTATTTTTATTTCTTAGCAAGTTTACTGAAAGCAGAATGCATAAGGATGCAGCCAAGAATGCGGATACAAAAGAACCGGAAAACAGGCTATAAACAGCTACAAAGCCTGATGTGATACAAGCAAAAAAATAAGGTTTGGTTTCTATCAATATTTGATGGTCAGTTTGAGACATGATCTAAGTCGCTTGTTGGTTGTGTTTATGGCTTATTGTTATAAGTATAGAGTTTGAATGTCGATAATTATTAGTCATTATTCGGTAGAAAATCCTTTCGGTACTTTACCTTGTAAGTGGTAGGCAAAAGCAATTATTTCTGCAATTACTCGGTAAAGTGTTTCAGGTATTTCATCGCCTAACTCAAGTTTAGACAAAATGTTCACTAATTCACTATTTTCGTAAATTGGAATGTTGTGCTCTCTGGCAATGTTAATGATTTGCTCGGCTAAATCGGCTTGGCCTTTTGCTGTAAGCTTGGGTGCCGTTATTTCATCATACTTTAAAGCAATGGCTTGACTGGGCTTTGTGTCAGAATCATGATGAGTGTTCGTCATACTTTTGTATCCACTAAATGCCTATTCAATTTGGTTTGAGTTTGATTGGGCTGGCCTTTTTTGCAGTGCAGTTCCTCAACTTTCAAGCCTATTTTCTCAAGTTGATGTTTAAAATGCATAGATTCCTGTTGAAGCAGTTGTAGGGTTGAATCCTTGTCTGCCCACAACACAGAAGAAATTGATTCCTTAGATAAGGTGATTTGTATGTAAATTGGCCCTAAAGAGTCCAAATCAAAGGAGAGCAATAACTTCCATTTAAACTCTTTCTCTGCCGTACTTTCTTGTTCTTCGTTTGTTTGCTGTGGCTCTTTATCAATCCTGAAGTTGAATGTTTGAACTGTTTGATTAGGGTTCAATATGGGCAATTCAAAAAACCAGGTTTGCTGCAAGGGTGAATCAATATTGCTGTTTGTCTGAAGTAAGCTATTGAGTTGATTAAACTGAAGCTTATGAATCATACCCGCGAGAATTTTTAATATTTGGCCGGTTGAAAACTCTTGTTTATCAAACAATGCTTTTGACGAATTCATACTGGCGCTAGAAATAATCGGAAAAGCAAAAGGTGATATGAACGCCTCATCGATATTCGCGCCTAAAAAAATATTTTTAAGCTCGGTAGCCGATAATTCAGCCGAAAGCTGCTTACTAAGCAATGCAGAAGCCGTTATTAAATTTGCTTTTAGGTCGTTAAATTGTACAGCTGTTGAGTTTGAATTTGCTTGCGGTGGTGTCTTACTGGTTTGGTTAGCCGCTAATTGAAGCAAAGATTCAATGGTTTGTTGGATTTTAGAAATTGCAGAATGTGCGTTTTGAGATGATGTTGATGCCGCTATTCGTGACGGGCTTTTAGGGAGTAAGTTTTCTATTGAAGCAAGTTGCTCTTTGAATGCTAAAAGCTTATTGGGTTCTGATAGTAGAGTTTTTTCTAGCAAGACGCCTGAGTTTAATAGGCTATTTTTGACTATATCGCTAGATGAAAGTGCTGAAGACGCAGGCGTATTAATGTTTGGTATTTTGGCCGCTTCAGGTAGCGTTTGAGCAAAATCTTGTCGCTTCGGTAGTGTATCTAATAATAGTTTTTTTACTGTTTGTAGGATTTGAAGGTTGGTTTTGTCACTATTTGTCTTATCACCAGGCACATTAGCGGGTGTTTGTAATATATTACTTAGCTGATCGAAGCCTTGTTTTAATGGCAGTTGTTTATCTAAAGTCAGGTTGAGTGCTTGTAACAATAGTTGAATGTTTTTGGTATCAGCTGTTTGGGATTGGGTCCCTACCGAAGGACTTGTGTTGTTAATATTGAGAGTTTGAGATAACTGAGGGCTAATAGTTTTCTGCTCATAGGAATTGCTTTTGTTACTCAGTACTTGAGCGAGTAAAGTGGGTTTTTCACCTGGCGCCGAGGACTCGAGTTTAAGCAATAATTTCTGACCTATTTCTAGTGGCTTTTCTGAACTGATTAAAACAACCTTGCCTTTAACCAATATCAGCCACTCATTTTTAGTTAAGGTTTTTGGTTTAGGTTCAGATGCTGGCTGTTCTGCTGGTGTTTTGAGGGCGGTTTCCGTGCTAGACAAGTTTTTGTCATTCGCTTGAATCACTCGGGCAGAATAAACTTTTCCAACTTCAAGCTTTAGGGCGTTAATGTCAGTGATAATCGTAGATTGACTCGAAACCATATCTGGTTTTTGAGAAATGTTTGTGCTTGTATTGATTGGCTGCTTGGATATATCCATCGCGTTGTCGTATCTCAGGATGATGATCAACTTCAAAGTTCTGGTATTGATCATAGAATTATGTGAACAGGCTCCCAATCGAGAAGCTAATAGATTATTTCATAGACTATCCCAGATATAATCCCTAGGCAAAATATTAGGGTGTTTTAGGGAAATAGCATAATTAATAAGGTTGTTGATGTGATGAATAAGTTACTTGTTCAGTTGGTTCTTGTTATTTCGAGTGTCATCTTATTTACTGGATGTACCACTGGCGGTTCAGAGACTGACGCAGTAGAAACCGATGTTTTTTTCGGGCCTCTACCAAAAGGCCTTCCTGTTTTTGTTGAAATTATTGAACCCTATTTTAATACCTCTAAAGCTGATGAAACGGCTATCGCTTTATTTAGTTATAAACCGAAGACGTCAGCGAATGTACCAGCGTCGGAAAAAGAAGTTTTTAGTACTGACAGCAATGTTTTTGTGACTCTTAATACGATTGAAGACACGCTAGGTAGAAGTGAATTTACTCTATTAGTTAAAAATGACAGTGTTTATCTGGTTAATCATTTGAGTAATGAAATTCGTTTATTAAATCACTTTACGACAAAAGTATGTGAAATCATTCCTACCGAAAGAGTGATTGAAAGTGTGATTGAAAACGCTGACCCTCTGCTAGAAGAAAGAGTGCTGACTGTTCTGCATGCTGAGCTGGTTTATGTAATGACAGAAGAAACTAACTCTGATTGTAATGGCGATGGCAAGAGACGTTTTTATGCGCTCCCCCTAGATCATCAGTTGGAAGTGAGTGTTGATGAAGATGGCGAACTGAATAATTTAGAATTAGTAATGGAATCCCTGGCTCGATCAAAACTTATTTTTGGATGGAAGCCCGACCCAGATAATGCGGGTAAAGATCGCTTAGAGTATGCTTACCTAGGCTATGGTGTTGAAGAGAAAAAACTAAAACTATTTGATAAAAACAAAGAGGTGATATGGTCTCAAAACAGGGTAATACAAAGTCTTGTTGAAACTGAGCTTAATCCTGGGATTTCAAGTACAGATTATTTTTTCCATATTGAAGCGCTCGAAAATTATCAATATTTAGTTCAATTAGGATGGGATGTTTTTGTTGTTGATGCGGGTCTAGATTTAATAAATAAGCCATTTAACCAAATTGACAAGGTTTTGGCAGATAGAACGGTACAATTATCTTCAGAAAAATTTATAGCCAATTCTGAGTATTTAGCACGTACTGAAGTTGCAGCAAAAACTGTATTCGACGATGAAAATTTATTTATTATTGATAATGCCAAAATATACCATCTGTTATATCAAGCAAATGTCCCCGCGCGTAACCCTTCTAAAATAACCAGTGTCGTGAATCAAAACCTATCAAGTATCGATGGCAAAGAACATATGTTGCGCCATTCATTCTCTCAGTTTGACTTAAAAACTTGTGATAATAGTGATTTGCCGTGTTTAGCCGCTCAAGATGTTAGCGCGCAAGCTTGGCAGTTTTTCACTCGTTGTGAAGATCAAGATGATTGTTCTGCGGTAACTGAAGTCAATGATTACTGTGAAACATTCGAAGAGAGGCTTCAAACTCAGCCTAATGAGCCACTATGTAGTGCGAGTAATTATCTTCATATATCTGAGCTTAATGACGCCTCTAACGATGCTACCTTATTAGCCTATATGCAATATGATAAGTATACGCAGCACTTGGACCTAACCTTACATAATGACCTACTTTATGTAACCGCAAAAATGGATCAAAAAGACATATTATTATCTTACGATTACAATATTGACTTCACAGCGCCAAAGCTTTTGCGAGAGCATGTTTTATTTGGTAAGAGTGCTACGCTAGCGGGTATGGATGCTTATTTTGTGAATGACAGTTTATTTTTAACGGCTCTTCAGAGAGGAGCATCAAGAAGCCATGAATGCTATAAAAACCACCAAAAAGTAATCTGTGATCCTAGTGATATGATAACAACAGGATCGGGTGGTTTTTGTACTGGCAAGGATTTGTTAGACGGTAAATGTACGAATCAGTTCAGAGAATATGAATCTAAAGCCTTGTTCTGTTCGGCCAGTCAACTAGCTGACTTAAGTTGCTCTGATGCAAACCTAAGCCAATTAAATGATTTGGCGATTGAAACTGAAAATTTAAATATTAATGAAGATGCGAAATGGCTTAAGCTCTATGATTACAAGAGCTCGTCTGAGCTAATGTATCTTTTAATTGGTGATAACGCTTTAGCCCTGGATAATAACCAGCTCGATGAAGGTAAGTTATATTCACCTTCATTATATGATTTTGATTCCACTATTATGCAAAAAGGCAACTTGCTTACTTCTCTTCAAGGCCCGATTGAGCAAGTTGTCGGTGGCTGGCTTTCTAAAGGTCCGATTGAGGAAGTTGTAGATAAAGGTCTGGAGTCTGGTGTTTCAGAAGTCTTTGGTCGTATGAATGTGATTTCTGAAGAAGTGAAACAATATCGTGGCACTAAGGGGCTAACCGAAAGCGCGCTTTCCACTTACTTGTTAGAGCTGACGCTTAAAGATGAGACTTCTGTTCGACCTGATATTATGGCGCCTAAAGTTGCTGAGAGATTGTTTGAAAGACCATCTATTGTTATAAACTAGCAAATATTATTTTGTTATATGTGACGCGAAATAAGACAGTAACAAAAGGCTTTTTACGTGAAACGAACAGTTAGTTATTTTGTTGCTCTATTTTTAGGCTTATTTGTTGGTTGGCTTGGTCAGCAATTTTTGATCAGTTACAACTCATTAGATACATCGAGCACAGCATCTCAATCTCTAAGCCGTCAATATCAGCGTTTAAATGATTTAAAAAATCAAACATTAACGCTTTCTCAAATTAAACAGTCTCCGGTTGCTGAAGAGCCGGCAATATCTCCTTTTCTGCAGGCAATCAATCTAAAAAATATAGATTTAGCTTTGGAACATTTAACTCAGCTAGAACCTCAGAACTTAGATCATGCCTTGCTTTTAGCAGGATTACTCTACGAGCAGGAGCGTTACGAGTTTCTTTTCTCTTTTTTATATGACTATATGTATGGCCTTGATGCTAAGTCGGAGCAACGTTTGCAAAGTGAAATTAATCGCTATGTTGAGCAAGTAGATATTAAATTAGGTGAAGAAGAGGATTACGAGCAGTTGGCGAGTTTGTACCGACAATTAAGCTCGTATCAGGCTGAAAATACTTTTTATTACCTCAGGCTCAGTTATTGGTCCTTACAATCAGGGAACACTTTCGAAGCCACACAAAGTCTGCTAGGTGCAATCAATGATATTGGTTTTGTGAAAGAAACTCGTGAACTTCAAGATGCGATTGAGCTTTATGAAAAGGTAGGGCCTCAAATTGAAATACCCTTAAGAGCGGTTGATGGTGACCATTACCTTGTTAATGTCGAACTTGAGGGAGAGGTAAGTTTAGAGTTAATGATCGATACCGGTGCATCTAAGACAGTCGTTAAGAAATCTTTGTTAGCTGGCGTGGCAGGGCTATTAGATGATGCACTAAGTATGCAAATGAATACGGCCAATGGCAGAGCACAGGGCTTAGCCGTAAGGCTTAGTAAGATAAATATCGCCAAATTACATCTTGATTATTTAGATGTGGTATTAATGGAACTCCCAAAATTTAAATACGATGGATTATTAGGGATGAACTTACTGAGTCAGTTCGATTTTAAAATTGATCAAGAAAATTTAGTGTTAAAACTTTCGCCTAAAAAAATAATTTTTTCTTCGCCGAACTAAATTATTATTTCTGTCATCTATCTAATTTTAAATCTAGGTACCCTCGTTTAATACTGGTTTCGAATGCTTGGGCTGATTCAGAAAGCTCTGTAAATCTTAATCTTAATGTCTTTAGTTTTGTTAATTCATCCGCCGTAGGGAAATTATCAGTATTAAAGTATTGCTTACCCAATTCATAACTGTACTTTAAATACTTTGCCCTGCTTTTAGCGACAAGTTCGACCATGGGTTTTAAATCATTGATATTGAGTTCTTCAATTTCAGGGTTAATGATTTCTTTGTTTGCAGTACGAAAAAGTTGTTGATAGTGAAGCAGTAAACGATTGATATCTTTTTCTTCCATGTCAGTCCCTCGCTGTAGTTTTTAAGATGATTTGAAGTCGATCTAATTACAAGCATAGAAGCGCATACCCCCTAAGCAAGTTTATTTGTATAAACAAAAGTAAAATCTTTATTTTAATCTGCAAGAAAATATAGCCTTCTAAATAATATACTTAAACTCTGTAAGGTTATTTTGAGTATAATGTTGCCATTTATCATAGTGAGGATATAAGCATGGCAGGTGAAAGTGAGTTAAAAGATCGTTGTGGCGGAAGTTGTGAGTTATGTGCTTCATCAGATTCCTTAGCAGTTTATTCAGTGCCAGACTCAGATGGTAGGGGCGATGCAGATGTCATGATTTGTTCAAGTTGTCTCGTAAATATTGAATCTAACTTAGAAGAAATGAATATAAATCACTGGCACTGTTTGAGTGATAGCATGTGGAGTGTTGTTCCTGCAGTGCAAATACTGGCTTGGCGAATTCTCAAACGAATTTCTGCTGAAAGCTGGGCTCAAGACCTATTAGATATGCTTTATCTGGATGAGTCTGCGCTTGAGTGGGCAGAAGCGGGTATTACAAATAATCAAGCTGATGGTGTGCTGACTCGCGATAGCAATGGTGCAATCTTAAAGTCTGGGGATAATGTCACCATTATCAAAGATCTGAATGTGAAAGGTACTAGCTTTGTAGCGAAGCGAGGAACTGTTGTGAGAGGGATTGGTCTAACAGATAATCCTGAGCATATAGAAGGCCGTGTAAATGGTACTCGCATTGTTATTCTTACGTGTTTCATTAAAAAGTCTTAATTAAGTCTATTCATCCTGCGCAATGCTTTTTTAAAGAAAGTTATTGCGTATTCTTGGTGTTTCCTTTTTTGTCAAAAGCCTCCTACCTATAGCTGTAAGTTAGATACTCATATGTAAGTGTTTTCGCGCACCATTCTAGTTCTTTATTTATTTGAATATCACCAAGTTAATACATTATAAAATTTAAATTCATTTAACTTATTGAAAGTAAACGGTTAATTGTTTTGGCACGCTCTGTGCTTTGTTAGGTGTACGTAATCACTTGTAGGTACTTTTGCTAGCTTGATTTATGTGAGCAGATTGTCCCTATAGATGAAAATAAGAGCGTCTTTAAGCAAGTTCACTTCTTAAAAGCGTTTGAGTACAACTAATAAGGATCATCTTTATGAAGCAGTTTAAGTTTTTCAAACGTGTTGTTTTATCGGCATTGGCGATATCAAGTTTTTCCATAAGCAGTGTTCAGGCGGAAAAGTTAGGTTATCCAGAAAAAGATGAATTGACCTTTGGTTTTATTAAATTAACGGATATGGCTCCTATTGCGATTGCTTATGAAAATGGCTATTTCGAAGAAGAAGGTTTATACGTCACCATTGAAGCTCAGGCAAACTGGAAAGTATTGTTAGATGGTGTGATTGATGGCCGTTTGGATGGGGCGCATATGTTGGCTGGCCAACCAATTGCAGCCACTATGGGTTATGGGACAAAAGCAAATATCATTACACCGTTTTCCATGGACTTAAATGGTAATGCGATTACCGTATCCAATGATATTTGGGCACAAATGAAGCCAAATATCCCAAAAATGGCCGATGGCCGCCCAGTTCACCCTATTAAAGCAGATGCCTTAAAGCCAGTTGTTGATAAATACAAATCCGAAGGTAAGCCCTTTAACATGGGAATGGTATTCCCAGTGTCTACGCATAATTATGAATTACGTTATTGGTTAGCTGCGGGTGGTATTCATCCAGGTTTCTATGCGCCTCATAAAGGTGACACCTCAGGTAAGATTGCTGCTGAAGCCCTGTTATCTGTAACACCTCCTCCTCAAATGCCTTCAACTCTAGAAGCAGGCACTATTTATGGCTACTGTGTTGGTGAACCTTGGAACCAGCAGGCTGTATTCAAAGGTATTGGTGTGCCAGTCGTAACAGATTATGAAATTTGGAAAGATAACCCAGAAAAAGTATTTGGTATGACAGCCGAGTTTGCAGAAAAATACCCAAATACAACGATTCGTTTAACGCGCGCACTGATCCGTGCAGCCATGTGGTTGGATGCGAAAGACAATGCGAACCGTCCAGCTGCCGTGAAAATTTTATCAAAACCTAACTACGTTGGAGCAGATTACGATGTTATTGCGAACAGCATGACAGGCACCTTTGAATATGAAAAAGGTGATAAGCGAGACGTACCAGACTTCAACGTATTCTTCCGTTATAACGCAACTTATCCATTCTACTCAGATGCGATTTGGTATCTAACGCAGATGCGACGCTGGGGTCAAATTAGCGATGACAAATCTGATGAATGGTACTTTGATTTAGCGAAAAGTGTATATCGACCAGATATCTATGCAAAAGCAGCTCAATCATTAATCGCTGAGAAGAAAGCAAAGGAAGCAGATTTTCCAGACTTTGCAACAGAAGATGGTTTCAAAGCGCCGCAGAAGCACTTTATTGATGACATTGTCTATGACGGAAAGATGCCTAATGCCTACATTGATAAGTTCAAAATTGGCTTGAAATCGGGTGACAAAATCTAAGGCACCCTGCATTAGAGTGATGTCAGTTTATAGCTGGCATCGCTCTCACTTCAGAACTTTTCATCGATAGTGTAGGAGCTGGCTATGTCTACTACGACACCCTTAATAGAAGATTCAAAAGATAATATTGTTTGGTTAGATAATACCTTGGATTTTGTGATCAATATGGCTAAAACGCTCGCCATCCCTTTTGTTGGCATCGTTGTGTTTTTAATTCTTTGGACTGGTGCAGCCCAAAGTGTGAAAACATCATTAGGCCAATTCCCAGGGCCTGCTCAAGTTTGGGAACAGTTTGGTTCTCTATATACAGAGCATCAAGCAGCCAGACAGAAAGAAGCGGATTTCTATGATCGTCAGGAAGTACGTAATGCAAAACGTGTTGCTGATGATCCAGGCTATGTACCTAAAATTCGTGCTTTTACAGGGAAAGAAACCTTCCTTGATCAAATTGTTACCAGTTTAGTGACGGTGATGAGTGGTTTTCTGTTAGCCGCAGTCATCGCCATTCCCTTAGGCATTGCCGTGGGTTTGAATAAAACCTTGAATGCCGCGGTGAATCCGATAATCCAAATATTTAAACCGGTTTCGCCACTGGCATGGTTGCCTCTCGTGACTATTTTGGTGAGTGCACTTTATGTCACTGAAGACCCCATGGTCGCTAAAGCCTTCATCGTTTCCATGATTACGGTCACGCTATGTTGTGTCTGGCCCATGGTGATTAACACCTCAGTCGGGGTGGCCTCTATTGATAGTGACTTAGTGAATGTTAGTCGAGTGCTTCGTTTGCCCGCACTAAAGCATGTGCAAAAAATTGTCATCCCGGCATCCATTCCCATGATTTTTACCGGTATGCGTCTTTCTCTTGGTATCGCGTGGATGGTGTTGATAGCGGCAGAAATGCTCGCCCAGAACCCGGGTTTAGGTAAGTTCGTTTGGGATGAGTTCCAAAATGGTAGCTCAAACTCACTAAGCCGAATAATGGCGGCCGTTGTGGTAATAGGCATTATTGGTTTCTTGTTAGATAGAGGCATGTTGCTACTACAGAGATGGTTGTCTTGGGATAAGGCGAGTGCTACTCGTTAATTATTCTAAGCATCTGATTGTCGAATGATATTGAAGGAGAAAACCATGAGCGCAATATTAGATATAAGCCATATAGATATGGTCTTCCCCACAGACAGAGGGGAATTTACAGCCTTAAAAGATGTCAGTTTGAAAATTGATAAAGGCGAGTTCGTTTCATTAATTGGTCACTCTGGTTGTGGTAAGTCAACGGTATTAAATGTGGTGGCAGGTTTATATCAAGCATCAAAGGGGGGGATTGTTCTCAACGGAAAAGAAGTCAACGAACCTGGACCTGAAAGGGCCGTTGTTTTCCAGAATCATTCATTATTGCCATGGTTGAGCGCCTATCAAAATGTAGAACTCGCTGTTAAGCAAGTATTTGGTAAACAAAAAACCAAAGCAGAAATGAAAGAATGGATTGAATACAATCTTCATCTTGTACATATGGATCACGCTATGCACAAGCGTCCTGATGAAATATCAGGCGGAATGAAGCAGCGCGTCGGAATCGCCAGAGCCTTAGCGATGCAGCCAGATATCCTGTTGATGGATGAACCCTTTGGTGCGCTAGATGCCTTGACCCGAGCGCATATGCAAGATTCACTTATGGAAATCCAGAATGAACTGAATAATACCGTGATCATGATCACTCACGATGTTGACGAAGCGGTGTTGTTATCAGACAGAATTGTCATGATGACCAATGGCCCCGCAGCCACGATAGGAGAAATTCTGGACATAGACTTACCTCGTCCAAGAAACCGTTTGGCCTTGGCTGAAGATCCAAAATACGTTCATCTTCGTTCAGAAGTTTTAACTTTCCTTTATGAAAAGCAGCGCAAAGTAGAGGTCATCGATACTAAAAAAAAGACTAGCCCAAAATTTAACAGGCATGAGAGTGAGGGCATATTAAATACACACGATACAGCTCAAAAGAAAGCCGGTTAAATTAAAGAAAAATTTCAATAGATAGTTCTAATACCAGGAGTCTCAAATGACACAATCAGTAAAATTTAATATGAAAAATTCACTAGGTTTGGCGATTGCATCGATAATTACGAGTGGTGTGATGAGTACCCAGGCTGTTGCTTCAGTGGATGATATTACTGCGGCTTTAACTAGCGGCACTGTCTATGGAGACTTTCGTTTACGTTATGAATACGAAGACCAAGATAACACCGCTGATTCAGCAAAAGGGCTCACACTTCGTTCACGCTTGGGTTATAACACCGGTTCCTATGAAGGCTAATTTGCCACGATTGAGTTTGAAGACGCAAGAGAGGTATTAGGGCAGGATCGTTTTGATTTGCCTGGGCCAGCACAAGTTATGACACTTGATAATCATCGTTTTGTTGGTCACGTAGGTTGGCGTCAGGATCGTCAAATATTTGATGCCTTGGCTGTTAACTACAAATTATCAAAAGATTTAGAAGCGACCTATGCTTATATCGGCCAACGAAATCGTATTTTTGCTGAGTTAGCAGATATTGATTTTAAAGATCATTTAGTCAATGTTTCTTACAATACGGGTGTGGGTAAAGTGACGGCATATAGTTATCTTTTGGAAGTTGATAACGGCACTGATAATGCCTACCAAGAAGATGAGACTGCAGGTATTAAGTATGCAGCCTATTCAGCCGGTGATATCTTGGTAGATACCGACAAAGTTTGGCTCTGGTTAGGCGCAAAATTTTAAAATAATTTCTTATTAATCAAAAGCCAAGATGATATGGTTTTCATATTGTTTTGGCTTTTTTATTTAGGGCTTTTTTTCCAGAAGTATTTGGATACAAATTAATCGACACAATAGAAATATTTTTCTTGTTGAAAAACCAAATTGGCAGTATAAAGCGATTG
>TARA_R110001592_G_scaffold7360_5_pt1 | contig 14576 bp, 14 predicted proteins | sample TARA_R110001592 | Tara Oceans TARA_R110001592 (sample SAMEA4398387) | marine metagenome | biome: Polar Biome; feature: [SRF] surface water layer (ENVO:00010504); material: water (ENVO:00002006), including particulate matter (ENVO:01000060) such as... | depth 5 m
TCAATCCAGTAAATATACTGTTGAGTATAATGTTAAACTATTCAAATTGGTGAGTTTAAGGACAAGTTCTTTATGTAGTAAATTTTTTTGGGTTAGACAGAGGACCTATAAATACTTTAAGTCCTTGCATATTTAGACTGTTTTTGAACTTGGAGAAATCTATTACTGTATTTAGTTGGATTACATTATTCATAAGGTTAAACTTGGCTGGTAGTATTGGTTCAAATTAATTGTCAAACCCATTTTCACAACGCTTAAGGGTCTATTTACAACAAAAAAGTCCGATGAAATACCTAATCGTAAGATTTTGAGTTATATATCTAATAACCAACCATATAACCAAACCAAATATCATGAAAAACGTTCTATTAGTAAGAGAAATTTATTTAGAGGCATTTAGAAACCTGGGCCACGCTTTCGTTAAATCTTTTTTTAAGGTGATGAGCTGGTTTTGCTTTGCTAGTTTCTTAATTGTACTCTATGCATTTGTATTCAGAATTACAACGGGCTTTGCCTTTGATTAAAACCATACTAACCAACCAAACCAGAAAACGCCCGTGAGGGCGTTTTTTTGTTCCCTACAATTCTTCTTAATCCGTGAACTGGGTTTAGATAGAATTACGATAGGATGTTCTAAGCTGTTTTAATGCGTTTTTTGGGCGTTTGTAATATTGTTCAAGACAAGATAAAGCCAAAAAAATAGGGCCCGTAAAAGGGCCCTAAAAAGAATATTTATTTTTTGAAGATGTAATTATTTTTTATCCGTGAACTTCACGGTTTTTAAAATGGCTTCAAGCTGGAACATATCGTCTCTTTTTTCAGTAGCTGGAGCAAAAACAAAACCTTCAATAACCACTTTCCTATTGTTTTCATCGTCGTTTATGATGTAGGTCAGAAAAGGTCCGGCCATGGGATATCCACTTATCTCCCATATGCCCCTAACTTCGGCAGCCTTTCTATTGGCAATTTCCACTGGAAAAACATATGGGGCAAAGGCTTTCTCGGTCATCATATAGGTTATTTTTCCAGGTACATCAGGCCCTGGGATATATTGCTTTCCTATAGAATCCCGCATGGCCACAATATCCTTGACAAAGGTGGAGTCGTTTTTAAAATAATCGTTGGGAATATCATATGCTATAATATTCATACTCCCTTTTTGGATCTGTCTGTCGATCCATATAAAATTGTTTTCCTGCTTGCCTAGTTTATAAATGGAGGGTAGGGACAGGGTAATGCCCAACTTGTCGTTTAATACCGTTTCCTTGCTAAGTGATTTTAAGAAGCGCTTTTGGGACTCTTGGATTTCGACCTCCTTAAATTCTTTGATAATCTCATCCGCTTTGGAATCCAAATTTGAAATAATTTCTTCATCCGTCCTTCCCTTGATGACTCCTACTTTTTGGGGAGTGGCATAGGTATCGGTTTTAATGTGGGCAAGGCTCAACGTATCCTGGGCAATAAAAAGTACCGAACGGGTTTGTATAATAGTGCCAGAGAAGACTTTTGGGGGCATTTGATTAATGGTGAAGAGGGGTTCCTCCCAAGAAAGGCCAAGAACTGGTGCTGCAAAATGCTGTCTTACCCGATCCCCAACTTTTCCTTCCCACAACTCATTGTCCATTATAACCGCCAAGGAATTTATGGCACCTATGGATTCTGGCAGATATTTCTTTTTCTCTTTTTCTTCACAAGAGACGATAATCAAGGAAAATAATAATACTACTGCGCCAATTTTTTTCATATAGTTATTTATTTACGAAGAACAATCGCACAATTTTAATTTTGTGCCCGGTTTTATGTCATTACCACTAATACCGTTCCATTTTCGTAAATTATCTATACTAATTCCAGGATATTTTTTTGAAATGGTCCAAAGTGAGTCCCCACTTTTAACCGTATGTACCTTGGTACCCGCCGCAGCCACTGAATTTGTTGAGCTTTTGCTAGCATTTGTCGAGCTTATTGATGAGGGAATTTTTCTTGGATAAATAGTCAATCTTTGTCCTATTCTAAGGTTATTGCTTCGTAGACCGTTCCAATTTTTAATTTGGCTAACACCCACTCCGTACCTTTCTGCAATCTTTCCCAAGAAATCGCCACTGCGAACCTTGTACGTAATTTGATCTTTGGATTGCACTATTTGTGGTAAGGGCTCTTCTTTGGATTTTAGTTGATTCTGCACATGGGCGTAGATTGCCTCCTCATTGGCGACAAATTTTCCCAATGCATCCACTGGAAGTCGCAGGGCATAATTTTTGTCCTTGACATAAGGTATTACCTTTAATTTGTAGGCCGGATTCAAAAACATCAATTCTTCTTCGCTAACATCTACCAATTCCGAGATTTGATTAAAGGTAATAGTGCTTTTCACATGTATGGTATCGGTCTCAAAATAAGGTCTATCCGTGACCTGTCTTGTAAAACCGTGTTCTTCCGCATATTCAAAAATATACATGGTAGCCAAAAATGCAGGTACATATCCGGCAGTTTCCCGGGGAAGGTTTCTTCTAATGTTCCAGTAATTTTTGTAGCCACCAGATCTTCTTATAGCCTTGTTTACGTTACCAGGCCCTGAATTATAGGCCGCAAGGGCCAAATCCCAATCATTAAAAATATCGTGTAGCTTTTTAAGGTACAAACTTGCCGCTTTGGTAGAATTAATGGGATCGCTGCGTTCATCCACATAACTACTTACATCCAAATCGTACATTTTTCCGGTTCCGTACATAAATTGCCATAATCCAGTGGCACCTACCCTTGAGCGGGCCCTCGGATTAAGTGCCGACTCAACAATGGCCAAATATTTAAGTTCCAAGGGTACATTTTGATTGTCCAATTCCTGTTCGAACAAGGGGAAATAAAACTGGCTTATAGTCAACATCCTGCTCATCATATCCCTTTTACGGGTAAGAAAGTAGCGAATTACATTTTCCAATGAAGGATTGTAAACGATGTTAAAGGGGGTTTTTTGATTTAGGAGCTTCAGTCTGGCCTTTAAGGTATCCGTATCTACATTGAAATGATATACGGAATCTATTTCCAAGGAAGTAATGTCCTGATAAATGGAATCGAATAAGGAGGAACTATCGTACAACTCTTTCATCCATAGGCTATCGAACTTGGCAGTTTCCGGACGGTCCTTTAAATCGTACTTTTTTTGCCCTTTCACCAAAAGCAACGGATTGTCCTGAATATCATCCTGGGCCTCCATTGTTTCCATCTGCTCAACACCTTCCATATCCATTGCAGTAGTGTCCACTGAAATTTCTTGTAACTTTGGAGCGTTTAGGCCCTTTTTTGCAGTAGGTATTGAATCAAATTCCTGTGCTACGCCGGTAACAAAGAAACCCATAGACAAGACTCCCAATAAAATATATCTGGATGTTTTCATAAGGTTTGTTTTTTTAAGCGGGGCAGACTAAAATCGTGATTTTTTTCTAAACTTTAAAATTTAATTTTTAAAAGCAGATAAAAAACAGATAACCCATATTAAATAACGTGGTATTTATGCCAATATTGCTGCTATTCCGGGAAGGGTTTTGCCTTCAAGGCTTTCCAACATGGCACCTCCGCCAGTAGAAACATAGCTTACCTTGTTTTCAAAACCAAATTGCTTGACCGCGGCAACAGAATCTCCGCCACCCACTAAAGAAAAGGCACCTTTTTTTGTTGCTTCATCAATATAATTACCAATGGCAATGGTGCCTTTGGCAAAGCTCTCCATTTCAAAAACGCCTATAGGACCATTCCACAAAATAGTTTTCGATTTTAAGATTACTTCTTTAAATATTTCCAAGGTTTTGGGCCCTGCATCCAAACCTTGCCAACCTTCTGGAATCTCGTTGGAATTTACAATCTTGGTATTGGCGTTGTTGTTAAAGTCGTCCGCAGCCAAAACATCTACTGGGATATGCACTTCTACTCCTTTTTTCTTGGCCTGCTCAAGAATTTCCAAGGCCAATTCCATTTTATCGTCCTCACAGATAGAATCTCCAACCTTTCCGCCTTTGGCTTTAACAAAAGTGTAGGTCATTCCCCCACCAATAATAAGATGGTCTACTTTATCCAAAATGTTTTCGATAATCGTAATTTTTGAAGATACCTTTGCCCCTCCCAAAATAGCGGTCACCGGCTTTTCCCCTGTTCTCATAACTTTTTCTATGGCTTCAATTTCTTTGGCCAACAAGAACCCAAAACATTTCTTTTCTGGAAAAAATTGGGCAACTATTGTAGTGGAGGCATGGGCCCTATGTGCAGTTCCAAAGGCATCATTTACATAAACATCCCCTAGTTTGGATAATTGCTCTGCGAAGTTTTTGTCTCCTTTTTCCTCTTCTGAATGAAACCTTAGGTTTTCCAACAAAAGAACTTCACCACTCTTTAATTCGGCCACAGCCTTTTCTGCTACTGGACCGATGCTATCCATTGAGAATTTTATCTTTACACCAAGTACCTCGGATACCTTGCTACAGATGTGTTTTAGGGACAGATCAGGATTCACTTTTCCGTCGGGCCTTCCTAAATGGCTCATTAGTACGGCACTTCCGCCATCTTCCAATACTTTTATGATAGTAGGCTTTGCAGCTTCAATTCTATTATCGTCGGTTACATTAAAATCCGCGTCCAATGGAACATTAAAATCTACCCTTATTAATGCTTTTTTACCTTTAAAATTAAAATCGTTGATGGTTTTCATTTGCCACTTATTTTTAGAGAGTGACAAATGTAAAGATTTATAGGTAGTGTTTAAAGAGACTATTCCATTTATTTACATGGTTTATGACCCAATATTGATTTTAGAAATGTAAATGGTTGCAGGTCAGGCAAAATGTGTAATGGTATTTTGAAAAGCATTGGCGTTTATTCCGATAATTTCCAAAGAGCCCGTAGCAACTAAATTTCGGATAAAAACCGCTATATTTGGGCCATGCTATTCAAGGATATTTTAGGACTTTCCCATATAAAGAATCATCTGGTATCCAGTGCCGATGCAGGTCGTATACCCCACGCCCAATTATTCGTTGGCCCAGAGGGCTGTGGCACCTTGCCAATGGCTTTGTGTTATGTGCAATACTTGCTTTGTTGCAACAGTGAGGGGGAAAATAATAACGGCAACAGCGCCTGTAACACCAAATTTAACTCCTTGGCACATCCGGATGTACATTTTGCCTTTCCGGTTTCCAATTCGGATAAGGTAAAAAGCCATGCCGTTAGTGATCATTATTTGGAGGAATGGCGCCTATTTATAAAGGAACAGCCCTATGGAAATCTCTTTGATTGGTATAAATTAATAGGGATTGAAAATAAACAGGGACAGATTGGTGTGGACGAGGCCCAAGATGTGGTAAAGAAACTTTCTTTGAAATCATACGAAGGCGGATATAAGGCCCTGATTATTTGGATGGCCGAAAAAATGAATACCTCTACCGCCAACAAACTTCTGAAATTGATTGAAGAACCGCCGGACAAAACGGTATTGATTTTAATTGCAGAAGATGAAGAACAAATAATCCAGACGATACGATCTAGGTGCCAAATATTGCATTTTCCCCGGTTGGCGGAAGAAGCCATTTCTCAGGCACTTATAGACAGGGGAGTTTCCGAGGAGGATGCCCATAGAATATCGCATGAAGCCAATGGCAATTTTAATAAGGCCCTCGATTTCATGAACAACGATTCCGAGGACTTGGTATTTGAGAAGTGGTTTGTGCAATGGGTTAGAAGCGCCTTTAAGGCCAAGGGCAACAAGGCAGCGATCCACGATCTTATTTCTTGGAGCGAAGTGGTGGCAAAGACAGGGAGGGAGACCCAGAAAAAGTTTTTGAATTATTGCATGTCCGTAATGAGGCAGGCCCTGTTGATCAATTACAATACCCGTGAATTGGCATTTATGAGGATTCATGTAGAGGGATTTCAATTGGAAAAGTTTGCTCCATTCGTACATGAAAATAACATTGTTCCCATTGTGAAGGAATTGGAGGACGCCATTTATCACATTGAAAGAAATGGTAATTCCAAACTAATATTGATGGATTTATCTATTAAATTAACAAGATTGTTACACAAAAAGGCCGCCTAAAGTAATTATATAATCATAAAGTCACTAACATGGACAACGTATTAACCTATCCCGCAGAATTACTCCTTCTTCTTTTTTTGATCATTACTTTTCTTCAAAGTGCATTGGACAAAATCTTGGACTGGAAGGGCAATTTGTCATGGTTAAAAAGTCATTTTTCCCAAACGCCTTTTAAGAATATGGTACCCTTATTATTGGGTACGGTAATGGTAACGGAAATCGTGGCAGGGACACTTTGTACCATAGGATTTTATTTTCTTATTGTTGAAGGGGATGGATCTATTGCCTTGGCCGGCGCTATTTTTGCATGTCTAGCCTTGTTGATGCTGCTATTTGGTCAGCGTATGGCAAAGGATTACGATGGGGCAAGGACTATAGCTATATATTTTATGCCAGCTATCCTCTTGGTGTTTCTATTGCATTCCTGATATTAATGTGCCTCTGGATTTCTTGTCCTGCCTAGGCCATCCAAAAATGCGGTTTTTATATCCATTTTGCGGAGTTTATTTATTTCTTTTGGGTTACAACGTCCTTTCATTTCCGGAAAAGTATATAATAGTAAAGATTTAGCAGAACATACTGTTCGGTTGGTTTTTGGCACCACAACTTTACAGTCCTTACATTAAAAATCCGATTTATGGAACTAACGGACGGATTAAAAGCGGAAATTCGTCAAAATCGGCTTGGCCAAAGCCAGTTTACCAACTGTCTAGTTTGTGGAACATTATTTATTTCTAATTGAATTTTTTAAAGTTAGGGCTGATATAGGTAATTTTGGGCTAATGTTTGGCAGGGATATTCCCTTTGTAAAACAGCTATGATGAACAAAGACTGAAATGGATTTATCGCAAATTAAATCAAAATCGGTTGGACTGGTATTGTCCGGAGGGGGCGTAAAGGGAATGGCACATATAGGGATGATCCAAGCCCTTAACGAATTTGGCATTAGTACCCGGGTCGTTTCGGGCACCAGTGTTGGGGCCTTGATAGGGGCATTGTATGCCAACGGTAATTCGGTTTCCGAAATGCTTCAGTTTTTTAAGGAAACACCCCTCTTCCGCTATAATTTTATGACTATTTTAAAACCGGGCCTGTTGGACACGGAAAGGTACTTCGATTTGTTCTCAAATTATTTTCCGAGAAATACCTTTGAGTCTTTGCAGCGCAAACTTTATGTTGTAGCTACCGACTTGCAAAAAGGGGATGAAAAAATATTTTCTGAAGGAGAATTGATTAGACCTTTATTGGCCTCTGCAGCCTTACCTCCTGTTTTTAGTCCGGTGGCTATTAATGGACGTTTATATGCCGATGGAGGTATAATGAACAATTTCCCTTATGATGTAGTTGCCGTTTCATCAGATTTTGTAATTGGGAGTAATGTTTCCGGAATCAGGGAAATTCCCAAAGAAGGAATAAAGTCGTCCTTGCAGTTGGCCAATAGGACTACCTCTTTGATGATTTATGCCATTAACAGGAACAAAGTTAATAAATGCGACCTATTGTTCGAACCCAGGGCCTTGGAGCTCATTGGTATATTGGACAAAAAGGGAATTGAAAAAGCCTATACCATTGGTTACGAACACGCCATAAGGGTGATGGAGCAGAAATTTAAGTAGACTTAGTGTCTATTATGAGCCGACTTGGAAATAGGCAAACAGCCCTTAGTGTTTACACATCGTCGTAATCCACGGTTAAAGTAGGGGTAGTGGGGTGCGCCTGACAAGTAAGGATCAATCCTTCGGCTATTTCACCATCGGTTAATATTTGGTTTTTCACCATGTCGGCCTTTCCTTCCTTGATACGCGCAATGCAACTGCTACATACTCCACCTTGGCAGGAATAGGGAGCATCTATGTTCTCTTTTAAAACGGCATCCAGTACCAGGGTACCTTTGTCCATGGACAGGGAAAATTCCTCATCATCCACAATAACGGTAAGTTGGGTCTTTCCTTCCGGTTTCTCCGGAAGTTCGTCCTTGATCTCTGTTGAGGTAAACAGTTCAAAATGAATCTTATCCTCAGAAATGCCCTTGTCTTTTAGGTTTTCGGTCACCAACTGTATCATTGCCTCCGGCCCACAGAGATAATAATCGTTGAATTCCAGGTTTTTATGTTTGTTTTTGAGTACATAGTTAACCGTAGAGGCTTCTATACGTCCAAAAATAGATTCGTCCTCTTGGGTCTGACTCAAAATAAAATAGATATGAAACCTATTGGTATATTCTAATTGAAGCTTCACCAAATCGGTATAAAACATGGTTTCCTTATAGGATTTATTCCCATATACCAACACAAAATTATTTTTGGAATTGGATTCCAAAACGGTTTTGGCAATACTCATGATCGGAGTAATACCGCTACCTGCCGCAAAGGCCACTATGCTCTTTGGATTAGGAGAGGGTTTAAAAATAAATCGGCCTTCCGGAGGCATTACTTCCAATACATCCCCTACCTTAAGTTTGTTATGTGCAAAATCTGAAAAGCCCCCCTTGTCCACTTTCTTAACACCAATGGTAATGCCCTCACATTTAGGAGAGGAACTAATAGAATATGCCCTGCGCAATTCCTTGCCCTTTATTTCCTTTTTAATGGTGATGTACTGACCGGCAGTAAAGGCAAAGGTCTGGATCAGTTCTTTTGGAATGGCAAAAGTTATTGCAACTGAGTTAGGGGTAAGCGGTTTAATTTTTTGAACGGTAAGCGAATGAAAGTGGGCCATATTAAATCTTTGGTGCAAAATTAAGCAAAGCAGGGAGGATTTAAAACGGGAAATTAAAAAAATACCAGCTGTTTGTAACAAATACCCTAAATTAGGCACTAATCTGTCAGATTTAACTATCCAAAAGAATGCTAAAGCACTTTCTTACGCTTGAATGGAAATCCTTTTTTAGATCCGCCTCTTTTAAAGCCAATCTTGCCATAAAGATCTTTATGGTTTTTGGGGCCCTCTATTTTATGGCTGTATTTCTAGGGCTTGGAATTGGGGCTTTTTATATCATTGAAAAGCAAGCTTGGGGAGACCCCCTCTTGGTGGTAAATAGGTTCATGGTTTATTATTTAGTAGGGGATCTGTACATTAGGTATATGCTTCAGAAAATGCCGATTACCAATATTAAGCCTTTGCTGTACCTACCTATTAACAAAAGTAAGATAGTAGGGTATTCCTTAGGGAAAACGGTAGTTTCATTTTTCAATTGGTCACATGCATTTTTCTTTGTGCCCTTTTCTGTAGTATTAGTGGTTGAGGGTTACTCCCCTATGGGGGTCATGGGTTGGCATTTGGGAATCATGGCGCTCTTTTTGTGCAATAATTTTATTAACGTATTGGTCAATAATAAGGACAATGTTTTTTACATGCTGCTGGGCCTTTTTTCGCTCTTGGGAATTTGTCAATATTATGGACTGTTTAATATAACAACCTACACCTCGCCATTTTTTAATATACTTTATGAGCTACCTTGGATGGCCTTTTTAACTTGGGGCTTGCTAATAGCGGTGGCAACTTCTGCCTTTACCTATTTTAAAAGGCATATGTATCTGGATGCCGGACTGGCGGGAAAGAAATCTATGGCCAAAACGGAGGACTATGCCTGGTTGAACCGTTTTGGGAATTTGGGTACATTTTTAAAGAACGATATTAAATTGATTAGGAGGAACAAGAGGTCAAAAACCGCTGTAATCATGAGTTTCTTCTTTATTTTTTATGGACTTCTCTTTTTTACGGGTGGTATAGAGGCTTACGACGGCCCGGTTTGGAAAATATTTGCCGGGATTTTTATTTCCGGGGGGTTCTTATTCAGTTTTGGTCAGTTTGTGCCAAGTTGGGACAGTTCATACTATCCCTTAATGATGAGTCAGAATATCAGGTACAGGGAATATTTAACTTCCAAATGGTACTTGATAATCATGGCTACTGCGGCAAGTACTATTCTAGCCTCCTTCTATATATATTTTGGCTGGGATGCCTATTTGGCAGTGATTGTTGGGGCCATTTACAATATTGGTGTCAATTCCTATCTGGTTTTATGGGGCGGGGCCTATATTAAAACACCCATAGATCTAACATCCAATAAAAAGGCATTTGGGGACAAACAGGCCTTTAATTCAAAAACCTTGTTATTGACTTTGCCCAAGCTAATTCTGCCCTTGGGGGTTTATGCCCTGGGCCATTATTTAATTAGTCCAACCGCGGGCTATATTTTTGTTGGTATGGCGGGGGTTATCGGATTTGGATTTAGAAATAAGGTGTTTGCCATGATTGAGTCCATTTACAAGAAGGAAAAGTATAAGACGCTTGCGGCCTACAAACAAAAAACATAAATAAGCATGATTACAGTCCAAAATTTAACAAAAAAATACGGGGAGTCCATCGTGTTAAATATTGAAAGTTTGGAAATCCCCAAGGGTCAAAGTTTTGGTCTAGTGGGCAACAACGGTGCCGGAAAGACCACGTTTTTTAGTTTAATGCTAGATTTAATTCAGCCTACTACAGGACACATCGTTAATAATGGTGTGCAAATAGATACAAGTGAGTCATGGAAACCATTTACATCGGCATTTATTGATGAGACCTTTTTAATTGGATACTTAACTCCGGAGGAGTACTTTTATTTCATAGGGGAACTGAGGGGGCGGAACAAGGCCGATGTAGATAGTTTGTTGGCCGGGTTCGAAGATTTTTTTCACGATGAAATTTTGGGTCAGAAAAAATACTTGAGGGACTTATCCAAAGGAAATCAGAAAAAAGTTGGAATCGTTGCCTCCTTCATTGGTGATCCCGAAGTAATTATATTGGACGAACCTTTTGCCAACTTGGATCCAACTACCCAAATAAAATTAAAAGGGATTATCAAGGATCTGGCGGCCAGTAAAGAAGTTACCGTTCTGGTTTCCAGTCATGATCTTATCCATGTTACTGAGGTTTGCGAGAGGATCGTAGTGCTCAACAAGGGAGAGCTGGTAAGGGATATCCAGACCTCTAAGGAAACCCTTAAGGAGTTGGAAGTATTTTTTGGAGGATAAATTGTCCTGTAGCCGATAATGTCATTATCAATCAATCTTATTTTCCTCATCTCCCTTCAATATGGTTTTCTGCCGGTTTTAGGTTTTGCAACCCTAAGTTGTGTTTTTATCAAGAATTTTGTTCCTGAACTTTTCTTGGGCCAGGATAGGAATTATCCAATAACTAAAAATAATGCAGTTTTTGTCGACCAACTACATAATAATCCGGTCGTTTTTAAGTTAAGGATACGTACGAATACATAGAATTTTGAAGCTTCGCAATAAACTTATATTTTCGGTTGTTTTTGGGGGATTGGCGTTTAATGCCTGTTCTACCAAGAAAGACGCCCTTTTAAACCGCAATTGGCACGCACTTAATACCAAGTACAATACCCTGTATAATGGTAATATTGCTTTTGAAGAAGGGCGTGAGGGTCTCAATGCCGTATACCAGGATAACTATTGGGAAATATTGCCCGTAGAAAGACTAGAGGTCACCGAAGACATAAAGCTGGATTCCGAAGATAACAATCCCAATTTTCTTATTGCCGAGGAAAAGGCTACCAAAGCCATACAAAAGCACAGTATGGACATAAAGGACGAGGAGCGCAATCCCCAGACCGATGAGGCTTTTTTACTTTTGGGCAAGGCCAGGTATTTTGACCAGCGTTACATGCCTGCCTTGGAATCCTTCAATTATATCCTAAATAAATATACGCAGAGCGATAAGCTTAATGAAGCAACCATTTGGAGGGAAAAGGTTAATATTCGTCTAGAAAATGAGGAGCTTGCCCTAAGAAATTTAAAGCGTTTAATTAAACAGGAATATTTAAGCGATCAAGAATATGCGGACGCCCGTGCCATGATGGGTCAGGCCTACATCAATCTTAAAATTCAAGATACTGCCATTCAGCAGTTGAAGATTGCATCGGTATATACCAAAAAGAATCCAGAGAGGGGTCGTTACTTATATATTATTGGTCAATTGTTCAATGAATTGGGATATAAGGACAGTGCCAATTATGCCTTCGATAAGGTCATCGATCTAAATAGGAAATCGCCCAGGGTATACATGATCAATGCCCATTTACAAAAAATTCAGAATACCGAACTTACCGACGACAACAGGGAGGAAATGTACGAGTACCTTACGGAATTGGAGGAGGACCGGGAAAACAGGCCCTTTTTGAATAAAATATACCGTCAGGTAGCAGAATTCCATTTGGCAACCCAATCCGATAGCCTGGCCTTGGTGTATTACAACAAATCCTTGAGGGCCACTCAGAATATGCCCCAATTGAACGCCCTGAACTATGAAAATTTGGCGATTTATAATTTTGACCAGAATGAATACAAACCTTCTGGGGCTTATTATGACAGTGTGTTGCAGAATTTAAATGAGAATACCAAGAAGTACAGGGAGGTTAAAAAGAAACTGGATAACCTGGAAGATGTTATTAAGTATGAGGAGGTGGTACAGTACACGGATAGTGTAATAACTTTATATGAGTTTTCAATTGATGATAGAATAACCTATTTCGAGGAGCATATTGCCCAATTAAAGGCAGTTGCCGAAAATGAAAGAAAGAAAGGGGAAAATATGGCCAATGCCGGTTTCGCCGCCTTTAGTAAAACAAAGGGAGGAAAGGAGAACCAAGGCAAGTTTTATTTTTATAACATAACCACATTGGGTTATGGCAAGAACGATTTTAAGACTAGATGGGGTAAGAGAACCCTAGAGGACGATTGGCGCTGGTCCAACAAATCCAAAGCACAAAATTTGGAGGTAAATGGCGAGAATCCGGCCAATACTGCGGCGAATAATGTTGCGGCATTGGGGGAAGAGGAAAAATACAGCGTTGAGTTCTACCTAAGTCAAATACCTACGGATCCATTGCTGATAGACAGTTTAAGGACCGAGCGTAACTTTGCCAATTATCAATTGGGGTTGATCTATAAGGAAAAATTTAAGGAAAATCTTTTGGCGGCCGGTAAATTGGAGAGCGTGTTAAAATCTAATCCTGAGGAAAGGCTTGTAATTCCATCTAAATACAACCTGTACAAGATCTACGAAGAGTCTGGAAGTTCGTTGGCAACGGATATGAAATATGACATCATTAAAAACCATCCCGAATCCAGATATGCGGAAATCCTTTTAAACCCACAGGCTATTTTAACCGGAAGTGCGGATAGTCCGGATGCCAAGTACCAACGTCTGTACAAAATGTTCCAACATCAGGAATTTTTACAAGTAATTACTGGAGCCGAAGAAAATATCAGCAAATACACAGGGGACCCTATTGTTCCGAAGTTTGAAATGTTAAAAGCTAATGCCATTGGCAGGTTACAAGGGTTTGAGGATTTTAAGGAGGCCTTGAACTATGTGGCCTTGAACTATCCCAATAATCCCGAAGGTAAAAAGGCACAGACTATGGTGGCGGAACAATTGCCAAAGTTGGAACCCAAGGTATTTTCCACCGAAACAGAATCTACAGGTACGGGAAATTGGAAGGTAGTATTTCCACTTAAAATTAGGGACGATAAAAAAGCCCTTAGACTCAAGGAACTTTTGGAAAAATCCATAGAGGATCTTAAATATAAGAATGTGGTATCCAAAGACATCTATAATCTTGAAGATCAATTTGTGGTGGTTCATGGTTTTAAATCCAAGGACTTCGCTTTAGGTTATGCAGAATTGATAAAAAACAATAAGGATTACCGGATCGATGATGAGAATTTCGTAATTTTATCCAACAACTATAAAATAATTCAAGTACATAAGAATATAGCAGATTATAAAGCTCAGCAATAAACCCCAAAACCTTAGCAAAATGTTTTCAGATAACAAAAAACCTCGTGTTATGACAGAATTAGGCGGACAACCCAACAGAATTGAAAAAAACACCAAGATCAAAGGTGACATTGTTTCCGAAGCCGATTTTCGGATCGATGGAAAATTGGACGGTAACGTAAAAACTTCAGGAAAAGTGGTCATTGGAATCGATGGTTATATTCATGGCAAAGTGGAATGTGTCAATGCCGATATTGAAGGTAATTTTAACGGAGAGTTGATCGTTGCCGATCTCTTGTCCCTAAAGTCTTCTGCAGTAATAGAGGGCACTGTAATAGTATCCAAATTGGCTGTTGAGCCAGGAGCTACCTTTAATGCGTCCTGTACCATGAAGGGCAAGGAGGGCAAAGGCGCTTTAAATAGCCCAACAAAACACTCAGCAACCAGCAATGAGCCAGCAAAAGCCTCCTAAAAATAATAATGGTTTAAAAAATGCGGCAATCCTTACAGGTGTTGCCATTGAAATGGGCGGAATAATTTTTTTGGCTGCCCAGGGAGGAAAGTGGTTGGATGAATATTTTGAAATGGAATCCAAAACCTTTGTTATAGTGCTTACTTTAGTGGGAGTGGCCGTTGCTATATACTTGGTTTTGCAGCAATTGAAACGCATAAAGTATTGATGTCCAAGAATAAATTTCTTTTT
>TARA_R110001592_G_scaffold61640_3_pt1 | contig 14572 bp, 20 predicted proteins | sample TARA_R110001592 | Tara Oceans TARA_R110001592 (sample SAMEA4398387) | marine metagenome | biome: Polar Biome; feature: [SRF] surface water layer (ENVO:00010504); material: water (ENVO:00002006), including particulate matter (ENVO:01000060) such as... | depth 5 m
CTAGAAGGTACAAACACTTAATTATTTTATGAAAGTACATGATGGATTATTTGATAACGTATGGATGAATGAGTTAAGTCATCAACTTGCTAATAATCAATCTTGGTATATGAGAAATATTGCCAATTCATTTACTTATCCTTATGGTCTAACAGGCACACACCGATTATTAGGTGTAAGATATTTCACTAAACAATCACAATCTAATAAAATCTACAAAGACCCTAATGTAAATGAAGAAGTTTACAATACAGTTGTAGGTGCCTTTGATTACTTTACTCCTAAGTTAGGTTATCCTAAAATGGAGTTATTAGAAATAGGTTTAAACTTACAATTTAAAGAACAAGATGGTACGGATCATTGTGATGGTGTACCAGGTCAAACGGCATTTATTTTAATGTTATCTAATGAGCCTATGGGTGAAGATAAAGGTGGTGAGTTTTATCATAAACCTACTGACAGTTTAGTACCATTTAAATCAGGTAGATTAATAGAATTAAATGCTGAAGATTGGCACCACGGTAAAGCATTTAATGAACCACAAATTGCTAGATTTAGTATTAAATGGTTAGGGCAACCTTTACAAATCACTTAACATATGTTATATTAAGATAGTCGACTAGTGCTGGTGAACGCTAGCGTTATTAACCAGCACGCAAAATGAAAGAGAAATATTATGAATAGTAAAGAATTTAGTTTAATGATTGAGGGTATTGTAAAAGAGAAAAGGTGTACTTATATGGAAGCTGTATTATTATATTGTAATGATAATGAGATAGATCCCTCTACAACAAAACCTATGATCTCAAAAGCACTAAAAGAAAAAATTAAATCAGAGGCAGTTGATTTAAGATTACTTAAAGAGAAACCTAGTGGTAAGTTGCCTGTATGAGTAAGTTAAAGAATCCTTTTAAAAAAATATTAGATAATGTAAAAGGCACACAATATGTAAGTAGTAAAACATTTAGTGAATCAGGTAAAGTAATGAGAAGAGTAAAAGAAGTATGTATCACAGAGTTAGATATACAAAATCAATTTGAAAAACAAGATGGATTATCTGATTTTCTTAAAATACCTATGTCTGCTAATGATGTTTTTAGAGTACACTTTCCTTTAGCCCCTAGTGTAGATAGAATAGATAACGCAAAAGATTATTATCCTGATAATATTGTTATCAATACTAGATTTGAAAACAACGGTTTAAATAGATGTGATCCTAAGTATATGGATTATATAAAAGAATACTTAATAAGTCATTTTAAGAGTCAATGATATGTATGGCGGATTTGAAGTATATAAAACTTATCTTGCTGTAAAACTACATTTTACCTCAAAGAGTTATGACTATCATAAATATGGTGGTAAGATAAATTGTAAACTTGATACCTTTACAAAAAGAAACGATAGATACTTTTTTCACAAACTAAGTATTAAATATAAACAAGAGGAAATATTAGATTTTTTTGTATCTAATTTTATTAAAGATGAAAAGAAATGGATCGGAAGTTTATTACAAAATGATGGACAAGATATATACTTGGATTACAAGAAACGGCAAGACTCTTTTAAATACCATTTTAGAAGCGATCTGTTATCTATTAATAATGATTTTAATGCTCGTAATATTTCTTTTGATAATGGTTTCTTATGTAATAGCGGACAACATCCTAGACTTTTACGCTTACTTCTTCAAAAGAAAACGTCTATCCAAACCATCGTTGTTCTTAACGAAGTCTTATCGTTTACTAAAAATTGGAATAAAGAGATTGCCGAGAAAGTTGTATGGCCTAAAATCTCATCTACGATTGCCAAGTTAAAAGGGTTTATGAAATATAATAAAACAGAATGTAAACTAATAATAAAAGAAGTTTTTTTAAATGTCTGATACAGTATTTTGTATAGGTAACGGTGAAAGCAGAAAAGGTTTTGATTTAGAACAATTAAGACCTCATGGTAAGATATACGGTTGTAATGCTTTGTATAGAGATTTTACACCAGATGTATTAACTGCTGTTGATCATGGTATAATGCACGAAATATACCACAGTGGTTATGCTAAAAAGAATACATGTTATTTTAGAGAGTGGACTAAACAACCTGCTCAAACGTATCACTTAACTTTATATGGTACACTAGACAAAGATCAAATTGAAGAAGTTAAAAAACATGTTGATGTTATACATGAAAACGAAAGAGGTAATTCAAAAGAGTTTGTTTTTCATGGTGCTAACTTATCAGGCATAGTTAATATTGTAAAACGTTGGAAAGGTAAAGCTAATACCGAAAACGTTATGAAACAAGAGATCAAACATAATTCAGTATATGTTAGTTGGGTAGACGATACTGATCCTGTACACACCCTAAAAGAAATTATACAACCTAAAGATAAAGGTTGGGCTTGTGGTGCTACAAGTGGTTTAGTAGCATGTCTAAAAGAGAAACCTAAAGATGTTTATTTAATAGGACATGATTTAAATAGTAAACATCAAAAACTGAATAACGTCTACAAAAGTACAAGACATTATGCTAATCAGGAAAACGCTGCTATACCTAGTGTTAACTGGATAGATCAGTGGAAAAAGATATTCAGAGAGTTTAAAGATATAAACTTTTGGAAAGTCAATGAGATAGTTGAAGATAGATCAAAAGCGATATATGTAAATGATGACGTAAATAAGAAGGTTTTACATTGGGACGGCACTGTACCTAACATCAAATATATTGACTTCAATGAACTCAAAAGGCGCTTGACATTAGCATAGAAATATGTTATATTAGAGTACATAACAACATAAAAATAGTAGGAAATTTATGGATATAAACGATAGTAAAACAAAAGATAATTTAAGAGCAGCTTTCCAAGGTGAAAGTGAAGCAAATAGAAGATACTTATACTTTGCTCAAAAAGCAGATATTGAAGGTGCTGCTGAAGTAGCACAAGTATTCAGATCAACTGCTGAGGGTGAAACAGGTCACGCACATGGTCATTTAGAATACCTAGAAGAAGTCGGAGATCCGGCAACAGGTGAACCTATGGGTAGCACAGAGCAAAATCTAAAGTCAGCTATTAAAGGTGAAATACACGAATACACAGATATGTATCCTGGTATGGCAAGAACTGCTAGAGAAGAAGGCTTTGATGAAATTGCTGATTGGTTTGAAACACTAGCCAAAGCAGAGAAGTCACACGCAGGTAAATTTCAAAAGACGCTTGACATTTATAATGCTTGATAGTATAATATACAGATTAATAGATTGGTGTATAACCAAACTAGAAAAGTTTAGAGAGTGGCGTATTGAAAGGTCACTACCTAAAATTGACATCAAAAATGATGTTAAAAAATGGCGAAGACAACATAAGAAGTCTTATAAATAACTATGATACCGATTATACAGGTAACACAAATATAATAATACAAGGAGAAATACAAATATGGATTTTGAAACATTAAAATCATCCGCTTCAAACTTTGATAAACTAACAAAGGCACTAGAAGCAAACGCAAATCCCGAAGACAATAAATCAAACAAGAACAAATACCAAGACGATAGACTTTGGAAACCAGAGTTAGATAAAACTGGTAATGGCTATGCTGTTATTAGATTTTTACCTGCTGCTGAAGGCGAAGAAATGCCTTGGCAAAGAGTATGGACTCACGCTTTCCAAGACAAAGGTGGTTGGTTTATTGAAAACTCTTTAACAACACTAAATCAAAAAGATCCTGTCAGTGAAGAGAACACTAGATTGTGGAATACAGGTGTTGATAGTGATAAAGAAATCGCTAGAAAAAGAAAGAGAAAACTATCATACTATGCTAACATTTTAGTTGTTAGTGATCCTAAACATTCTGAAAACGAAGGTCAAGTTAAGTTATTCAAATTCGGTAAAAAGATATTTGATAAGATAGCTGAAACAATGAACCCAGCGTTTGAAGATGAGAAACCTATTAACCCATTTGATTTTTGGAAAGGTGCTAACTTTAAACTAAAAATTAGAAAAGTTGATGGTTATTGGAACTATGATAAATCTGAGTTTGAGTCTGTTTCACAAGTTGCTGAAGATGACGCTTCTATCAAAGCAATATGGGCGAAACAATACCCTCTTAAACCTTTTGTTGATCCTAGTAATTTTAAAACCTATGACGAACTCAAAGAGAAACTGATTAGGACAATTACAGGAACACAAAACACAACAACAGTTGATAAAACGGACCTCCCACCGGCAACTGAAAACGTTGTGAAAAGTCAGGAAGTTAAATCTTCTCCGACAAGTGATAATGACGAAGATGATACTTTGTCATACTTTAGTAAATTGGCGGACGAAGATTAATTCTTCTCTCTCGCTTTCTAACTTTAAGGGGTGTCGAGTAATCGGCATCCCTTTTTTTATGCTGATTGTTTATTTAAAATAAAAAACGTATCGTCTATATTTCTAGCAAGATTTGCTGATAATGTTTGATTGGTCACTTGATTTACATTATTAATAGGTGAATTGTTTTGAGCAAACGTCATTTCTTGTTTATCTTCTTTTTCTGGTGTAACAGGTTTAATATTAAATTCTTTTGGCAATGATTTCATATCAGCACCTTTTTGAATTTGAATCTCATCTATCATTTTATCTAACTTATTGTTTTGATCATCTAAGTTAACAATAGTTTGTTTACTCATACCTGTATCTCTAATTTTACCTAATGCTTTTGTATCTGCTGCCTCTTGTAATTTAGAATCAACTTTACCTTCTCCGAAATCAGGTTTTACAGTATTTAATTTGAAACCAGAATCAACTTTACCCTCATCATTATTTACATAAGGTTTAGCAGGGGCTTCTTTAACAGGTGTTTCAACTCTATCTAATAACTCAATATCTTTGCCGGGTTTAATTTTGTTAATTAATGTTATAATACTATTAATTGAATCAATAAAGAAATTTTTAATAGTAGTAAATATAGATACAAAGAAATCTTTTATTTTACCAGGTATTTCCATTATTTTATCAGCAAAAACACTTAATTTATCTTTAACAAATGTAAAAGAATTTGATATACTTTCACCAAACTCACTTAGTCTTTCCTTTATTACATCAATATTGTCTTTAAATAATTGAATTGCCTTTTTAATTAAAAAGAAGGCAGCAATGACTAATCCTATGACAGCTATAACTTTTAAACCAACTATTAAGAATGGGGCAAATGCTAATAAAGCAGATAAACCAGCTATTACAATTCTCTTAGTAAATGTACTTAATGCCTTAATACTTCCTGTTAAACCTTTTGTTCTAAATATTGAAAATCCTTTTGCTACACCATCAAATACGCCTTTTAAACCTTTATCAAATCTCTTAAATCCATTACCTATAAAATCGAAAGACTTAGTAACTGTTTTGTTTATACCCTCTACTAATTTGCCAAAAGTACCATCAAATAAATTAGGTAGTTTTTTAATTAAATTCATAGCACCAGTAAAACCATCTATCACTAAAGCTAATGTTTTTTGTACTTGTCTAGCAACTTCTATGAGAGGTTGAATAACTGGTATTAAGAAGTCAGGTGCTCTATCGTTTAAAGCATTTTCAAAATCATCTAAGAAACCACCGATACGTTTATCAAATCTACCACTTCTACCAGTAAATAGTTTCTTTTCTTCTTCTAGTAATACTCTTCTCTCTTCTAAATTATTAGTTTCTGCTATGATTGATGATTGTTGATTTTTGTTTAATTTTATTTCACCTTGTTGATACTGTCTAATCTTTTCAAGGTTGTCTTTCTCTTGTTTTTTTAACTTTGCCTCTTCAGCAATCAGTTGATCTTTTTTATTATTAATTTGTCTCTCTGTAAGTAATCTATTTTTAACTTCAATCTCACCTGTTTTTTTGTTTCTAACTATTTCTGTTTCAGCAAATATATTTTTCTCTCGTAACTTAGCAGACTCTTCTTCTTTTGCTAATCTTTCTTTATTTAATTTTGATCTTACTTCATCTAATTTTAATGCTTGTTCACCTAGAGTATCAAGTCTAATATCAAAATTATCAATAAATTTATTTAAACCATCTAAACTGCTATCTATTTTTTTACCTGTACCAGTAGTTAGTGCTTGTTCAAATTTATCAACTTGTTCCTGAGCATTTTTTTGTATATCAGGTATAACAGATTTGAATACAGCATTTAAAGATGTAGTAACTTCTTTTGCTAACTCTTTTTCTAACTCTAATTTAGTGATTTCTGCTGCCATTATTTTTTACCTTTACTTGAACCTGTGTATAGACCGAACCAGGCAGCACCAGCACCAACAACGATACTAATTAAACCTGATTGTTCCATTGTAGGGGCAGATAAGTCCATATACCATATAACACACTTATATAATAAGACTATGTAAACTGTTAAGAACAATCTAGGGAATATTCTCCATGCGTCAATAGCTCTTGCCATATGAATTAATTTAGCATATGGATTTACACCAAGGTCTTTGATTGAAGTATCAACCTCTAAATCTACTTGTATTTTTTGTTTAGGTTCTACTACCTTTACTTCATCAACCATGTTTTTGTTTCTCCGCTTCGTTTCTGTTCTTTTCGTTTTCTTCTTTTATGTGTTGTTCTAATAAATTGACATAAATGTCTCTTTCCCAAGGCATTAATGATTCAATCTCTCTTAAACTATATTTATGATGTTGAATTAGAGCAAAATTAATATTAAAGGTCGCCTCTAGGCTATTGTGGGAGAGGCTGATCCGAAAAAATCTTGTATTCCTTGTAAAGTTACTTTACTTTTAACTTTAGTCTTAGGATTCTCTATTTCTATTTCATGTTTAAGTTTAGGCATAGTTTCAAAGAACTTTCTAAACTCATCAAATTGTTTTTGTGTTAGACCTTCAACAAACTGATCTAACTCTTCTTTAGTTTGATCTACAGCAGGATAAGTTTTATCCCCCTCAAAAATATGATCTATACAATTTGTCAACACTTTGAACAATGTCTTACTATCTGCCTTTAAGTCTTCACCCACGGACACTGTATCAACGGTTGGATATGTAAATACCACACCTAAGTTTCTTGCTTCGTCTATTATTATTTTGTTTGTATGTGTGTCATCAACTTGTACCTCAACTTTAGATAAATCTATTTCTGTCTCAACATAAGTCTCTTTATCATCTGGACACAACATTTTAAATTTTGATATTTCACCTACTGATTTAGCTCTTATCTGTAAAAACAAATATTCTAAATCAAAAATAGGTAACGTACTAGCGTTGATTTTGTTAAATGTACAAGCACTTACTATATCTTTGATTGCTTGTATCATATCTTTTTGACCACCTGATTCGGAAGCCATTAAGAGTATTTTTTCTTCTTTTACTAGAAACGGTCTGTACTTAACTTTTACGTCTGCTGATGGCAAAGTCAACTCATAAGTCGGCGTTTCAATTATTGGTAAAGCCATAATATTATCTCCTTAGTTTTATATATTTAGTGGCGGTATTTTGAATGGTGGGAATACTCTTCCGCCTGTCACACCACCAATAGGTATTCTTCTTCTTAAATCTTCTACTACACCTCTACCTGCTCGTCTCAATTCAGGTGGTAAATTTTGTAGTAACCCACCGAATAAACCTGGAGGTGGTTTTTGTTTATGATTAGCAAAAGCAGGTGAACCTAACTCTATGTTGCCTGATTTGTCTAAAAAATAATTTACCCAATATCTAAACCCTAGTGTCACGGTAAATGTTTGAACAGCGTTAGTGTCATGTGAATAATTAACAGCACTAATTGTTTGTGGAAAACAATCATATAGTTTCACAGCATAAGTTACGTCATCACGCTCTTGTCTACTACCAAATGAACCTAATTGAAATATGTTTATATCAGATACATAATCATCATAATAGCCTATATTGTGTGACTGTGATGATATGGCTGCTCTTTGCCACATTTCAAAATATGATCTCTCTCTCATAAATTTATCAGAATAGAAAGACGCTTCAATAGGTGCTGAATTGTAATCATAAGCAAACTTTCTTTTAGGTCCGTTATGTCTTACTTCTTTCATCGCTATTGTTCTTTCAGGCATAGAAATAGAATTACAAAATGCGTTTACTCTTCTACCGTTTTGCTGTTGAACAGAATTTAAATCTGAAGGACTTGAAAAACCTGTAAATTTATCACCCTCTGAGTTGATAACACCTTCCTCAGGTGGAACTGGTCCTATATTTGGGTTAGGTTTAATTAATCCTGATTTAGGTAATTGAAACTCAACATAGTATCTTGCCTTTCTAGCAAAACCTTCAGCTTCATTTACCATTGCTTGAAATCTACCTAATGTAGACTCAGGATTTGTACCTGCCTTTTGTCTTAATCTAGGATCTCTATTTACGTTATCTAATGATCTATCTCTAGGTAAACCTAAACGAATATCAAATCCCCCAATTCTTTTTCCGCCTCTTAAAATTGCCATTAGTATGGTCTTCCTTTTTTAAATTGTTGTACAGGTAACATAATTGATATAGCAGCCTCGTCAGCGTCTATTCTTAAATAGTTTGAACGAGTATAAGCATACAAATATTTTTTAATAGTAGGTTTAAATAAATTACTGTTTTTAATATCATCATAACCTAAATTTAATCTTGTTGTTCTATCAAACTTATTATTAGAGGCAAATGCTTGTAATCTTTCTAACATTCTAAATCTCGCCAAATAAGGTAGATAGTGAAAATTCATTCCTAAAAAACCACCTTTAATTGGTTCTAATGGTAATACAAGAGGAAAAGTATCATATAAAGGTAATGTATCTTTAAACTTAGGATCATAGAAAAACATATTAAGTCTACCAGCACTAGGTTGACCTATTAGTTTTTTCTCTCTCATTAACTTTCTAGCTGTAAGAGGTGTTGCTATCTGATTTATAGCACTTCGGTACCAACTAGCAGACTTTCTAGCACCACCTTGTTTATCAACTAATTTATCGAATATACTTGCCATTACTTAATATTTATACTAATTATAGATACCTAACTCTTTTTCAGTTATTATTTTAAACTCGTAACCATTGTCTTTAGCATACTCTGTGGCAGCTTCCCATTTACATGTGTTCTTAATATACTCAAAACTTTCTTTCATAAACCACTTAGTTTTCTTACTAGTAACCTTAGGTTTTAGTGTCTGTCTGTATGGTTTGATCTCAATGATGTATTTTTTGTCTTTAGCCGTCTTTACAATGAAGTCAGGAAAGTATCTATGAACTTTTTTATCAAGTGGATTATAATACTTAATTGCTAATTCTTCACTTGCCCATGCTATAATATCAGTTGTTCTATCACAATATAACATAAATCTACGCTCTAATAGTGAACGATAAACTATTCTATTTGGGTCACCTACATATTTCTTAGGGTTTGTAGGTCTATATAATCCTTTGTAACTCTTTGCCATAATCTATATAAATATTAGTAACAAGGATATTTAGTATGCTCGGAAAAGTATCAAACATTTTTAAATCAGCTGTAACAAATATGATAGGTAACTCTATCTCTAGCGCAATTTCTGGTTTTGCTAGTCAAGGTCAGACAGCAAAGATAGCAGCAAAATTATTAAATAAATCACCATTAGAAATAGGTAGTGCCAACGTACCTCCTCAAACAGGTCATATGGCATTAAACCCATTTGAATATGGACAAATATATTATCCAGAAACTACAAGTCAGTTGGGTGAGGGGCATTATATGATATTTGATGTAGTTGAGGTTGATCCAGAAAAATTTAAGAACACAGGTTTAGTAACTCAAAATGATCCTGACTATAAAAAATTAGTAGGAGAAAATGTATTTGACGTTGATTTAAATGTAGGTTCACCTCTTGGTACAGGTCCTGGGTCTAGGAAAAAAATTAAGGGGCTTGATGGAGATAGATTAAGAAAAACAACAAGTGGTTTTCAATCTACAAGACCTACACACACAAGAATTTCTAATAGTATTGTTTTATACACACCTGCTCAAGGGTTAGAAACAAATTACTCTGTTAATTATGAAGCTGTTGAAACAGGTTTAATTGGTTTCTTAGCTGAAAGAGGCGCAAGTAATTTTATTGAAGGTCTATCAACTTCAGGTGGTGAGATAGTTAGAGGTTTTGTAGACACAGTATCAAGTGCTTTAGGTGCTGGTGGGTTAAGAGCTGTGTTAGATAAATCAAAGGCGAGAGCTAAAAATCCTAAGAAAGAACAAATTTTTAGAGACGTACCTTTTAGAGAGTTTAATTTTGCTTATGAATTTTATCCTAGAAATGAAAGAGAACAAGAGAACGTACACAAAATTATAGAACTATTTAAGTTTCATATGCATCCTCAAATAGCACCTAATAGATATTTTGTAGTGCCCTCAGAATTTCAAATAACATATATGTACAGAGATAAGGCAAACTTATGGTTTCCTAAAATCAGTAGATGTGTTTTAAAAGATATGAAAGTTAATTATGCTCCTGATGGTGTTGTTACAACTTTCAAAGAAAATGATAGAGGGGCAGCGCCTGTCGGTATTACAATATCGTTATCATTTGCTGAAATAGAGATAATGACTAAGAACACAATCGCACAAGGATATTAATGTATTTTTCAAAGTTTAAAAAAGGTTTATACGATATCAATAACAGTGGTAATAAAAAACTTGTTACTGATATTATGACTCGTGTAAAAGTAAAAGCAAAAATTATTGATGAAGTAAGTTTATATGACAAGTATGATGTACCTAGTGGCGAGAGACCTGAAGACACAGCGTTTAAACATTTTGGTGATTCAGAATATCATTGGATAATTCTATTGACAAATAATATTACAGATAGATATTATGGTTGGCCGTTATCTGAACAAGACTTTGAAGCATATGTCACAGATAAGTACGCTAATCCTAACGCAACACATCATTATGAAATAACACAATCAAGTGGTGCTCTAACATCAAACGGACCTAATGATTACTCTCATAAAGTAGAAGTTAACAGTGACGTTACAGGTGCTCAGTCAGTATCAAACTACCAATATGAAGACAGAATCCAAGACAAATTAAGAACTATTAAGTTACTTGATCCAGCATTTTTAACAGCGTTTGTAGAAGAATTTGAAAACCTGATAAGTAAATAATATTATGTACAATACGATCAATCCTAACATACTCCGAAAAGCAGGAGACTATTTGCTATCAGATGTTACGCTGATTTCTTATCAGTCAACAGATGGCAGTAGTAGACCTAAAAAAATATCTATTAGAGATAGTGTAGGTGAGTTTAATATTTACGAGTCAATACACAGCAAAGCATTATCGGGTGACATATCACTTGCTGATTCACAAAACATAATCAAAAATTTACCTTTAACAGGCTTTGAAAGAATAGAGTTTACATTTTATACACCATCATCACCTAGAGGTTTTAACTTTAGTGAGAAGTCTGGTTTTCCTATGTACATCTATAAAATATCTAATAGACAAGAGGGTACACCAGGCACACAAATTTATTCATTACACTTTGCTAGCAGAGAGTTTATTAGAAATGAACAAGTTAGATGTTCACAAGCATTTTCTAATACTTTTGATAATGTTATTATAGAATTATTAAGAAATCAAGCATACCTAGACAGTAAAAAAGATTTGTTTGTAGAAGAAACAAAAGGTACACACAAGGTTGTTGTACCAAGACAAAGACCTTTTGCTTTTATTGATTATGTAACAAAGAACACACAAAGTAAAGCATTTGAAAACGCAGGTATGTATTTTTATGAGACAGCAAATGGGTTTAACTTTAGATCAATTGAATCTATGTTGGCAACCACAAATCATATTGCTAGACCTGTTGTTGCTAAGTTTGTATCTAAACCTCAAAACATAGAAGTAGACCCAGGCGTAGTATCTAAAATGCAAATAGCTGAGAATGTCAGTATTATATCACAATTTGATTCGTTAAAGAACACAAGAAATGGCGCATATGCGAGTCGAATATTAATACATGACTTATTCAGTAAAGAGTTTAAAGAAATAGATTTTGATTATCATAGAGAGTTTGAGAAATCATTTCATACTGAACATGATGGTCAAGGTGGTAAAAATATGGAGAATTATACGTTACCTTTATTTCCTGATAACAATAACAAGTTTGTATCAGATAACGCAGAGGGTACATTATTCTATCAATCATCAACAACAAAAATACACAACACATTAGAATCACCACCGGCTGAAAATATACTACAAAAGGTAATGGCGCAACGTAGCATGCTAAATAGTATGAAGATTAGTTTAGAAGTACCAGGTTTTACTGGATTAAGCGCAGGTGATCTAATTGCTTATGAAATGCCAAACTACGAGCCACAAGACACTAAGGACGCATTAGCCTTTGATCCTTATATGTCTGGTAGATATATCGTAGAAAGTATTAGACATCAATTTAACGTAGGCAGAGACAAGCACATGATGTTTTTAGAGTGTGTGAAAGATACAGTAAGATTACCTTATCCTGTTGAAAATGTAAGTACGACAGTGACCGCAGATAAAGAACCACAGAATGTATTACAATCTGACCTAGATGAGGCAATAATACAAGAAACAACAAGGAGCTCAATACACTCTTAGAGAACCCGCCGATATTTGCTAAAGAATTAAGGCTGGTTACCCTCAGAGAGAACTGAGAAAGAAAGAACATAGAATATGATAGATTTACAATCAATGTATATGAAAGAGACAATGAGAAATGTATTGTCAAAGATAAGAAAATCATTAAAACATACTCAGGAAGCCTGTGAATTAGCTGTGATACGTTATAAGTATTTGTTATTCTTTAAGGGACGTAGAGCCGTGTTAGATGAGTTACAAAAAGATAAAGACGAGGTTAAACGTCATCTAGCGCAGACAATAAGTAAGAGTATTAAGGGAAAACGAAGATCAAAGACAGATAAGAGAGGGTCAGCGTAGTTCCCGTAGGGTTTAATTAAATAGAACAAAATAGCGTATGTTGAGTGGATTAAAAGAAAACATTTAAGGCGGCTGGCACATTTATGAACGAGAATTTTTTAGGTTACAATAACTTTGTATGGTTCACAGGCGTGATAGAGGATCGTAATGATCCTGAATATCTAGGTCGTGTTCGTGTACGTTGTTTTGGTTTTCATACCTCAGATAATAACTTACTAGGGACAGCCGACCTACCATGGGCGCATTGTCTATTACCTACTACATCAGCTGGTATCTCTGGTCTTGGTCAGTCACCATCTGCTTTGGTAAATGGTAGTGTTGTCCTTGGATATTTCAGAGATGGCGCAGACGCACAAGAGCCTATTGTGTTAGGGTCATTACCAGGGAGACCTACTTCATTGGCTCAGTCAGGTGGCTTCCAGGATGTAGACGGCACTTACCCTAAGTACAAGGATGAGGTAGATACCAACAGACTGGCTGTCAATCTAAAAGAAGAAACAAGTCAAGGTGCGACAGAATTGTCACCACATTTGTCCTTGACTTTAAGACGGAATACTCGTATAATAGACGTAGCCACAGCAGATTTTAATCCTGTTACAGCTGCTGATGGTGGGGATATCGCTGGATCTAATGGCGACCTATTCAGCCAGCCGTCTATACCTTACAATACAACCTATCCTTTTAATAAAGTATTAGAGACTGAGAGCGGTCACATCAAAGAATATGATGATACGGCTGGCTCAGAAAGAATCCATGAACGTCACCGTACTGGTACATCATATGAAATCGATTCAACTGGCACTAGAACCGACATAATTAAGAACAACCATTATACATTTGTTTCTAGTAAGAGTCAAGCGTTTATATCAGGCGACTCAGATATGACAATCAACGGCAGACACAAGTTATACATTAATAAAAATGGTTCAGTAGACAATCACTATGATATACAAATTGGTGAAAATGCTTCTATTAACATACAAGTAGATAAGGGCGATATTAACCTAGTAACAGTTGATGGTAAAATAAATGTAAACGCCGGCGGTGATTATAACCTTAAAGTGGCTGGTAACATGACTACAGTAGTTCAAGGTAGTCTAACAGAAACAATCGAAGGCACTAAGACAAGCAACACTACAGCCGCTGTAATCCACCGAGGTTCTACAATCGATCTAAATCCTTAGAGAGAAAAGCACTTATGAGAGCCAGCGTAAAGTCTAATCTATAAAGTGATATAACTAGTAATAGACACTAGGCGGCTGACTATACTTTTTACTAGAGTTTCTACCTGACTTTATCTCATAAAAAAACTCGGACTTAGTATACAAAATTTTTTCTTGGATATTGTTTTACTCGTCAAAGTCGGTATTAATATTATTGTCTTCTATCAAATCAGCAACTTCATCTAGTTTATAGTGTAAATCATTAGCTACGTTTACATCATACTTTTCATCAAAGTCACATACTAACGTATCTATTTGACCTAACAGTTTATCTACTTTATCTTTCATATTCTCATAGTCTTTTTCAAGTGTTTTATTCATATTATTTCCTTTCATATTATAAGTATACTATACACTACTTGGTCAATAATTACTAGTGAAAAAGGGAGATTTATTTTTCACTG
>TARA_R110001592_G_scaffold72959_1_pt1 | contig 14570 bp, 16 predicted proteins | sample TARA_R110001592 | Tara Oceans TARA_R110001592 (sample SAMEA4398387) | marine metagenome | biome: Polar Biome; feature: [SRF] surface water layer (ENVO:00010504); material: water (ENVO:00002006), including particulate matter (ENVO:01000060) such as... | depth 5 m
ATAAGAGAAATGAAACAAGAAGAAGATCAAGCTTTTATTATCTAGGTAAAAGCGCTTGTTCAATGCAATGCGAACGCGATTGGTTTGATCAGCATGGTGAACAAGCTATCAATCACTTTGGTCGTATTCATGAGCCTAAAGTATTGACGCAAGATAATGCGTGGCGCAATCGTAGAGATTGGGGTTCTGATACTGATACTTACTATGTTTATAATTATCTAACCCAAGAACAAAGACCAATAACAGAACAACAATATGATGACGGTACATCTGTCAATGCCGACGGAACGTTGAACATACAGACTAGACAGCTTTAACTAACTTACTAGAGTGGTGTCCTACTTTACTAGTAGGACCCGCTCGCAACTTCAATCTTATATATATACCGACCCCCTATCCCGCTTTTTGAAAAAGGGGTCCCACTGCTTTTTGGTTTATTGCTTGATTTAGAGAGCCAATGGTGCTAAAAACATTTTCAGTAACATGGACTTGAATAATATAGATATTAGCAAGTTACCTGCTGATGTAAGGAAAGAATACCGACGTTATCAGGTCTTACATGCCGAAAAAAAAATACAAAATCGCGCTCAGGATGATTTTCTATCTTTTGTTAAGTGTGTATGGCCCGAATTTATCGAAGGGTCCCATCACAGGCATATTGCAAAAAAATTTAATAAATTAGCTACAGGCGAGATTACTCGTCTTATAGTTAACATGCCCCCAAGGCATACAAAATCTGAATTTGCTTCGTACCTACTTCCGGCATGGATGGTGGGTCGTAATCCAAAATTAAAAATAATCCAAGCAACGCACACCGGGGAACTTGCAATTCGTTTTGGTCGTAAGGCAAAACATTTAATTGATTCTCAAGAGTATGCAAAAATTTTTAAAACAAAATTACAAGAAGACTCAAAAGCTGCTGGACGATGGGAGACTGCCCAGGGAGGTGAGTACTTCGCTGCTGGTGTAGGTGGTGCCATAACAGGTCGTGGTGCAGATTTATTAATTATTGATGATCCGCATTCTGAGCAAGACGCTCTATCCGAAACTTCCTTAGAAAATGCTTATGAATGGTATACGTCTGGTCCAAGACAACGTTTGCAACCAGGTGGTAAAATTATTTTAGTAATGACACGTTGGTCTACAAAAGACTTAACTGGAATTTTATTAAAAAAACAAGGTGCTATCAAAGCAGATGAATGGGAAGTAGTTGAGTTTCCTGCTATCTTAGATGAAGATTCTAAAAATCCTAAATCTGTTTGGCCTGAGTATTGGAATATAGAAGAATTAGAAAAAGTAAAAGCAACCTTACCGGTTGCTAAGTGGAATGCACAATGGATGCAAAAGCCTACTTCAGAAGAAGGTGCTTTAATTAAAAGAGAGTGGTGGCGTAAATGGGACAAAGATTATGTACCGCCGCTACAACATGTTATTCAATCTTACGATACTGCATTTTTAAAAAAAGAAACGGCTGACTTTAGTGCTATCACCACGTGGGGTGTATTTACTCCCAATGATGATTCCGGGCCCAATTTAATTTTGCTAGATTGTATAAAAGGAAGATGGGAATTTCCAGAATTACGTAGGCGTGCGCTTGCTAATTATAAGTATTGGGATCCAGAAACTGTTCTTATTGAAGCAAAAGCAGCAGGGCTACCTCTTACTTACGAACTCAGAGCTATGGATATTCCAGTCGTTAATTTCACTCCATCTAAAGGAAATGATAAACACGCCAGAGTGAATTCAGTTGCACCTTTATTTGAATCTGGTATGATATGGGCGCCGACACAGAAATTTGCAGACGAAGTAATAGAAGAGTGCGCGGCTTTTCCGCATGGCGATCATGACGATTTGGTAGATAGTATGACGCAGGCAGTTATGAGATTCAGGCAAGGTGGATTAATACGACATCCTGAAGATTATAAAGATCCCAAAAAAGTGGATCAAAAACAAGTGTATTATGGGTAGAACATGGCAAAATTTAAAAAAATTACTACAGAAGAACTTGATCGCCTTTACAAAAAGTTTGTAGACGCTTTTTCAAAAGATAAACAAGGTATCATGGATACCAATGTTGCTAAGATGATGACTCGTAAAGAAGCGGGTAATTTTCCATCTATAGGTTCGCGAATGACGAACCCTGCTAACTTAGATCAATATGCTGTTCCTAATATTTCAGCCGAGAAACGTTTCTTTAAATTAAAAGAATACGAAAGAGATCTTTTAAACGAACTTATTAAAGCTAGAAAATACATGAAGGAAGGAAATATTGTTCTTCCTCAAGGTAGCGATTTCTATAAAAATTTTGAATATAATATGGATCTTTTAACTTCAGTTCAAAAGACTAACGCGACGGCTGAAGCTAAGTTCTTAAAAGAAGGAAGAAATTTAAATAAAATTTTAGAAACGGAACAAAGCGCTGTTAAGAAAAGTGACACGTATAGTGAAATGTCTTCTATTGAAAATGAATTACAGAGTGTTAAGAAAAAAGCAGAAGAACTTAAAAAAATGGCAGACGACCTGGTAGATATGAGTGCTCCCAAAGACGAGGTTTTAGATATGGCACTTAAAGGAATTCGTACTGAAAGAGATGGAACATATAGAGCAATTGCTCGTCAGATCCTGCTCCGCGATCCGCGGTTAAGGCTTCCTGAAGAGATAAGAAAGTCTCTTGATAATTTTGAAGATTTAAATCCAAGTACACGAAAATCAGCAAATGATCCTATTGAAGTAATGAGAAAGTACTATGGAGAAAACATGCAATATTTAGACGAATGGATGGACGACGCGGTTAATGCTTTTCCACAATGGGAAAATGCTGTGGAAGCGGCTGATGCTGCTTTAGTTAAGATCAGTGGATTAAAACCCAAACCCGAAGTGTCTAAAGGTTTAAGTGAATCCTTACAAGATATTGTCAAACCTCTTGATGAACCTAAGGACCTATTTTCTGCGGACGGCACACTTAATAAAGATGAAGTTTTAAAATCCGTAATAGATTCAGAAGATATAACTGGAGGTAAAGGTAAGTTTTTCGATGTTAACGAAACGGGGCCCGCGGACCTTGAAGCTAAGTTCTTTGACAAGTCAGGCAAGATGAAGGAAGAAGGACAAGGTATTGTAGAAGAAGGTCTTAAAGGATTAGAGAAAACAAATGATATTGAAAAAGCGGTTTCAAATGTTGAACAAAATTTCGCTTCAGGCGATTTGAAATATAACGCTGATGTCTTAGCTGATGAACTAGCTTTACAAAGAGGTTTAATTAAAGAAGGCCAAGATCTCACTGATTTAGATCAAAGACAGGGTATGGCTTTATATGATGAAGCTTATAGCTGGTTATCTAATCAATTCATGAAAGCTAGAAGAGCTAAAAAAGAGTATGAAGCTCAACAAGCTAAACCTAAAAAAGATAATGTAAAAAGCATCTATGCATCACAAAAAGAATTTGATGAGGACTTATATTCTATTACTCAAAACTTAATTAAGAATGATCCTGCTTTCAATATTGAGATAGCCAAAGATTTTTTTAATCCAGGAGCAAAAACCTATGGTTGGACGCCCTCAGGTGATAAAAGCAAATTACTTAATGTCGACCAAAGACAGACGGTATTAAATAGAATTAGAGATGTCCTAAAGGACGAGGAATACATAGAACGATTTGGTGGAGACTTTGATTTCAGTGAAATCTCGGATGAGATCTTTGTTATTCCTAGAGACAAGAAACCTAAATAATGGCTAAAGATTTAATTTTTAAAACCGACGGAACGTTTGACTTTGGAGACTCCAAGTCTTTAAGCACTCGATTTAATTTGGCTGAACTTAAGATGGGCGGAAGAGTAGGATTTAAAGATAGAGGATCTTTATCTCTATCTCCTCAATACAAAAAATTAATAGATATACAAAACAAACACAGATTTGCTCCTGAAAAAACTCGTATTACTATGGCAGGAGAAGGACTAAGAGGAGATCAGGTTTATCCTCAACAAGATTTAGCAGAAGATTTTGAGATTTTAAGAAGTGAAATAGATAATCCGCCAAAAGGAGGAAGTGGGGGTTCTAAAAGAAAATCTCCTATTAAAATAAACGAAGAAACATTTACAAAGGTAGACGATTTTGTTGCTAACTCAAAAGGAACTTTAAGCAAAAAAGCTTTAGGAGAATTTTTAGGTTATAAAATAGTTAAAAAAGGACAATCTTCTGGTCAAGGAGGACTTAACAAAGTTGTCGAAGCTTGGGAAGATTCTAGAGACAAAACATTTAATTACAAACCTTCTAAATTTACAGCAGACTCACCAAAAGTTAAACAAGTTATTGATCTATTTGAAAATGGCATGAGCAAAAACGCCATTGAGTTTAAAACAGGAATTTCTCGTAAAGAGATAAGAAACATATTTCATCAATTTGCTAAACAGTATATCGGCGATGAAAATCTGCCATCAGGTGAAGGAAAAAATGCAGTTAAAAAAAGAAGAAATAAAATTATAAAAGAACTTACTGATTATTGGAAAGATAAACCTGGTGGAAAGAAGATACTAGAAGGAATGAATGAAAAATTACGAAGTATTAAAAATATGAATGCTAAAATTGCAGACATGAGTGATGAAGCTATTTTAAATAATAAAATGTTTAAAGAAGCAATGAATCTAGATGTAAAAGGATTAAAAGCAGGAAAAGGAATTAATTTTAATCGTTACGCAAACTTAACGCCCGATGAATACATTGCTAAAATAAAAGGACTAGCGGCAACTAATCAATTTTATCAACCCGAGCATTTTATTTCTATTAATCAAAAAAATCCATCTTCTATGCTTCCTCAAAATATTCACACAGCTGTTGGAAAAATGGGTGGTCAAATGGATGTTTTAAAAAATTATGTTAAAAACAATCCAACAGGAGATACAACTAAAGAAATTGAAAAACTTTTAATTAATCAAAAAATTCCATCTTCTCAACTTAAATTTTTAAAACAAATAGGATCTATTGCTAAACCTATTTTAAAACCTATAGGTAAACTTCTTCCTGGCGTAGGAGTAGGACTGGGATTAAACGATATTGCTAATGCATCTGAAATGGGAATGACAAGTATACCAGAAAAATCTCTTGCTTATGTTGGAGGTGTAGAAGCAGCAAAAGGTTATAGACCTGTTATGGATTATGATTACAAAGATAGAGCTGGAAAAGAATTTGAAAACATTAAAGAGTCTTGGGCTAATCGAGGAACAGGCAGCGGAGAAGTTATCGACGATGCTTCAGAACAGGTGATTGGTTTTAAAACAGGTGGTTCCGTTGAACCACGAATTCCGTACCGTGATGGAACGAGCGTAGCTCCTAATCCACCTCAAGAAAAAAGCTGGGAAGATACTACAGCTGAGTGGGATAAAACATTAAGTGCTGGAGGATTTAATAACGACAAACCTATGTATCAAAAATTTGGTGACATGGTGGATGCTGAAAGTTTAGCTTTGTATTATCCTGCCTTACTTAATGAAGCAGGTCTTAACGTTGCAGATTTTGCAACACGTTTGCCTAAGGTAGCCAAATATATTTTTGAAGATGTACTGACGACACCTGTAGGAACAAATATTAATAGTATTGATACAGATAATTCTGGAATCCATAAAGCCTGGACTGAAATTACTAGACCCTATGAATGGTCTAAAAAAGTTCCTTATGGTTATGGAGAAGATGGTATTGTAACATTACATGATCTTATTAAAAATAGAGAAGCTAAAATGAAAGCAGATGGTAAATCGGACTGGCCGGTGATAGCGGGTAAGAATATACAACTCGGTGCTGAGTTAGTCGCTCCTATTTTTCCAGGATTAAAAGCAGCAACGTCTGTTGCTAAAAGTTTAAAAAATTCAGGTACACAATTTTTAGATGGTATTATGTCTCAAAAAGGAATGAACACTAATGTTATTGATGAAGCTTTAACAGCCAAAGGAATGGGTAGAAGAGATTTTAATAAAATAGTTGCAACGTCAGGTTTGTTGGTTGCTTTAAAAGCAGCAGGATTATCTGATGTGTTTAAAGTGACTCCTATTAAACCTACGACAGCAGGAATTAAAGTTTTAAGAGAAACATCAACTAATATGCCTGCATGGTTTCCTCAGTTTGTAGATAAAATTTCAGCTAAAATGATTTATGAAGGTGATGGTATTTCAAAATATGTAGGAACAGCGGATGAGTTGCCAGGTGTAGTGGTTACTAAAAATGGAGAGAATTGGACCGTTGGTGGAAAAAATGAATACGGACAAGATTTTGAATTAAACTATGAAGCTCCTGGATATATTGATGTCGGCGCTGAAGGCGGAAGTCCAGTTTTTTATAAAGGAGACTTTACCGCTAACGACACGGTTCCTCAGGGTTTTGGTAGAATGGAAGATGTAGATTATGATGGCGCCTTATTAGAAGAAGTTGATGATGTTTTAGGTGGCACAAGACAATTAGAAGAATTTGCTACAGGCAAAGAAGTAAAAACTCCTACTCGTGGTGAGAATAGAGCAACTGAAGCTGAGATGAAAGCTGATCATGATGCTGATATGTACCAAGAACAACAAGAACCAGGTTATTGGGATGAATAAGATACAAAGACCTAAACCAGGAAAAGTGGTTAAACTAACAACAACCATTCCTCCTTTAAAAGGACCTGTTCCACAAGGATTGCCTTATGGAAAAGAAAATGATATAAAAACAAGTGGATTAAAAAATGGCAGAACAAGACGATAAAAAATATTCGCCTATTGAAAAGGCATTACCTAATATTCAAAATTTAGATTTGGATAAAGAGGATGTTGCAGTTGAACAAGAGCAAGAGATTGTTATTGAAGGACAAGAACAACCCGATGGTGAAACTAAAATTACAGAAACCTCTGATGGTGGTGTCGAAGTTGACTTTGATCCGTCTCAAGTTAACCCACAAAATCCAGATGATCCCGCGGCTAATCTAGCAGAGTCTTTACCCGAAAATGTTTTAGGACCTTTAGGATCTGATCTATACGAAAAACATAATGATTATAAAATGTCTCGTAAGGATTGGGAAGATACTTACATTAAAGGATTAGATTTATTAGGATTTAAATATCAAAACAGAACTCAACCCTTTGAAGGTTCCTCAGGTGCTACACACCCGGTTCTTGCAGAAGCGGTTACACAATTTCAAGCTTTAGCTTACAAAGAATTATTACCTGCAGATGGTCCAGTTAGAACTCAAGTCATGGGAGTTCCCACACCCCAAAAAGATCAACAAGCAAAACGTGTTAAAAATTATATGAATTATATGTTGATGAATAAGATGCAAGGCTATGATGAAGACTTTGATCAAATGCTTTTTTATTTACCTTTAGCAGGATCAACATTTAAAAAGATTTATTATGATGCAATTAAAGGAGAAGCTGTTTCAAAATTTGTTCCGGCCGATGATCTATTGGTTCCTTATTCAGCAACCAGCTTAGAAGATGCAGATTGTATTATTCACGTAGTTAAGATGTCTGCTAACGAAATTAAAAAACAACAAGTCGCTGGTTTTTATAGAGATATAGAACTAGGCGCACCTTATTACTTTAATGATCCTCTAACTGAAAAAGAGAGAGACATTGAAGGAATGAAAAAATCTAAACCCGATGATATTTACACTCTGTATGAGTGCCACACGAATTTGGACCTGGAGGGCTTCGAAGACACTAATCCACAAACTGAAGAACCTACAGGGATCAAACTACCCTACATCGTTACAATCGATGCAGGAAGCCGTGCAGTTCTTTCAATCCGAAGGAACTTTGCGCCCAACGATCCTACTAAAAGTAAAATCAAATATTTTGTCCATTTCAAATTTCTGCCTGGACTAGGATTTTACGGATTAGGATTAATACATATGATTGGCGGATTGAGTCGTACTGCAACAGTCGCTCTCCGCCAATTATTAGATGCTGGTACATTATCCAATTTACCAGCTGGATTTAAAATGAGAGGTATCAGAATAAGAGACGATGCTTCTCCTTTACAACCAGGAGAATGGAGAGACGTAGACGCTCCTGGAGGAAATTTAAGAGATTCATTTATGAACCTGCCTTATAAAGAACCATCACCGGTTCTTATGCAATTAATGGGAACAGTTGTAGCAGCAGGACAACGATTTGCATCTATTGCCGACATGCAAGTAGGCGATGGAAATCAAGGTGCAGCTGTAGGAACTACAGTTGCTTTATTAGAACGTGGCTCAAGAGTTATGAGTGCAATACATAAAAGATTGTACTCTTCATTAAAAGAAGAGTTTTCGTTACTTGCAAAAATATTTGGTCAGTATCTACCACCTGAATATCCTTATGATGTTGTGGGTGCGCAGAGAACGATCAAAGCAGCAGATTTTGACGATAGGGTTGATATTCTTCCCATTGCGGATCCTAATATATTTAGTCAGACGCAACGAATAAGTATGGCTCAAACTGAATTACAGTTAGCTATGTCAAACCCACAAATGCATAACTTATATGAAGCATATCGTACAATGTATTCGGCATTGGGAGTGAAAGATATCGATAGAGTCTTACCACCTCCTCCGCCACCGCAACCAAAAGATCCAGCAATAGAGCATATTGATGCTTTAGCGCAAAAATCTTTTCAAGCGTTTATGGGCCAGGATCATAGAGCACACGTAAGTGCGCACTTACATTTCATGGCTTTGAATATGGTACGTAATAATCCTACCGTCATGGCTGCTATAGAAAAAAATATTTTAGAACACATTAGTTTAATGGCATCTGAACAAGTTCAAATGGAATTTAAAAAAGAGTTTCAACAAGTTCAACAATTACAAATGATGTCTAAACAAAATCCACAAATGGCTCAACAGCTTCAGCCTCAGATTGTTCAAATCACTCAACAGATTGAAGCACGGAAAGCTATTTTAATTGCTGAGTTTATGGAAGAATTTATGAAGGAAGAAAAAACTATTACTTCTCAATTTGACCATGACCCATTATTAAAACTTAAGTCTAGAGAAGTTGATTTAAAAGCAATGGATACACAAAGAAAAGACGAAGAAATGCTTCAACGTAAAAATCTTGAAAATGCTAAATTAGTGTCTAGAGAGGGTATTGAGGATGATAAATTAGAGCAGAATGAAGAATTAGCTCATTTAAGAGCAGATACTGCTTTGACCAAACAAACAATGTCTGATAGAGTTAAATTAGATGTTGCTAATATGAAACGTAGGGACGTCAATACATTAAAAGGACCAAAATCCTAGGAGGAAAAATGGTAGAAAAAAACAAAAGCAAAGAACCTAAGGTTACAGTAGGAATAGGAATTGCTAAAGATGGTTTACCAACAGGTGGTAAAGAAATCGAAGCAACTAATCCAAATGAATCTCAAGTGGTTCAAGTTAGAGGCACAAGTAGAATGCTAGCTAACAAAAGCAAAAAAGCAACCTGGTACTAATATGGCTTGGTTTGGCTTAGCAAAAATCGCGCTACAAGCGGGTGGTAAAATATATGCTAACCGTCAAAGAACTAAAATGGCTATGTCTGATGCACAATTGATGCATGCAGAACGTATGGCTCGTGGTGAGGAAACTTACCAGGGCAAGCTTTTAGAATCACGAGATAACGATTACAAGGATGAAATCGTACTTGCGATACTTACGCTCCCAATCGTGGTGCTCGCCTGGTCGGTATGGACAGAGGATCCGGCGGCTATGCAAAAGATAGATGTCTTTTTTGAGTACTTTTCAAATCTGCCAAAATGGTTTACAAATTTGTGGATTTTAGTCGTGGCAAGTGTTTTTGGAATAAAAGGAACGCAGATATTCCGAAACGGTGGACCTAAAAAGTAATTGCGTTTAATATAATAATACGATAGGAGTTAAATATGAGAAACGATTTTGGAAATAGACCTTATAAGCCTAGATTCCCATATTCTAGCACAGAGAAGAAACAAGGCTACAACGATAGACTTGATGAATCTTTAGGTGCAAGAGATGGTGCTGAATCTACTAAGTCTCAATCTTTAAAAGATAGAAGAGATGAGTCTAAAGGTGCTGAAAAAGCAGCAGGCAACAGAGCTTATTCTGCTGTCTCTACAATGGACAAATAGGAGAAAACATGGCAAACACAGGAAGAGACAATTTACTTGAAGAAGTAGGTCGTATAGATGCCGAAAAATCTAATCGTAACCGTAGAGCTGAAAAGAAAAGAGTGGTTGGAGAACTAAACAAAGGCTACAACAAAGGTGGTCGTGTTGGTTACAGACATGGTGGTTCAGCTGGTGCAGTTATGACTGGAAAAAAAGTTGGCGTTCAAATAGTATAATGGGTTATCAAGATAAAAAAGCTATGGCTATGCCTAAGTATTTTTCATCTAACAAAGACGGTTATCCTAGTGGGGGTATACCTATAACAAGAACTGGTTTTAAAGACGGCACTAAGAAGAATTGGATTCAACAAGTTAACAGATCAATTAAAAAAAGAGGTACTAAAGGAAAATGTACCCCTATTACAAAGCCAGGATGTACAGGTAGAGCTAAAGCTTTAGCTAAAACATTTAAACAAATGGCTGCTAACAGAAAGGCATAATGCCAGGAATAGAAATTAAAGGACGAAGTAAAAGAGCAAACTACCGACATGGTGGAAGTGCACAACTTCAAGAACACTCTAAAAAACATTCAAAAAAACATATGACAGCAATGAAAGCTGATATGTCTAAAGGTAAAAGTTTTAAAGAAGCTCATTCTAGTGCTATGTCAAGAGTTGGAGCTAGAGATGGTTTGTGGGCTAATATACATGCTAAAAGAAAAAGAATAGCATCAGGTAGCGGAGAGAAAATGAGATCACCAGGATCAGCTGGTGCGCCAACGGCTAAGGCTTTAAAAAACAGCCAAACATAATGAATGAAATAGAAAGTTTAAGAATACTTATTAGAAATAGACTTAGTGAGCTAACTATTGCTATTACTTCAGGGGTTGACAACATGGAGTCATATAAGTATATAATAGGACAAATAAAAACTTACGAATCAATCTTACAGGAGATATCCAACCTGCTAGACAAAAAGGAGCAATATGAAAAACACACAGGAACAGTCATCGACATCAACAGTCCCAAAACATAAACCAGCATTAGAAGAAAAATACAAAGAAGAAGCAAATAAACTACCAGTACCTACTGGTTGGAGACTTTTAGTATTACCATTTAAAGGTAAGAAAAAAACTAAAGGAGGAATTCTATATTCTGATGAGCAAATTGAAAGACAACAACTAGCAACTGTAACAGGTTGTGTATTAGCTGTAGGTCCTCAAGCTTATAAGGATAAAGAAAGATATCCCGAAGGTCCGTGGTGCAAGAAGGGTGATTGGGTTATATTCGCTCGTTATGCAGGATCTAGGTTTAAGATCGAAGGCGGAGAAGTACGCTTATTAAACGATGATGAAATCATCGCAACCATAACAGACCCGGAGGACATCGTCCACGAGTTTTAACATAGAAAAGGAGAACTATGCCAGAAGAAGAGAAAAAAGCAGTAGAAGAAATCAAGTCAGTTCCTCTTGATACAACAGGCCCAAGTGTTGAAGTAGATTTACCGGATGAAACCGTTAAAGAAGCTGAACCTGCGCCCGTAACGGAACCTAAAGAAGAACCAGTAATCGTAGAAGAAGTAAAAGAAGAACCAGCACCCGTTGAAACAGAAACAAAGAAAGATGATTCAAAATTAGAAGAGTATAGTGAAGGAGTTCAAAAAAGAATTTCTAAATTAACTCGAAAAATGAGAGAAGCAGAACGTAGAGAAAAAGCCGCATTAGATTATGCGCAAGGTGCTAAATTAGAAATAGCTCAAGTTAAAGAGAGATTTCAAAGTACTGAAGAAAAATACGATAAAGCTTTCTCAGAAAAAGTTACAGAACAATTAAAATCAGCACAAACTGATTTAGCTACAGCCATTGAAACTGGCGATGCTCAAAAACAAGTAGAAGCAAATAAAAAAATTGCTGCCTTGTCTATTGAAGAAGCTAGATTAAGCGCTGCTGAAAAATATCGTTCTGAAACTAAACCCAAAGTTCCTCAAGAAGAGGATCACTTAAGATATAGGGAAACCCCAGGAGAGCTTCCGAGGCAACAAGCTGCTAAAGGAACACCTGATCCACAAGCTGAAGATTGGGCTGCTACTAATGAATGGTTCGGAAAAGATAGAGCCATGACATTTACAGCGTTTGAAATTCACAAGGATTTGGTTGAAAAAGAAGGGTTTGATCCTAAATCTAAAGAATATTATGGCGAAATAGATAAAAGAATTAGAGTTGACTTTCCCCATAGATTTGGTAAGAGTGTAAGTACAAATACGACCAAACCCGCTCAGACGGTTGCTCCCGCAGGGTCATCAGCTCAAAGGAGTATAAAACCTGGTCGCAAAACTGTGAAACTCACGTCATCACAGGTAGCAATAGCTAAAAAATTAAACGTGCCACTAGAAGACTATGCAAAACAATTACACATGAAGGAGGTATAAGCATATGAAAAATCAAGACAACAAAACCCCTCGTGCTCATCAAGCAAGGTCGGAATCTGAAAGACCAAAAGCTTGGGTGAATTCATCTCACTTAGATGCACCTGAATGTCCTGCCGGATATAGACAAAGATGGATACGTTATGAAACGATGGGCCAAGATGATACGAAAAACATCACGGCCAAACTTAGACAGGGATGGGAACTCGTAAGAGCTGATCAATATCCTGATGCTAATTATCCAACTTCAAACGAAGGCAGATACAAAGGCTACATCGCAGTAGGTGGTCTAGTGTTGGCTAGAATACCCGAAGAGATCGCAAAGCAACGTGACGCACACTTTAGTAAGTTAACTTCAGATCGTAACGAAGCAGTAGAAAACGAACCTCTAAAGGATCAACATCCAAGTATGCCAATGACAAGTCAAAGGCGTACTACGTATAGTTTCGGTGGTGCAAAGAAGGACGATTAATTTTTTAATTATTTTTCTAAGGTCAATCCTCACTACTGATTTTTTTTAACCCGTTCGTAGGGAAACCTATGGACACTTGAAAAGGTAATATATAACAATGGCAAATCGACAAACACAAGGTAGTGGATTAACGCCAGTAATGACGCTTGGAAACACTCCAGCGACATCTGGTCAATCTAAATACCAAATCGAAAACGGTGCCGCGTTCAATATCTACCAAGGCGAACCAGTTATTTTAGATCAAACGGCAGTAGTTGCTGCTGGTGGATTTTTAACTAACGGTTGTGCTTCGACAAACAATAAGTTCTTAGGCGTATTCAATGGTTGTTTTTACAATGCATTGACTACAAGTAAACCTACATGGAACAATGCGTATCTAAACGCTGTCGGAGTGGTAGCAGGCGAACTAATCACTGCATTCGTTAATGACAACCCTTTCCAAGAATACCAAATCGCTCTAACAGCAGCAATTGCTGGCGCACCAACTGAAAATAACATACAAGCTATTTTTGGTGGTACAGCTGACACTTCTGCTTCAGGCACTTCTGTAGGTGGTAGATCTAACATTTCGTTAACTACTCCAGCAGCAGGTGGAAACTTCGGTTGGCTAGCTCTAAGAAGAGCTGAAGACGTAGACAACAGCGATTTCGCAAATGCGTTTGCAAATATTATAGTTGTACAAAACTTGAAATATTCACAAACCATTGCGGGAATATAGGAGCATAAAACATGGCAATATCACGAGCACAGCTAGTTAAAGAACTAGAACCAGGTTTGAATGCACTATTCGGCTTGGAATACAAACGATACGAAAACGAAGCAAGTCAGATATTCGACAACGAATCATCTGATAGAGCTTTTGAAGAAGAAGTAATGTTAAGTGGTTTCGGTACTGCTGATACTAAACCTGAAGGTCAAGGCGTAAGCTACGACGACGCTCAGGAAACGTACACAGCTAGATACACAATGGAAACAATAGCATTGGCCTTCGCTTTAACAGAAGAAGCTATCGAAGATAATCTCTACGACAGAATCTCTTCTCGTTATACAAAAGCACTAGCTCGTTCTATGGCAACATCAAAACAAGTTAAAGGTGCAAACGTTTTAAACAATGCAACTTCTGGAGCCGCTTTAGGCGGTGATGGAGTTTCGTTAATTTCTAACGCTCACCCTACACTTAATGGTAACCAGTCTAATAGACCGGTTAACTATGCTGACCTTTCTGAAACATCTCTAGAACAAGCGTTAATTGATATCGCTGGTTACCAGGATGAAAGAGGATTAAAAATTGCAGCTCAAGGAATGAAAATGATCATCCCTAAAGAATTGCAATTTACTGCTGAGAGAATTATGAAGTCTCAAGGTAGAGTAGGTACAGCTGATAATGACATCAATGCTATCAAAAACATGGGTATGGTTCCACAGGGTTATTCTGTGAATCACTACTTAACTGATAATGATGCTTGGTTCATTAAAACTGATGTTCCAAATGGAATGAAGCACTTCACAAGAGCTCCATTAAAAACAGCTATGGAAGGCGACTTCGATACTGGCAATGTGAGATACAAAGCAAGAGAAAGATACAGCTTCGGCTGGTCTGACTGGCG
>TARA_R110001592_G_scaffold3996_8_pt1 | contig 14567 bp, 23 predicted proteins | sample TARA_R110001592 | Tara Oceans TARA_R110001592 (sample SAMEA4398387) | marine metagenome | biome: Polar Biome; feature: [SRF] surface water layer (ENVO:00010504); material: water (ENVO:00002006), including particulate matter (ENVO:01000060) such as... | depth 5 m
AGTTATAGAAGAGATTTAAATGATAAAGGTTGTGAGAATCATGATCTTATTATTTGGGGGGAAACCGATTGTTGGTTTCCTAAAGAAATGTTTTTTTGTATAGAAGGAGTTAGTGATTATGCTTCTTCTGAAAATATAAATAGATATTGTGTAACTTTTGCTATGAGAAAAATGTGGGAAGAATCTTGGAGTGTATTAGAACATACTAAATTTACTTCTTTACCTTTTATAAATGATTTAAATACAAAAGATCCTTCTAGTATTTGGCATTATATGACTATTGATGAGATGAACAAAATAAATGAGGAAACTGAAGAGATAGATCTTAAAATGATAGATAATCCTAGATTTGATGGTTCATGTTTAATAATATCTTCTGATTTAATATTAAATGGAGTCAATATACCTAAATCATGTTGGGCGTGTGGTGAAGATACTTCTCTTCAAACTATGATTAAGTTGATAATGGGTAATTCATATAAACAATTTATTGTAAAAAATATACTAAAAGCACATAACAGAAACCATCCAAATAAAAGAGAGTACGTTAAGGGAGAAGGACATATGGAAGGACAGTCAGTAAAACATAAAAGAAGAACAAATGAAAAATGGAATAAAGTACATAAATTAGCTGAACAAAATTTATACAATTTAGGACCAAATCAACTTAAGTTTAATAAAATAAAACAATTATAATGACACAACGAAAATACTTACCTACATTATCAGAATTAATAGATAGATTATCTATTGCGCAATTAAAAGAAGTATTCATTTCAAATCATAAAGAAGAATATTCTCAAGAAATCCAAGACATTATACATGATATAAATTTGGTTTTACAAGAAAAAGGTAATACATTAGATGCAGATACTATCAGAGCCATAATAGTATTATCTCAAATGAATTTACATATTTGGCATAATGAATCAAATTACCGTAAAGGTATTAAAGATGGTAATAATTTAGAGTTAACACATGGGTTAAATGGGATTAGAAATACTGCTAAAAATATAATACAAGAAAAAGTAGGAGGAAGAAAAGATTACAAAATAGACTGCCTAGCAGCTGATTTTAAAGATTGGGAAATATCATGGAAGAAAAAATAATTTGGACAAATGGGTGTTTTGATATATTACACAGAGGTCATATTGAGTTATTTAAATATGCAAAATCTTTAGGTACAAAATTAATTGTAGGAATAGATTCTGATAAAAAGGTACAAAAAGATAAAGGATTAGGAAGGCCAATAAATAGTGAAGAAGATAGAAAGGCAATGTTAGAATGTATAAGATTTGTTGACCAGGTGTTTACATTTAGTAGTCAACAAGGCTTGGAAAATTTAGTAAAATATATCAAACCAGATAGTATGGTAATAGGATCTGATTGGAGAGGTAAGAAAGTAGTTGGTGAACAATATACAAAAAAATTAGTATTCTTTGATAGAATTGAAGGATATTCAACAACAAATATTTTAGAATGGAAAAACCAATAGTATTTAATGCAAAAGAATGTCCTGAATGTAATATACCAAAAGGATGGGGGCATGAAATTATATTTGAAAATAATGAAAAATATTGTGGTAAATTATTAGTCTTTAAAAAGGGATGTAAGTTTTCTATGCATTATCATATGATAAAAGATGAAGCGTGGTATGTACAAGAAGGCAAATTCATATATAGATGGATTAACACAGAAACTGCAGAAATTATTGAAAAGAAGTTAGTAGTAGGAGATGCAGTAAGACAATTACCAGGACAACCCCATCAGTTAGAAGCTTTAACAGATGGAACAATATTTGAAGTATCAACTGAACATTTTAACTCAGATTCGTATAGAGTTTTAAAAGGGGATAACCAATGAGAGTATTAGTAATAGGAGATAGTTGTATAGATGAATTTATTTACTGTAGTATTGAAAGAATATGTCCTGAAGCACCAGTACCCGTTTTAAAACCTGTAAATATAAGTAGAAACCCAGGAATGGCTAGTAATGTAGTTGCAAATTTAAAATCACTTGGGGTAGAAACAGATATACTTACTAATAATAGTCAGATAAAAAAAACACGTTATGTAGATACAAGATCAGGACAAATGGTTATGCGTGTAGATAAAAGTGATTTATGTGAAAGATATAAAGGAGAATATGAAGTTGTAGGATATGATGCTATTATTATATCAGATTATTGTAAAGGGTTCTTAACAGAAGAAGACATAGAATCATTTGCCCAAAAGGCTAAATGTCCCATGTTTTTAGATACTAAAAAACAATTAGGTAAATGGTGTAAATATATTGATTTTATAAAAATTAATGAATTTGAACATAAGAAAAATTTTGAACGTTTACCTAATTACCCTTTTATTTTAGATAAAATGATAGTAACTATAGGAAGTAAAGGTTGTAAATATAAAGATAAAATATTCTCAGTTCCAGAAGTATCTGTTAAAGACGTTTCAGGAGCAGGAGATACATTTCTAGCAGCATTAGTTGTGGCTTATCTAAAGAATAGTAATATAGAAACAGCTATAACATTTGCAAATAAATGTGCTACTAAAGTAGTACAAAAAAGAGGAGTAGCAATAATATAATAAAAAATGAATAAAAGAATATTAATAACAGGAGGAACAGGATTTCAAGGTTCAAATTTGTCAAAATCTTTACTTGCTAAAGGATTTGATGTAACTATACTAAATACCCCAGGAATAAAAAATGATAAAAATATTAAAAGATTTCAATTAAAAAAAGCAAAAACAGTTTGGGGTTCTATTAATAATAAAGATATAGTTTTTAAAGCATGTCAGGATGTAGATTTAATAATAAACACAGCAGCTAAAATACATGTTGATGACTCTATTCAAAATCCAACTAAATATTTTCAAACAAATGTTATGGGAACACATAACGTATGTGAAGCAGCTAGGGAATTAAATATCCCCTTAATGCATATTTCAACATGTGAAGTATATGGTTATCAAGATGATGTTTTAAAAGAAGATAGCCCTTTAATGCCTAATTCACCTTATGCTGCATCTAAAGCAGCAGCAGATAGAATGGTCTATGCCTATTATGTTACTTATGGTATAAAAGCATGTATTATCAGACCTTTTAATGTATTTGGTTTTGGTCAAAAAGATGGTAAATGTGGGGCTGTAATTCCTAGGTGGACTAGTATGATCCTTAATAATGAGGATATAATGATATATGGAGAAGGGAACCAATCTAGAGAATTTATCCATATCAATGATGTAGTTAGTGCTTATGAAGTGTTAATAGAAAAAATATTCCGTGGAGATAAAGATATAGAGGGACAAGTTATAAATATAGGTACAGGTGTAGAAATTACTATAAAAGAATTAGCTACAACTTTAATAAAAATAATGGCAGAACGTGGTTATTCTAATTCTTCAATTAAATATAAAGAAGCAAGATTAGGAGAGGTAAAAAAGTTTATATCTAATTCTGATTATATGAAATCTTTTAATTGGGATGTAAAATACAATCTTGAAAAAGGACTAATTAACTATTTAAAACAAGAACATAAAATATGAAAATAGCTTGGTTAAGTGAAGGAGGATACACTGGAAAAGTACCTAGAGAACAAACAGCAAATGCGGGGGTATTATGGGCGTGGATGGCTAATCTCCAAACAGATCATTATCCTATATTAAACTTTGAACATGCTCCTACTAATAGTTATGATTATTTAATCCTCCAAGTTCCTAAAACTCCTGGAGTTAGAGAACAATTGTTTAATAAAGATATAGTTAAAGAAGCTAGAAGAATAGCTAAAAAGATATTGTTCTTTCAAGAAGGTCCTGTTTGGGTATATCAAGACATGCCTTTAGAATGGCAATTTTGGCATTATAATGTTTTAGTAGATGTAGATTTAATTTTTTGTGAAAATGAAACAGATCTTCCTTATTATAGAGGATTTGTACCAGGTAAACCTGTTATAAATTTAAAAGATTTAATAATAGATGATTATGTTAAAGATGCAAGAAATATACAAAAACAAGAAAAATCTATTATAGGAGGCAATTTTTGTAGATGGTATGGGGGCTTTGATTCCTACATTATAGCTCAAGAATTTAATTGTCCTATATATGCTCCTAGTATGGGAAGAAAAATCGAAGGCGAAGAACAAATACCAGATTTAATACATCTACCTTTTATGCCTTGGGGTGAATGGATGCACAAATTAGCAGAATTTAAATATGCAATACATTTAATGCAAACATTTGCAGCAGGATCTTTTATGATGAATTGTGCTTATTTAGGCATTCCATGTATAGGATATAATAGGGTAGATACACAAAGAAAACTCTTTCCAGAATTATCAATTGATGTAGATGATCTAGAGTCAGCTAGAAAATTAGCTAGACGATTGGTAGATGATAAAGATTTTTATACACATTGTAGTGGTACATCAAAAATGTTATTTGAAAAACATTATAGTGAACAAAGGTTTAATGAATGGAAATCAGATTTCTTTTTAAATATAGATAAATTTATAAAAAATTATGAATAAAATACAATTTATAGTAGTAGGATGGCATTACCATCAAATGGAATTTTATGAAAGTTTAAAAGAACTAAATGATAATAATGAAGAAATTGATGTATTTTGGAGTTGTCATAAAGAACCTACAAATTACATAAAAGAAAACTTTAAGTATAAACTATTTCCTAATGTAGGAGAAGAATTTATAGCTTACCAGCAAGCTATAGAATATTTAAATATAGAAGATGATACTATTTGTTTTTTTGTTCATGATGATATTATAATTAAAAATTGGAATTTTATTGATTTATGTATTCAAGGTTTAAATAAGCATAAGTTTTTAGGCAATTGTTTTAATTACCCCCTACCAGAATTTGACCCAACAAAACAACACCATGATGGAATAGGAATAACTGAAGATTTTGATAATAAACCAATAGCAGATTATGCTTTAGATGAAACTAAACATTGGTTTGATAAAAAAATAGCCCCCATAATGGTAGTAAGAGGAAGTTTTATTTGCTGTAAATATAAAGACTTAAAACATATTCATGGATTTGAACCTAGAAAAGAAGCATGGATTGCTCTTACATGGGATGAAAAATTAAAATGCCATAATTATAGAGGAGGAGTGGGACAATCTAGATTTGGAAATTTATTTATGTTTATGTTTTCCTATAAAATTAATAGAGTATTTGGATCTGATTCTATATCATATTTAAGTAATAGATATTTAGATTCTGATTACATATATGAAATGGGAAGAGGAAAAATTGATACAAGAAACCCAATGTTATGAAAACAACAAATATAGATTTAAAATCCTCAATTGCAGGAAAAGGTAAATATGTTACTCAAATATTTCATTTTGTTGGTGGAGTAAAAAGAACATATGATGGAATTATTGTAGATAGTATCAGACAAGGGCAATTTACAAAATTTAAATGTAAAAATGGTGCTATGGTATTAATTAATGATATTAATGTTTTAATGATAGAAGTTTTTGAAGAATAATGATACAAATATATTCAAATAGTTTAGGAAAAGAAGAATTAAATTCAATAGAAAAAGTATTTAATTCCAAATGGTTGGGTAAAGGTCCTAAAACAGAAGAATTTATCTTAAATTTTTCTAAAAAAATAACAACAGATTATTTTAATGGGATAGGTAACTCTATAACTTCTACTGATAATTTTATAACAACAACAAGTTGTACTGAAGGAATATTTCAAATAATAGATTTATTAGACATAAAAAAAGATGATGAAATAATATTACCTTCAATTAGTTTTGTAGGAGTAGCAAATGCTATAATGTATAAAAAAGCAAAACCGGTTTTTTGTGATGTAAATAAACATACATTAAATCCTACTACTAAACATATAGAAGATAAAATAACACCAAATACTAAAGCAATAATTATATTGCACTATGCGGGTGTACCTTGTGATGATATAGATAATATATCTAAATTATGTAAAGAAAAAAACATAAAACTAATTGAAGATAATGCTAATAGTCCCTTTTCAAAATACAATAACATAAATACAGGAACTTTTGGAGATTTTGGTGTTTGGTCTTTTGATGCTATGAAAATACTAGTTACAGGAGATGGGGGTTTGATTTATGCTAATAATAAAAATGACATAGAAAAATTAAAACGCTTAACTTATTTGGGTTTAGAAACTCCAAGTGGTCTAAGCAGTAACATAGATAAAAAATGGTGGCAATTTGAAGTATCAGTAGCAGGTAGAAGATCTATTACAAATGATATACAAGCAGCTATAGGTATAGAACAATTAAAAAAGGTAGACAATTTTATAAAAAGAAGAAAAGAAATACATGAAATGTATAATTTGAACTTAAAAAATTTAGATTGGATAAAATTACCTAATATACCTAGTCATGTTGATAGTTCATATTACATGTATCATATCCAAGTAAATAATAGAGATGAATTTGCAAAATATTTAAGGAAAAAAGAAATTTATACTACTTTTAGATATTACCCTTTACATTGGGTTGATTTTTATCAAAGTAAAGAAAATTTACCTAATACAAAATATATTGCAAATCATACTTTATGTTTACCATTACATCAAAATTTATCAAATAAAGAAGTTAATTATATAATAAAAACAATAAAAAAATGGCAATAAATTATACAAAAGAAGATTTATTAAGAGTCTCTAATATGGCATCTGATTTAAAAGAATCAATAATATTAGGAGGAGTATTACCTTATATGGATATTACATATGATGGGGGACCTTTAATACCATTAACAGATAAAAGACCTTGGCATTATGTTGATGTATATGAATCATTAGGAATAGATCGAAATGCTGAATATAGATTTTTAGAGATAGGAAATAGATGGTGTGGAGCTTTATGGGGGTGGAGAATATATTTACCTAATTCTAAAATTTATGGTTTAGATATAGACCCTGAAACTCAAAAATTTAGCAATAATAATCCAGATATAGGGGTTAAAGTATATGAAGGAGACCAAACAAATACACAGTTACTTAAACAAATCCATAAAGAAGCAGGGGGTTTAGATGTTATTGTTGATGATGGTGGTCATACTATGACTCAAATAAATACTACTTTTCAAACATTATGGCCTTTATTAAATGATGGTGGAGTTTATATTATAGAGGATCTTCAGTGTTGTTATTGGCCTAATCATGAAGGAGGTTTAAAAGAACCGAATTCATCTATAGAATTAATTAAATCTTTATTTGATAACATCCATGCATGTTATTATAAATCTGAAAATAAAATTAAATCAGCTAGAGCAAAACATAAAATATCCCATGAACCTTCTAATTATTTTGATAAAAGTGTAAGTAGTGTCCATGTATATGATTCAATAGCAGTAATATATAAAAATATAAAACCTACATTAGTTCCTACTTCTTTAGAAGGTAATTTTACTCAAGAAGTACATTTATCCCAAGAGATATGTGAACAAAGTAATATGAATTTATTTTTAAAACCTGAAGAAAAAAATCATTATAAAAAATTATTTAATAATGCTGTCAATTCATTCCCTAAAAAATAAAATATGGAAAATATATCCTTTATAATACCTAGTAGAAATAATTTAGTTTATCTTAAATGGTGCTATAACAGTATAAGAAAAAACTTAAACCCAAACCATGAAATATGCATAGCAGATGATGCTAGTATTGATGGTACTTTAAAATGGTTAAAAAAAATAGCTAAAAAAGATAAAAATTTAAAATACCATGTAAATTCTGGACCTGAAAGACAAGGATTAGTAGTATTATATGATAAACTTATTAATGATTATGCTACTAATGATATAGTAATGATATTCCATGCTGATATGTATGCTTGTCCTGATTTAGATAAATACATAATTAAATATATAAAACCAGGAAATGTAGTAGCTGCAACTAGAATTGAACCTTCATTACATCCTCCGGGTCCTGAAAAAATAATTAAAGATTTTTGTTCTGAAGAAGTAGAACCTGAATATTTTAATGAAGATAATTTTTTAAAATGGTTTAATAGTTCTAAAGATGAAAGAAAAAATAAAACCACAGAAGGAATATTTGCTCCTTGGGCTATTTATAAAAAAGATTTTTTAGCTGTAGGGGGGCATGATGTATTATTCTCTCCTACTAGTAGAGAAGATAGCGATATATTTAATCGTTTTCAATTAAATGGTTATAAATTTACTCAAACATGGGAGGGATGTGTCTATCATCTAACTAGTAGAGGAAGTAGATTTAATAAATATTCAGGTGGTAAACCAGGTCAAGATTCTAAAGAATGGCAATATACTAATTCAAAAAATATTAGAAATTTTATAAGAAAATGGGGTGCAATGGTAAAACATGATCATTTAATGAAACCTATAATATCACATAAATACCAAATAGGATTTAAAATAAAAAACTGTAATTACAACTTACTACAGGCATTAGAGCCATGGTGTGATAATATATTTGTAGATATGCCTAGTGAGACTATTGATGAATATATTAAAAATGAACAACTAAATACTATACTTAGTTTAAATGAAAGAATATATTCAATATTAGTTGAACCAGAAAATAATATAGTAATTGAATTAAATGGAGCTTTATTTAACCAACAAGATTTTATTTATATTCAGCAACTTCCTGAGATAATAAAGGATAGTGGGGAAATTGGATCTTTTGAATTAGGTAATTTAAAAATAATAATAACTAATTTAAAAACATACGAAAACAGCCTAATAAATGTTTAAAAAATATATCCAAAATATACCAGATTTCCCTACAGAAGGAATCAATTTTAAAGATATGTCCCCTTTAATTGCAAATCATTGGCCTACAGTTATAGGACAGTTAGCTACATACATATGGACAAAACAATATGATATAGATTATTTTGTTGGTATTGAATCTAGGGGTTTTTTATTGGCATCAGGATTAGCTACAAAACTTAATAAAGGAATTATTATGTGTAGAAAACCGGGAAAATTACCCCCACCATATATTAAACAACAATACACCACAGAATATAGTGAAGATGAATTACAAATAAAACCAGGTAAAGGAAAAGTAATAATAGTAGATGATGTTTTAGCTACGGGGGGGACTCTAAAAGCTACTAATAAGTTATGTAAGAAATCAGGCTATGAAGTGGTAGATAATATAGTTTTAATAAATTTACAATACATTCCTAGAGAAAAATTTAATTATAATATAAAAAGTTTTATACAATATGAATAAAAAAGATATATTAATAGTATGTGCACTTAAAATGGAAACCCAAGATAAATTAAAGGAATATAACGTACTTTATACAGGCATAGGCAAAGTAAATGCAACTTATCAATTAGCAAGACGTTTAATGTCATTTAATTCAATTAAAAAAGTAATTAATTTTGGCACAGCTGGTAGTAAAGTATTACCAATAGGTAAACTAGTTGAATGTACAAGATTTATCCAACGAGACATGGATAAAACAGCTCTTGGATTTGAAAAAGGAGAAACAGCATTTGAAAATAGTATACCTATGATATTAAATTTTGGGAACAAACAAGGATTAGTTTGTGGTACAGGTGATAATTTTGTACAAGATATCAATAAAGAATTGGATATAATAGATATATTTGATATGGAAGCATATGCATTAGCAAAAGTATGTTATCATAATAATATACCATTTACATCATTCAAATATATCACGGATAATGCTAATGAAAAATCAGCTAAAGATTGGGAACAAAATCTAGCTGATGGAGTACAAGAATTTAAAAAACAATTATAATATGAAGGTTTTAATAACAGGTGGAGCAGGTTTTATAGGAACTAATTTAATAAAAAGATTATTATTAGATGGACATAAAGTAAGCTCTTTAGACAATTATTCCACAGGTAAAAAAGAAAATCATATAGAGGAGGGGGTTGAATATGTAGAAGGAGATATATGTGATATAAAAAATAACTTTAATGCAAAATTTGATATAGTATTTCATTTAGCAGCAATAGCTAGAATACAACCATCATTTAAAAATCCTGAAGATTATATAAATACAAATTTCCAAGGAACCTATAATATAGTTAGATATTGTGCCAGAGAAAATATACCTTTAATATATGCGGGAAGTTCATCTCACCATTCAGGTAAATTTTCAAATCCATATACTTTTAGTAAAGATTTAGGGGAGGATATTATTAAATTATATCAAGATCATTTTAATTTACAATCAACTATTGTAAGATTTTACAACGTGTATGGACCTCATCAATTAATAGAAGGTGGGTATACTACATTAATAGGTCGTTGGATAAATAACATAAATAATGGAATACAATGTGAATTATACGGAGATGGTAATAAACGTCGAGATTTTACCCATGTTTATGATATTACAAGAGGTCTTACTATGATAATGGACGAAAAAGCCTATGGATATACATTTGAGCTTGGTAGAGGAAAAAACCACTCAATAAATGAAGTAGCAAAAATGTTTAATATCACCCCTTCTTACAAACAAAATAAACCAGGTGAAGCTCAAGACACACTAGCAGATTATTCATTAGCTAAAAAAGTGTTAAATTGGAAACCTAAATTAAATTTAAAAGATTATGTTAAAGAATATAGGAATAATAGGTAATGGCTTTGTAGGTAAAGCTGTTAAAGAAAGTTTTAAAAATCATTTTGAAGTATTTGTTTTTGATTTAGATAAAAGAAAAGCAAATGTAAATAATGTAAAAGAATTAGTAGATAAATGTAAAGTAATATTTTTATGTTTACCTACACCTATGGAACAGGATGGTTCATGTCATTTAGGTATAGTAGAAGAAACTTTAAAAGAATTAAATAATATATGTGATGAATGGGATTATTATGGTTTAGAACAAAGAACTGTAATAATTAAATCAACTATATCTCCAGGTACAACTGAAAAATGGAATAAAGAATACAATAAAATAGATATAGCTTTTAATCCTGAATTCCTAACTGAAGCAAATTCAATTGAGGATTTTAAAACCCAAAACAGAATTATAATTGGCTCAACAAGAAAAGTAGGTGCTAAAATTAAAAGTATATATTCAAAAGTATTTCCTAAGGTACCTATAATTAAAACGTCAGCCACAATAGCAGAAATGGTTAAATATTTTACTAATTGTTTTTTAGCAATGAAAGTATCATATGCAAACGAAATATATCAAATATGTGAAAAATTAGATATTGATTACGATAAAGTAGTAGAATATGCTATTAGAGATGAACGTATAGGTACATCACATTTAAACGTACCAGGACCAGATGGAGACTTTGGTTTTGGTGGGCATTGTTTTCCTAAAGATTTAAATGCTTTAATTAATTTAGCTGAAAAACAAGGATTAGGATTAGATATTAATGTGTTAAAAGCAACCTTAGACACAAATAATAAAGTAAGAACTGATAGAAATTGGGAACAACAAAGGGGCAGAGCAGTTATTTAATATGTATAATAAAAACACAATATGGATAAATATATTTACAGAGCAAAATTAGACAGAGTAGTAGATGGTGACACAGTAGACGCCTTAATAGATGTTGGTTTCGACATATGGTTTAAAAAACGAATTCGTTTTATGGGGCTAGACACTTGGGAATCAAGAACAAGAGATCTTGAAGAAAAAAAATTAGGTAAACTAGCAACAGAACGTACACGTCAACTGTTAGAAGACGTGTCAGCTAAGTCAGGTTATTTTAGACTTAAATCACATGGTTTAGGAAAGTATGGTAGAGTGTTAGGTGAGCTTTTTGTTATGGACAGTGATGGTAAACAATGGAATGTTAATGAAACATTAATAGCTGAAGGTCACGCATATATTTACGATGGAGGCAAGAAAAAAGTATTCACCTCATAGGATCTTTTAATATGTATAATAAACAATAAAATTATGTGGGATATATTTAAAGAAGACAATGAATATAATGAAAAATCTATAATTGGATTTATAGCATTTCTAATAATGTGTGCTATAATGATAGCGGATTTAGCTACAGGCTGGATTGGTCAAGATTTAATTATTAACGAATTTGTATATGATTCATTTGTTTGGGTTGTATTGGGATGCTTTGGTATAGCAGGGGTTGAAAAATTTTCAAAAAAATAAAATAATGAATTGGAAAGATATTAAAGATATTATTAAAGAAGAACTTAAAGAAGCAACAACTGTAAATGCAGGTGATACTAAGTTTAATCTTAGAACAGGTGTAAATAAAAACCCAACTAAGTTAGGTATTAAAATTCAATTTGAACCTAAAGGGGGGATGCTAGGACCTGACATAAAATCTAAATTAGAAGTAGCATTACAAGAAAAATTAAATGATTCTTTAAAGGAATATGATATACAAGTAAGTAAAGACACAGATGTTCCCAGACCAGAAGTTATTGGATTTTTTATACCTTTAGCCCAATTAAAAAATCTAATAGTAAAATCACTCACAGGTCAAAAAGTAGATAAACCTGCAGCACTAGCACCCGAACCAGAGGGAGATGAAGGTGAATTAGCTGAAGTTGAAGCAGATGATGACACTGAATTTAATGTAAGTTTAAAACATTTACTTAAAAAACATACTACTAAAGGTGGTGAAATAGATGAACAATTATTACAAGAAATGAGAGTTCGTGATTTAAATGAAATTTCAAAAATTATAAAAAAAGAAGACTTTTATGAATTTATAAATAAGGGTAATAATATTGTTCGTACATTAGAAGAAAATGGTAAAAGTATACATGAAGCTAAAAAATATCTAGGATATTTAGTTAAACATAATATAATGTAATGTATGATAAGACGTATTCCTATATTATCATTTGATGATGAAATAAATTCTAAAAAACCTCAAGTTTATAGGAGTTTAATAGAAGGAATATCTGACGCTATAAAAAATAATAATAGCGAAATTAAATTATGTGAAGTTAAAAATTCAAACACTTATATCACAGTGGGAAAAAGAGAATGGAAAGGAAGTTTAGATAGTGCTTTACAATTTTATGAAAATGAAGAAGAGTATGAACAATGCTCTAAAATTAAAAATTTAATAAATAAGTTATGATATACGTTATGACTACTAGACATAAAGGAACAGTAGTAATAAAAAAACAAGCTAATAATTTAGAAGAAGCTATTGAGTATTTTTCTAAAATGAAACAACTCCCCCGAAAGGAGTTTTTAAAACTTTTTTTAGTAACAAAAATATAATAAATGAAACTATCTAACAATTTATGGTTATCAGAAGTAATCAAATCTAATACGGCTGTCAGAAGAGGCATAGACAACAACCCAACAGAACTCCACATATCTAATTTAACATATATAGCTGAAAAAATTTTTCAACCAATTAGAGAACATTTTGGATGTCCTATTTTTGTATCAAGTGGGTATAGAAGTAAATCATTAAATGAAGCAATAGGTGGTTCTCAAAGAAGTTTCCACTCACATGGAATGGCTTTAGATTTAGACATGGATGGTAAAGCACAAAATGTCTCAAATACAGATATTTTTAATTTTATAAAAGATAACTTAGAATACACTGAATTAATTTGGGAATTTGGTACTGAGGATAAACCAGATTGGGTCCATGTAGCAATTGCTAAAGGTAGAGAATTAGAAAGAAATGCTAAAATAGCATATAGAGTAGATGGCAAGGCTAAATACAAAGGATGGGATAGAGGATGATCCAATATAGAGCAAATAATAATGAAGTAACTACAGTAGAGTTATGTAATAATTGTGAAACCTATGTTAGAGATTTGGCTTTAACAGATCATCTTCTTAAAGATGATTTGCTAGAAGGTCTCACAGTGAACGGCAAAACAATAACAAGAACAGAAAAAAGAACTTGTCTTTGTAGTGATTGTAGTTAATGTAAAAAGGTTATGGAAGAAAAAGAAAACGTAAAAAAAATAAAAAAATATATAGACGAAATTTTAAATACTAAAAGTAGTCTTATTGCTAAAAGACCTCTTAAAAAAGATAAATTACGAAAATTATTTTGTACTATATTACATGAATTAAGTTTCATAAATTCTCGTGCAGTAGGAATGAAACATGATTATAATATAGACTTTACAGAATACGATGATCCTTTTTATAAAGCCATAGATTCATTAGTAAAACTTCATTTTAATGAAAAACAAAGAAATTTAATAAATTGGTTTTTGTATGATAAATTTTTACCTTCAGGAGATATTTTAATACTAAATGATAGTGAAACAGAAGAAGAAATACCTACTGAAACCCCCGAAGATATTTGGGAATTAATAGAAAATTTAAGATTAAAAGATGAAGAAAAAAATCCTGACTAAAGATCAGATTTTAAGAGCCATGAAATATACTAAATCAAACATGGCTGCTGCTCGTTTTTTAGGTTGTTCTTATCCCCATTATAAACAATACGCTAAACTATATAAAAACGAAGATGGTAAAACTCTGTTTGAAGTTCATTTAAATAGACAAGGCAAAGGTATATCAAAACATTTATATAAGAAAAAAGACATAACACCTATAATGGACATTCTAGAAGGTAGAGTTGACGT
>TARA_R110001592_G_C13189889_1_pt1 | contig 14560 bp, 15 predicted proteins | sample TARA_R110001592 | Tara Oceans TARA_R110001592 (sample SAMEA4398387) | marine metagenome | biome: Polar Biome; feature: [SRF] surface water layer (ENVO:00010504); material: water (ENVO:00002006), including particulate matter (ENVO:01000060) such as... | depth 5 m
ATTAAAGAGGGTTGTGATGAATGGTTGACTGTCGGTGGTAAGTCTCGGTGGTAAGTCTCGATAGTTTATAAAAAGAAGGCTGCTGATTCTTATATTTGCAGTTTTTCTTAATCTTTTCAGGGCTGGGTTATCGCGTTAATTAAACGGGTAGCCATTTCTTCTGCATGCATACCTTCTTCACTTCCTGGCGCCATATGCTCTTTTCCTTCTTTTAATACGGCTATTGCCTGTTTTATATAGGTAACTGCAAGGTTATTCCATGCCTTATATTCTTTTGGGTTAATACGGGCGCTTTTTTCAAACATTCTTTCAGCCGCTTTTAGTTGACCAGTTCGTACATAAATATTGCCTAAGCGGAGCCATGCCTCATAAAATTCGGGGGTTAGCTTGGTTATTTTGATAAAGTCAGCTTCCGCCTCTTCCAGCAAGCCTACTTGATAAGCTTGTTGCGCTTTTGTAAATAGCGCCATACTTTTTTGCGTATCAGTTTGGCTTTTAAGTGCCGAGCAGGCAGTTAGCATCAACATGCAGAGGATGATCAGAGTTTGCTTTGCTAGCTTCTCGGTCATATTAGAAGGGCTCAGATTAATTTGGTTTGCCGAATTTATTGAAGATATATTATTTCTACTATCAGTTGATATTATTAATTGTTTGAAACGTCAAGAATCTGACTTATTCGATATTTTCAAAAAATATTGGTAATAGCCTGCTGACATATATATTTTATCGGTTTACAATATTTGAAATCATTATGACTAATGTTAAATTGTTAAATTGTTAAATTGTTAAAAAATAGTAAGTGTAAGAAAGGAAGAGTTTTAGCAGGAAGCTAACTTAAGGATGGACACCGCGCGTCATGGATGTACGCACAACACCCCTCTCATAAGAATACTCATAACCTAACCATTAGTTTGATATGTAAGAACTTGATATATATAGCCTTATTATCCTATGAATATAAGTGCTCATTTTATTGAGTAATTTGTTGCTACTTATTAAGCGGTAAGTGCAAGGAAAACCCCAGCTATAAACTTACCGAGATTGGTATTTGCCATAGTTGGTTAGTGTAAATATGGAAATTTTAATCTTAAAAGGATGTTTATTATGAAGAATAATATCAAAGCCCAATGTAAAAAAAACCAACTCGGTCAAGGCATGACTGAGTACATCATAATCGTTGCATTGGTAGCTATCGCTGCTATTGGTGTCTTCCGTATTTTTGGTGATACAGCTCGAAATCAAATGGCAGCGATTACCCAAGAGCTAGGTGGAGGCGATGGTCAGGCTCAAGTGACAGCAGCCGGAATAGAGTCTGCTAAATCTGCCGCATCTGCAGTGATTGATAAGGATTTAAGCTCCTACAATAAAAGTAACAAGTAATAGTTAATTATTTTTATTGCACTGCACTAATTGCACTGCACTATATGTAGGCCTCCTGCTCGGAGGCTTATTCAAATTTTTTCAAAGGATTGAAAAGATGTCGAAACCAAGCATAGCCTTAAGCCTAAAAGGAATAAAACAACGAGGCCAAGCCTTAGTTTACGTTATCGCTATGGCAGGTATTCTGGGTTTGACTATCGCCTATATCTTCAATGTGGGCCAAATCACCAATGAAAAAACTAAATTGCAAAATACCACGGATGCGGCCGCTTATAGCATTGTCATGGTGCAATCTAGAGATATGAATTTTAAGGCTTACACAAATCGAGCAATGGTGGCTAATCATGTTGCTGTTGCCCAAGCCGTAGCTCTGACTTCCTGGACACGTTGGTTAGAAGTGTTTGCTACAAACTTTCAAAGAATAACGAGCTCGATTCCCATATTAAATTTTATTACAGCAGGCTTCAGTTCCGCATCTAAAGGCATTGCTAAAGTCACTGAAGCATCTATGAGTGTTATGGTCTCTGCTATCGATTTGATATTAGACACCCTGGAAACATCCCAAATGGCTTTTCATACTGCGACCATGATTGTAGCGAAACAAACATTTGATGAGGTTGTCAAAGCCAACGATCCAGATGTTAATGCGGGTTTAGTGGCAACAGCCAATAATATTAAGGATTTCGTGAGCTCTCACGCTACCTTCACTACCCGTTGGGACCCATCCGTTGTCAGGAATAAAGCCAGTTCAGGCTCCAATAAATGGAAAAATAATAAATATAAAATGGATGAATTCAGAGATATCACGTTGCAATCACGTGATGGTTTTACCAAAGGCAGAAATAAAACAGTTTTAAAATTTGGTGGTAAAGCGCTTCGTTTTGAAGTCAAGGCGCTGAAAGAGGGGAAAACACAACTAACAGCTGGGCTAAACAGATCATCTTATGCCCCTTATTATAATTGGTCTGCTGAGGATACTTTTTCATTTCATTTAAGGAAGTATAAATTCAGTGGCTGGAAAATGAAATGGAAATCGTGGAAGGAAATAGCGCCGGTTGGTTGGGGAGGAGCTCAATCGTATAAGTCGTTTGATGATAGAGTTAACTGGAGATTTGAATTTAAAAGTAAAAACCCTAATGCCTTAAAAGCAGCCGAATATCAATTTGGGTATGAAAAATCTATAGGAACCTATTCAGGGCTACGAAAGTATTACTCTGTGTCGCAAAAAGGCTTAATAAAGGGAAGTGGTGGTATTACTGTTTTGCTAGAAAAGCCACAAAGTTCAGGTAAAGGCGGTATTCGAACGAGTCAGTCCATTGGTTTGACGCGTACGGGCAGCCCTTTAGATATTGAAAGTAAAGGTGGTTTTATTAATAACACCCTTGCGGCCATGGCAAAAGCTGAAACCTATTTTGTTAGACCCACGGATGACAAAGGAAACAATACGCGAACAGATAAAAAACGTGAATATGGCAGTGCGTTTAACCCTTATTGGCAGCCTCGTTTGATAGATATACCTGCCTCAGAGGAAATAACAATGAAAGTCGCACTGGGTATTCCTACTTCGTAGGCTGATAGAGGTCGCAATGAATAAGAATATAACTAGAAAACTTTTTCTTAAAGAGTCTGGACAAGCAGTGATTGAGTTATTGGTGGCCAGTATTTTCCTTTTAGTGCCGATGGCAATTGGTATGTCTTACATCGCTAAAGTAGGTCATACCCAGCATAAATTGCACGAAGCGGCTCGTTATGCTTCCTTTGAAAAAACCAAATGGTCAGGTGGACATTACAATAGCAAAACAAATGACGAGATAGCGCGCGAGATAAATACCCGAATATTTTCTTCTGGATTTGAACCAATTGATAGTGTGAAAGATAAGCAATCAAAGGCGCTTAATACAGTTAAGGTAAACCCCTTTATGAAATTTTCTCATAAAGGTAGGTATAACGCTTTATTAAAAGAAAAGCCTAAACCTTTAAATAGCTACGTCAAATTATCTACATCATTAGCGGGATTAAAAAATGCAGGCCTATCAAATGCAATTGGCAAAGTAGTAAGCAAAGGCTTGGATCTTGGGAAGTCGGGTATTGAAACGAGCACGGTGAATATTGAATTACAAAAACTGGATATCTTGCCTTTGCCTGCTGTAGCGCTTACCTCATCAAGTCGTGTTGCACTGTTAAATAATTCATGGAATGCCAGAGGGCCTAGTAATGTCAAAAAGCGTATCAAAAAGCTAGTGCCCACAAGTTTTGTATCGGGCCTTTCCAGCGCATTAAGTTCGGTAACATCTTTAGGGCTTTCAGGTGGGGGTAATTTGGAGCTAGGTATCATTAAGCCAGACATTATACCTAGGGAGCGGATGAAATGAATTATGGTGTTAAAACCTTAGTTATCTGGTTTTGTTTATTTTGTCTGCAGGCTCATGCTGAAAATTGGCCCGAGTTTCCTATCCCAAAAAATGAGAGAGCAGTCATTGTAGGCAATCAGATAGCGGTTAATGGCTTGACGATGAAAATTATGGAAATGACAAGTAAAAGCACTGTTAGCGATATCATTGAATTTTATAAAAAGGCATGGGAGGTTCCGGTTAAAAAAGATGCACCAGGCTATATTGTTAATGAGGTAAACCCCTACACAATAATTAGCAGAGCTGAAAAAGACTTTCTAATGACTATTCAGGTTAAAAAACATGAAAAGAAGGGTAGCTATTCATTACTAGCAATCAGCAATGTACAGAATGAAAGGGTAGTTAGCATTTTAGGTAAAGGCTTTCCTAAAATGAATACAACTGAGGTGCTGAGCGATATAAAGAGCCAAGATATTTATCAAGAAGGACGAACATTAATTATGGAGAATTCATTTTCAGTGCAGTCGAATATAAATTTTTATCGGGATTACTATCTAAAAAGAGGTTGGAATGACATCACACAAGGACAGGTTTCAAGTACCAATATGGCGGTCATGATAATGAATAAAAATAAGCATGAGCTAAACCTAACATTTAATCGTGCTGAAAATAGAACACATATCGTCGCCGTCGCAGTAACAAGGTAAGGAGTTGCTATGCATAACTTTATGAAAAAAAAACAAAAAGGAAGCTCAATGCTTGAATATTCTATTGCTGTTATTGTTATTACCGGTTTAATGTTTATACCTGTTAAAAATGGTAAAAGCACCGTTGATTTGCTCTATGAGGCATTCAAAGATAACTACGCAAGTTATGCTTGGGCCATGTCTATACCAACTTAATATGTTTTGCTGAAAGAACTAAAACAGATAATCGATTCCAATTAGATAATAGACCTAAATAGAAAACAAAATTACTGTATTAGATGGAAGTAATCATGTCAGGGAATAAGTTTAAGACAATCGGATTGTTAATCGTTGCCATCACACTAGGAACTATAGCCGTTGGTGCGACCAACCTTTATCTCGAAAATAAAGAAGCACAAATATTAGCCTCAATTAAAGGTCAGGGTGGTGAGAAAATTGCCATCGTGGTGCCCAAATTTGACCTTCATGCAGGCGATATTATTTCTTCGGAAGTTATGTCAGTGAGAGAAGTGCCTTCAGAATATTTACCCGATAGCTCAATCTTTCCGAGTGATTTCAAGCATTACGCCGGCCTCACATTATCAGAAAATATTACAGAAGGTCGGCCATTGCTAAGAAATTCCATTGTTGGTTTAAGTGGTGCAAGGACATTCTCGCAGTTACTTGAAAAGCAGCACCGTGCATTTACCTTTAATATCGACGAGGTACAGTCTAATGCGAGTATGTTAGAGGCTGGCGATCATATTGATTTATTATTGAGGCTCAATGATGGTGATAAACAAGAGGCAGATACCGCAAACCCTTTAGTGTTGTTGCTTGAAAATGTAGCGGTACTCGCAACAGGTATACGTACTATCGCTGACGCGGAAGCTTATTGGGCAGAGGCTGAGGAATATGGCGGTTATTCGAGTATTTCTATTGGCGTGCATTTAAAAGATATTTCTTCTTTACTTACCGCCAAGCAATTAGTTGACGGGAGTGGCGCACAGTTTATTTTTTTATTACGTCATCCTGAAGATGAGTTACAGGCAAATTATCCTGGTGTTGGCTCATTAAGCGAAAAGCGGAAATCCATAGCGTCTTTTGCGGGTGGAAATTCAAAAGATGGTGTTTTAGTGGTCAATCAAACATTAGTTGATGACCAAAGCTTGGAAAAAGAAACAAATAAAGCTGATTTTGAAGCGAAAGGTAGAAAGTTCCAGAAATTTAAAAAGATTTAAGGACTAAATCTTTTAGCCGGGCTTTTAGCCATCAGTACCCAGAATTTGTACCATTATTTACACAGCAGAATAATGGAGCAGTAAAAGTAGTCAAAGGATTGATGTGATGAATACTAGCGTAAGACAGATCAAAATGATTAGTATAATTTTAATCATTTCAGTGCTTTCCCAGCCGGCACTTTCTCAACAAGCATTTTTTCAACAAGGAAGTGCCAAGCAAGCTAAACACAAAAATATACGTTTGCTACAAGGCGAAGTTCGCGTATTAGAAGTGCCGCATATTGAAAGAATAGCTGTCGGTAACTCATCAATAGTTAGCTATAAATCACTAGATAACGGACAGTTAATTCTAGTCGCTGAAAACCTTGGTCAAACATCTATACATATCTGGCAAGAACTCAATAGACAAATAGAGTATGTCATTACCGTCTCGTCTACTGAGTTTGATGCTCAATTGTCTCTCGCAAAAAAATTATCCTTGTCGATTGAAGGGTTAAATGTCGATAAAGTGGATAATAATATTGTATTTAGTGGTGATGTCTTGATCAAAGATGTGCCTAAACTCGAGCAAATTAAAACCGTATTGCCAGATTCAATTATGCTGGTAGACGTTCAAGAGTTTGATGTTAAAAAAATGATAAGAATGGACGTTCGAGTCGTTGAACTTAATAGGCTTGCCACCAACCAGCTAGGTATCAATTGGGCTACATCAGTAAATGGGCCTGCTGTGGGCGCCTCCAAGACTTTCGTTCAAGGTAATCATCTTTCCAATGGTATCGCGACTGCTGATTTAAGCTTCTTTGGCTTTGCAAGCTTAAAAACATCTCTGACATCCACTATCGACTTATTAGCTGCTACCGGTGATGCCAAAATATTAGCTTCTCCAAAATTATTAGCAAGAAGTGGTGAGCGAGCCTCATTTCATTCCGGAGGAGAATTCCCTTATCAGGTGGTTGGAATTAATGGCATAGAAATAGCGTTTAAAGACTATGGCATCATGCTTGAAATTGAACCTTTTGTAGATACCTCAAATACCATTAAAAGCTTGGTTCGAGCTGAAGTGAGTACCATAGATCAATCTAACCAGTTGAATGATGTGCCGGGGCTACTCACTAGGAAAGTAGAATCGGTCGTCAATGCAAAAAATGAAGAAACATTCGTAATTTCTGGTCTGACATCAGCTCGTAAAAGTTCAAATGTAAATAAAGTACCTTTTTTGGGAGATATTCCTTATTTGGGTGTGCTCTTTAAATCAACAGAAGTCGTGATAGAAGAAACAGAGATAGTGATATTTGTGACACCTAAAATTGTTGCCCCAGGTGATACAAATGATAAATCTATTCTAGATTTTGCTAAAAATATCCAAGACCAATTTCGAGACAGCCAGTTAAATAATGCATTAATGGAATAACGAGGCACCAAACATGTTTGAAGTAGCAGTTAAAACCAAAAAAGGGACCAAGGTTTCACGCGTTACTTGTAGTGAAGCACAGTGCAGTATTGGCAAATCGAAGGACAATTTAATCGTTCTTAGTGGCTGGAAAGTAGGTAAGAAGCACGCAATGCTCGAGCTTAATATAGACGGGGTCTATATCGCTGATAATGGCAGTAAAGCGGGGACATTGGTTAATAATATTAACGTAGACAGGTTCGGGCCGCTTTCAACTAAAGATTTAATAAGCCTAGGTGATTATTGTCTTACAGTAAAAGCTTTATCAAAGAAGCTTTCTTCTTTAGACGCAGAGTCACAGAGTTCAGCCGTTCCTCCTGTCAATGAAAATTCAGAGCTTAATCTATCTAGTGATGCAGCTAAATCAATAAATGAGACCCTAGTAAAGCGAAAGCTTTTAGAAGAATGGCGAGGCATTGTTCACAGCAAATTATTTGAAATAATGGATTTGAGGCGCGTTAATGTGAATGAAATGAGCGATGAATCTTTACGAGATTTCACCCAACAAGCCATAGATGAAATTCTATCAAAAATGGATAATTTTCCTGATGCCTTAGATAAAGTCGAAGTAGGAAGGCAAGTGATTGCAGAAGCCATTGGCTTAGGACCGCTTGAAGATTTGATTGCAAGTGAAAATGTTAGCGAAATTATGGTTAACGCACGCGATGAAATTTATTACGAAGTTAATGGTCGAGTCAGCTTATCAGAAATTACTTTCACCAATGATGCTGCCATCATTGCTGCAATTGAGCGCATTGTCGCACCACTGGGCCGGCGTATCGATGAAAGCTCCCCAATGGTTGATGGTCGTTTAAAAGACGGTTCTCGAGTCAATGCAGTTATTCCCCCCTTAGCATTGAAAGGGCCTTGTATCTCTATCCGAAAGTTTATGAAAGAACGCCTAGAGTGGCAGCATTTAATTAAATTTGGGTCAATAACTGCTGATATGGCAAGGTTTATGGATATAGCTGTCATTCATAAACGTAATATCGTTATATCAGGCGGAACTGGCTCAGGTAAAACAACACTACTTAATGTTTTATCAAACACTATCCCTGATGATGAACGCATCATTACCGTAGAAGATGCGGCTGAATTAAAGCTTTATCAGCCTAATTTAGTGGGGCTTGAAAGCCGTCCTCCGAATCAAGAAGGTAAGGGAGAAGTAGGCATTAGAGAGCTGGTTAAAAACTGTCTGCGTATGAGACCAGATAGAATTGTTGTTGGTGAGTGTCGTGGCGGTGAAGCGCTGGATATGCTTCAGGCAATGAATACTGGGCACGATGGCTCGCTCACCACTATCCACTCTAACTCACCAAGAGATTGTATTTCTCGACTAGAAATCCTGGTTTTAATGTCGGGTATGAACTTGCCCGTCTTAGCGATAAGGGAGCAAATTGCATCTGCGGTGAATATTATTATTCAGCAAACACGATTTTCATGTGGAAGTCGTCGAGTAACCAGTATTGCAGAAGTATGCGGTGTTGAAGGCGGTGTTGTTCAACTGGGTGAAATATTTAAATTTCAACAACAAGGTTATGATGATAAAGGAAAAACTAAAGGCATTTTTATTGCTACAGGCTTAGTGCCAGAGTTTTATGAAGAACTTTCTCGAAGGGGGGTCGAGGTAGATTTAAGAATTTTTGAAAAAGGCCGAGAGTTGTAATGTTGCTTTTAATTATTGGCATTTGTGGTTTTTTTGCTGTTGCGCTTATTACTATCGCCGTATCGCCACACTTTCTTGGTGCAGCTAATCAATACCGAGACGAGTTTAAGAGCCATGCACACATCACGCTGGGTGAAATGTTTATATTTATTGATCCCGAGAAACTTTTCATTATCAATATAATGATCTTGATTGTATCTTTTATTTTAACCTGGTTCATAACGGACGTTTGGCTTATTGCTCTGATCGTATCCCTTGTTTTGGCCTATAGCCCACGCTTTCTTTATAACTATCTGAGGCGGCGTCGGCAAAAAAAGTTCCTATTCGAATTCCCTGATGCGCTTCATTCCTTAGCGAGCATGATGCAGTCTGGCGCTAATTTAAATATGGCATTAGAAACATTAATTTCAGAAACCAGTGGAGCAATCAGTGAAGAGTTTGGTCTTTTTATGAGAGAGCTTCGCTTAGGCATTAATTTTGACGATGCTTTAGATAATTTATATGAACGCATGCCAGTGCCCGAAATGCGTTTAGTGGTCTCAGGGATGAAAATCTCACGTGAGATAGGTGGTAGCCTAGCTGAAGTGCTCGCGAGAATGTCCGAAACCATTCGGCGAAAGATTGAAATGGAAGGAAAAATAGATTCATTAACTGCCCAAGGGCGGGCTCAGGGTTGGGTAATGGGTTTATTACCTTTGCTATTAGGCTACGTCATTTCAAAAATTGAACCCGTAGCAATGGCAAGATTATTTACCGATCCTATCGGTTGGGGTGTCTGCGTGTTTTTTATTGTTTTCATGGCGATAGGCATATATTTCATCAGAAAAATAGTAAATATCGATGTTTGAAGATCTGTTGTATATAAAATTAGCTATTGTGATATCAGTGGGTATTGCCTGTATCTTAATATTTTTATCCTTTAGAAATATCAAGTCTCTGATACCTGAAGAAAATCGTGAATATATGGATCCACTTCCTCCCTTGCTAAAGCTTTTGTGGCCTCTCGTAAATCTAGTCGCACATTATATCGGTGAGCGTCTTTCGGTAGATTATCTAGTAAAAATTAACACTGATTTAAAACGTTCTGCGATTGATTATATTTTCACGGCCGAACAGTTTTTTGCTCTGCGATTAATTTCAAGCGTATTGATGGCTTTGGCCACTTATTTCTGTCTGGCGATGTTAGAAATTAATGACTGGCTCTATGTCACTATCGGTGCGCTGGTAGGGCTGATATTACCTTCTTTATCCTTAAGTGATCGACGAAAAGCACGTGAAAAGGAGATTATTAAATCCTTACCAACCTTCCTTGATTTTTTAGTCATGGCGATCCAAGCTGGAATGAACTTTTCTGGCGCAATGGCGCAAGCCGTTGATAAGGGCCCGGAAGGCGCTATAAAAGTTGAATTCCAGAGAGTGCTACGTGACATTAAAGCTGGCATGTCACGCACAGAGTCTCTGCGTTTAATGTCAGAACGATTAGATATTCGAGATATAACAGCGTTTGTAACGGCTGTCGTTCAGTCAGAAAAAACCGGCAGCAGTGTAGGCGAAAGCTTAAAAATACAAGCAGATCAACGTCGGACTGAACGTTTTCAGCGTGCTGAAAAAGCGGCTATGCAAGCACCGGTTAAATTAATCTTCCCATTAGTTGCCTTCATCTTCCCCTTAACCTTTGTCATCTTGGGTTTTCCAATTGTCATGAAGTTTATGTATGACATGTAAAAGAGGCATCTTAATCAGAAATAACCAGTCCCTTTGTGAGTTAGGTATTGCTGATACCGTCGCGACAAGAATGAAAGGCTTATTAGGGGACAAACCATTAGGTGTTAAACAGGGCTTATTAATTTCGCCATGTCATTCAATTCATACTTTTAGAATGAAATATGCTTTGGATGTTGTTTTTCTGAACAGGGCAGGAAAAGTAATCAAAATTAGTCTATCGGTAAAACCGAATAGAATCAGAGCAAGTTTAAGAGCGGTTTATGTTCTTGAATTTAAATCAGGCCAAGCGAAGGCGCTCGGTATTGAAAAGAATCAACAATTAACATGGATGTTGTGATGATACTGGCTGTACGGTGTCACTAAGTTTAGGGAGAAATAAAGGTGAACAAGCGACTAATTTACCAAAAAGGTAGCGCGCTAGTCGAGCATATTATTGCCTGGCCACTTTTAATATTACTTACGCTAGGCACTCTGCAAATGGGCATGCTTTATAAAGCAAAGTTAACGCTTAACCATGCTACCTTTCAGGCTGCTAGAGAAGGTGCTGTAAATCATGGTAGAGGTCAGTGCCAAGGCTGCATTGATACTGGTCTGAATCTAATGAAAGCAAAGCTGATTGAAGGAATGGCACCTTTATATATGAAAGGTTCACCCAGTATTGCGACTTATGGGAAAGCATACCTCAGAGCTACAACTTCGCAACTAGGCTTAAAATCTGTGGAAATAATTAGTCCAACTTTAGCTATATTCAGAGAATTTAGACAGAAGCTTTATACTTTAAACTGCACTAAGTCTAAATGTATTGAGTCTAAATCTCTTGACCTGCAAATTCCAAACGATAACTTAAATGTGAGAAGTGATCAGCCAAAAAAAGTTGGGAAGTTATCTTTAAACATTCAAGATGCCAATCTTCTTAAAATAACAACTAATTGGTGTTATTCATTAGAAATTCCTGTGGCGAATAAAATATTGTCTGAAATTGTTCGGTTAATATATACCGATCCAAAAATGATTCTAAAAAAGGCAGCATGCGACTCACGAGCTTTGGCTCAAAGTCAAATCAAAGGAAATACTGTTTATATGATCCCCCTTAGCTCAACGAGCACGGTTCAAATGCAAACACCGTTTATATGGAAATAAATATTCAATTCAAAGGAATAGTGTAATGAGGTTGACAAGGATGTTAGTTAAGTCTGTTTTGTTTTTTTCAATTTTTTTTACGGTAGGTGTTTTGAATAGCACTGAGCGCTTATTGAAAGGTTTTCCTGGCGCTATGCAACATCAGAACAGTGTCAAAAAGCAAGATGTCTATCAGCTCATAACAGGAGCAATGGTTTATATGGCGGACACAGAACAGGAAGGCTATATACCTAAAGATAGCAAGGAGATATTTGGGCGTATAGAGCGAACGATATACGACTATAAAGACACTGAAAGTGCATATAATCTTAACTTAAATATGAAAAACTCAATTATTAATGCAGGTTTCGAGATTATATATGAATGTGAAAGGCTAGCATGTGGTGATGTCAATGCTTGGAGGTTATATCTTACAAAAGAAATTGAAGGCAGCCACGAGAATCAATACTACATCGTGGGGAAGCATGCACGTAAAAAAGGTGGTGACTGGTATATCAGTTTCTATGTTAATGATATTGCGGACAGACCGAGAAGTGTCATTGATGTTATTCACACCGGAAAGGTAAGGCCAGAATCTGTTGTTGTCGATCATAATTTACTAGCTGACGACTTGTTAACCAAAGGGCGTGTAGATATTCCTGACATCAGTTTTCAATTTAATAGCCATCGACTAGAGAAAGCATATTACTCATCATTATTAATGGTGGCTAATCTGTTAAAAAACAACAAAAATATGGAAATAATAGTCGTTGGGCATACTGATAATTTCGGAAGTATTGAATACAATAAACAATTATCAGAAAGGCGAGCTAATACGGTAATGCAGTTTTTAGTAACAGAGCAAGGCGTTAACCCTAAACAGTTGAGCTCTGCAGGTGTCGGTTCTCTCTCGCCTAAAGTCAACAACGCAAGCAAACAAGGCAGAGAAACGAATCGACGTGTAGAAATTATTCTTCAGTAATATGCCTACTTCAGATATAAAAATGGTGAAATTCATTCTGTCATAAGGTGTTTCTGGCTTAGTGAGCCTATTTAGTCATTGTGACTCTCAATTTGGATATTTTTTTAAAAAGGAATTTTTATGTATATAAAATACAGCGCAATGATAATAACTAGTCTGGTATTAATGGCTTGTGGTGGAGGCTCTAGTCAAAAAATTCCTTCGGCGTCAGAGTCTTTAGAGAATAAGCCAAGTGATGAAACTATGGAGGCCTTTATCTCTGGTCAAGTGAGTAACTACCTAACTGGCGAGGGCATTCCAAATATTCGAATAAGCACGGGCGAACAGACTGTAATCACAGAGGCTGATGGTCGTTATTCATTATCTGGAAAAGCGACAGAAACCAAGATTCTAGTTACTTTTTCGGGATCGGGGTTTGCAGAACATGCTGATGTTATTTATCTGGACAGAAATTCTGCAAATAATATTTTAAATATAAGTTTGTTACCGGTGGGTACCACTGTGAACTTTGACCCTAATGTCCAACAGACTTTAACAGACACGGACTCACCAGCGAGTGTCACTGTGCCAGCAAGCTCACTGATCAAACAAGATGGCAGCTTACCAGATGGTGAGGTCACGCTTCAGCTCACCAATATAAATCCTGCACAAAATATTAATTTAATGCCCGGTGAAATGATTGATGCAAATGCAGGAACAAGCGCAGAGCCTGCATTAATAGAAAGTTTTGGTGCAATTACTACTACTTTTGAGGATAGCGAAGGTAATGCCTTAAATCTGAAACAAGGTGCGGAGTCTACGATCCATATTCCTTTATCTGATAAATCAGGTAATCCCCCAACGACAATACCTTTGTATTATTACGATAAGGCCTCTGGCCTTTGGGTAGAAGAGGGGGCCGCTGTTTTGATAAATGATGGAAATGACGCTTACTATAAAGGTGAAGTGAGCCATTTTTCTACCTGGAATGCTGACGCACAATTCCAGCAGGTTCTAATTCATGGTTGTGTGGAAGATATTGATGGCAATCGCTTATCAAATATGAATGTTATCGCGAAAGGCAATGACTATTTAGGTTCGGCAAACACCGTGACAGATGCACAGGGTAATTTTTCAGTATCGGCAAAATCTAACTCATCTGTTAGGGTATTTGGTTTTCAGTTAGGTGTGCAAACTAGTACCTTAAATACAAGTACCAATACAATGGATGAGCAATTAGATCAATGTTTGGTAAGTTCAGGCGGCGGCATTACTGTCAAGATGAACTGGAGAACGCCTGTTGAACGTTTTTATTCAGTGAGTGATGTTAATTATGGTAGTGGCCAATATCTTTACTCCAACTTAATTGGACCAAAATATATAGAGCAGGGTGCTCTATGGGAGTTTTCAGTATCGCGTGGTGGTAGTTTGATTGAGTCTCCTTTTATGGAGATATTTTCGGTCGATAATGAGGATGGGGCTCACGGTGAAGAGCTTCTAGTGATTGTACAATTCCCCTTTTCAGGAAATTATCGTTACAATGTTGAAAATGGATTAAGTGAATATGTTGGTGAGGGTTATGATACTAAGGCAGGTTTTATACCTAGCTTTAGGCGAATATCCGACTCACGCGTAGAGCTAAATATTAATGGCAATATCACCGTATTTCTTCCTCCGCCAGGGGAAGGTTCTGAAAATGTTAATTGGAGTATATTCCCACCTTTAAGCGAGGCGCCAAATATCGCTTGGGAAGTGTTTGAGTTTGTTGTTGCGGAAGATGGTAGTTTTACTGTGGTTCCACTAAATAACTGGCTGCCTCAAACAGAGTGGTCTGGTCAAGCGCCTCCATCTTCATAAGAGGAACAAGGGGGCACCCATTAGAAAGTTCCGGTCAGACTCGATCGATAATCTCCTTCTTGCTGGCCCTCGGCACTATGCTTTCGAGATAAAAAACAGAATCTTCATCTGCGTAAAAGATCGC
>TARA_R110001592_G_scaffold97408_2_pt1 | contig 14549 bp, 15 predicted proteins | sample TARA_R110001592 | Tara Oceans TARA_R110001592 (sample SAMEA4398387) | marine metagenome | biome: Polar Biome; feature: [SRF] surface water layer (ENVO:00010504); material: water (ENVO:00002006), including particulate matter (ENVO:01000060) such as... | depth 5 m
TTCATATTCAGTTTCATATTATCTTGCGGGCTGTCGCAAGACTTATTTCTTATTTCTTGTGTACTTCTAAGAGCACGTTCATGGACGTTGCTGTATGAACAACAAATACCCTCGGCGCAGTAGTATCCCTGTGTCCAGTTTGTGGCGTCCAAAACATGATTGATTCCCAGACCGCGCCACAGCAGTTGTCTAATCAGGCAATGGCAATGGGAGCGCTATTGTCGGCGATTTCCCTTGTAATTGCATAGGCTGCAGGCAGTAAATCTGCTCAGAATATCCTGTGTGAATCTATCTGGGGTCTTTGCTGCCTGAGATTGCTTAGCGACGAGCGCATGGCGCCACGCCACTGCAGCTTTTATTGGCCGGTAAATTTAGCCGCCCGTTTTTCAACAAATGCCGCAACACCTTCATCAAAATCGGCGGTTTGGCCGGCAATTTTTTGCAGCTCACGTTCTGTCTGTAATGTGGACTCCCAGTTGGAATCTACGGCTGCCCAAACGGCTTTACGAATTAGGCTCAGGGCAGTGGTTGGCCCGTTGGCGAGGGTGGCGGCCATTTTAAAGGCTTCGTCTTCCAATGCTTCATCTGCGACAACGCGGTTAATGAGTGCCCAGTCCAGCGCTTTTTCGGCGCTGAGACGGTCTCCCGTTAACATTAACTCCATGGTGCGAGCTCGGCCAATGGTCCGGCTGAGGAGGTGGGTTGCGCCGCCATCTGGGATAAGACCGATTTTGGAAAAGATTTGTATGAACGTGGCGTTCTCACTGGCGATGATCATGTCTCCGGCGAGGGCGAGAGAGGCGCCAAAACCTGCAGCGCTGCCGCGAACAGCGGTAATCCAAGGTATCGGGAGGTTTTTTAGTTTGATCATAATGGGATTTAAGTATTTTTCTAGAATTAAACCGATATCACGCTGGCTGCGATCAGATTCTATGGGTGTCAGCGGGTTGCTGGGGCTGAGGGATGCACCTGAGCAAAAGCCACGTCCTGCGCCGGTAATGATCATGGCACGGGCATTTTCAGCGAGGTAATCAATGGCGTTACTGACCTCTTTCACCATGAGGGGTGTCAGTGCATTGAGTGTGGTCGGCGTGTTAAGTGTGAGGATGCCGACCGATTCGCGAATTTCAACGGTGATTTCTTGGAAATTCATCTTTTATTATCCTTATGTAAGGGTATTTAGATTTGCGTGTACAGCGCTGCAGGCGTTTAGACCACGGTGCAGGGCAGTAAAGTCGCCCGTATTTTGCATGTCTTAGCGGCTGTATGCCATGTTCAATACCGTAGAATGAGCTAAAAGCAGATATTATTAGTGAAAATCGGTACTGAAAATAAGTCAAACTGGGCGCGCATCGTTCACGCTGGACTTGATTTTCGGTGGCTCATAGCTATTCAAAGAGCTCGATATTGTTAGCGCTGGGTAATTCGGAAAAATTCACTAAACCTTGTTATCCTTCTCCGCCTATTGTCTTGGAAGAAATCAAATTACTTTTGTCATGACCTACTCATATTGCTCACCATGCTGACAGAAGAGCAGCTAATAGTGACTCGCCACATTCGCGGTCATGCTCGTGTGACTGCGGTTGCGGGTGCAGGCAAAACCACAACAATGGTGCGCTATGTGCTAGAGCGTTTGCGATCTGGCATGGACCCGCGTCTAGTGCGGGTTGTGATGTTTAACAAGGCCGCGCAGGAAGATTTTAGCCGCAAGTTACAACTTGCTGTTGGTGGGGCATTCGGGCTGCCGCCGGTGCGCACGTTTCATGCAATGGGCCGTAATCTAGCCATTTCTTTGGCAAAGGAAGGATATTTACCGCCTTTTGATCCTACTCCTCTTGGTGATACTCAGATTGGAATAGAGATGCTGCGCGCGCTGCAAGCTTCAGCGGGGACATCGTCGCAGCGGGCCGCTATTCGCGACGAGCAACAACAGTGGTTAGATGCTTTTGTGGGTTTTGTTGATTTGGCTAAGTCTAGCTTGCAAACACCGCAATCCAGTTTCTTTGCTGGTGGCTATCCTGATCAGTATGAACTATTTATAGAAGCGTTTGCGCGTTTCGAACAATGGCGCAAGGCCGCTGCCCGAGTGACATTTTCAGATTACCTGTACGACCCCTGTTGCGCTATTGCAGCCAATCCCGACTTGGCGCAATTTCTAGCCAACCGGGTAGAGCTATTTGTTGTTGATGAATTCCAAGATATTAATGATATTCAGTTTTTTCTGCTAAAAACCTTGGCGGGTGAGCGCGCACATTTACAAGTTGTGGGTGACACTGATCAGTGTATCTATGAATTTCGCGGCGCGCGCCCAGACTATATGCTCACTCATTTTGGTGAAAACTATCCCCATAGTAGCTATCAAATGTCGCGGACTTTTCGTTATGGGCATCGTCTGGCGCTGGCGGCCGCACATCTGATCGCACATAACCAGCGCAGGGAGCCAGTGCTATGCATTAGTGCTGACAACGCGCCGGCCACCAAACTTGAGCTTCGCCTGCAAACGGCTGACGGCTTTTCATTAGCCGATCTGTGTTTGGCTGAACACGCAAGTGGCAGGCCTTTCCGAGATATGGTGTTTTTATGTAGAACTTGGGCTCAGGCGGCGCCGGTTGAATTGGTGCTGTTACAGCGCGGTATACCAAACCAAATTACCGGTGGCAGTCGGGTGCTGGAGCGCCAAGAGATTAAAGTCTTACTGGTGTTGCTGCGTATTATGTCAGGGCGTTTTTATGAACAGAATCCGGCGGATTGTCAGCAGCAAGTTTTTGATCTTCTGCGATTTTGTGAGTTAAAAATTAAGCATGAAGTGTTGCGCCGCTATGCGCAAAGAGTCCTTAGTGACGGACATGGATTTGCCGCTTTAAAGCTTTCTGATGACGGCTTGTCTATCTATCAGGAGCAGCGTTTGCAGCGGCTTGCAGTCGCACTCGACGGCATCGAAAAATCGGTGTCTGCGGGGCCCGGTCTAGAGGCATTTCTAGCGGATTTAGAGTTACTCACGGCGATTCGCGACAATGCGCTGAGTAGTGAGGATGGCGAAAATAGAGCCGCGACTATCGGCGCGTTTGTAGGCTTTGTTGCAATGCAAGGCGATCAGAGTCCAGCTGCCGTTGTGGCTATGATTGAGGGCCTTCGCGTTGCTGACGCGGATCCTAAACAAGGCGCGTCGGTGACTGATGCCGTGACCATCACCACTATGCATCGCAGCAAGGGGCTTGAATGGCCTGTGGTTATTTTGCCGGGTTTGAGTGCGCATTACATGCCATATCAAGCCGGTAGACGGCGACGAGCTGATGAGGAGCAGCAGGAATCTGAGCGACGGCTAATGTACGTCGCCATGACCCGCGCGATAGATGCCTTATATTTATTTACCCCTAGCCTCGATTGCCATAACGGTTGGGAGGGTGGCCTCAGGCCTGAGCTGAATATATTGCCCAGCCCATTTTTACGCGAGATGAATATTCCCTTGGCGGTTGAGCTGGGGGCCGTGCTAGAAGACGGCACGGAGAGCAGCAGGGCCGATGCCGGCCTTGCGCTAACGAGCACGGCAAGGAGCTACCTAACGGCATTGGCGCTAGACGGAGAATTTTCGAGTGCCTTCCCCTGGGTCGATATATTCGAATTTGGTGTTGCGGTACGTCATGATCTGCACGGTGATGGACGCATTGTAGCGCTTGATGAGCATGGTATAACGGTGAAATTTTCCGCTGTGCAGGTGTATTTCTCTGCGCTATTAGTCGAGAAGGTTTTGCAGCTTATCGACTCGCCGCTTGAGGACCTAGCCACAAGGGAATTACACAGCGAATTTGTTAGCGGTGAGGTGTTGGCGCATAGTAAGTATGGACGAGGTATTGTTGCCGATGTTGATGCGCGTTTTATTCATGTCCGTTTTCGTGAGGGCAGCAAGAGTTTTCGCAAGGATCTGTTCCGCGCCACCCGTATCACGGGGCAAAAATAGACCTTATTGATGGTGTTGGCGAGCACGAACCTTATGACGGCAGAAATGTCTGATATAAACGCGACGTTTATGCCGCTCTCATTCCCCAGAGGTGGATATGAATAGAACAATAATAAAGCTCAATGTGCTGATATTGTTGGGTTTCTCTCTGCTGGCCTGCACTGCGGTCATAGAGGACGCCAAGGGCTTAGACGAACGTTTGGCGGAATACGGTTATCGTCCCGGTCAAAACGTCGATCAAATACAGTCTTATCAGATCACTGATTGGACGTATTTGGATAGTAGACACCTGATGTTTAGCAATGGCCTTACTGAGCACTATCTTATTAGCTTGCAAGGCCCCTGTGCCGCCTTGCGGGGCTCAGAGATTCTGTTGTTTAAAACCCGCACAAATTCCCTTAGCAAATTCGATGAGCTCGTTGTGCCTGAGGATGGCGTGGCTAAGCACTGTAGTATTGAATCGATGTCGAGACTGATTCGCGCAGAGTAACAGTAGCTGGTGTGAATACCGGATTAACTTAATCTGGTAGTTGAATATCCGCGAAGCTATTAACGCTCTGGTGTTGAGCGTGGGTGCTAATTACTGCCGGAGCGCGCTGAACCCACGCGGTATGCATACCGGCTTCAGCGGCAGCATTAAGTTCTTCCACAATATCTGATAGAAACAAAATTTCCTTGGCGGCAATGCCAATGGCTTCTTGGATTAAGCGATAAGACTCTGCCTCGCGTTTAGGGCCCGTTGTGGTGTCAAAGTAGTCCTTAAATAAATATTGTAAATCGCCACCTTCATTAAAGCCGAAAAATAGTTTTTGGGCGTGAATAGAACCAGATGAATACACGTAGAGATCAATGTCTTGCTGGTGCCACGCAATAAGCTTGCTGAGGGCGTCTGGGTAGATATGCGCTTGATAGTCGCCATGGCGATAGCCGTGATCCCACACCAGACCTTGCAGCGTTTTTAATGCCGTTACTTTTTCATCTTCGGCGATCCATTGCAGCAGCTGCGCGATTAATTTCTCGGTGTCTTCGTTATCGAGATCCGCTTGGTCCGCGACGTCAGTTAAGGCGACTTCAACCGCCTTGTCGCCGCGATGTCGGCGAATAAAGTCGGGAAGCATTTTTGCGGCGTAGGGAAACAATACATCATGTACAAATTGAATGGAGCTCGTTGTGCCCTCTATATCGGTAACAATAGCTTTGATCACGAAATATTCCTTTTGGCCGGATTCAAGCGTCGAGCCGCGAGTAGCGGTTGGCGATATCGTTAGCGGTATAGTTGGCAACCCAGCCCTCGGGATTGTTAAAAAAACGAATCGCGACTAGATCAGGTTGCGGGCCTAAATCAAACCAGTGACTGGTGTTAGCCGGCACGCTTAGTAGATCGCCCTTATTACAGATTATTTCAAACACCTTGTCGCCAATGTGCAGTGCAAATAACCCTTGGCCTTGCACAAAAAAGCGCACTTCGTCTTCGCTGTGAGTGTGCTCATCTAAAAACTTTAGTCGCAATGCGTCTTTCTGAGGATGGTCGCTGGCAATACTAATCACGTCGACACACTGGTAACCCTGCTCGGCAATGAGGCGTTTAACGTCGCCATCGTAAGCCTGTAGTACGGCTTCCTGGCTATCGCCGGCGGCAATGTCATCTCTAGTTTGCCACTGTTCAAAGCGAACGCCGACGGAGTTCAGCTGCTCGCAAATCTCCTTGGCGTCATGAGTGTTAAGTAGTGCTTGGCTGTTGTCAGTATCAGAAAAAATAGTTAATTGACTCATTGGAACTCCTTGCCGTTCTTAATGGCTAAGACGCATTAGCTCTAGCTCGCAGTGCAACAGGCAATCTAAGGCTTCGAGATTGCGCATAGTACTCTCCAAATCTTTACCCCAGCAATACACACCGTGGCCGCGTATTAAATAGCCGGGGCAGTGTGGCTGTTCTGCCAAATAGGCATCTACTTGATCGGCTAGAGCGCTTATGTTTTGGGTATTATCAAAAATCGGAATATCAATGCTGGTGTCGTGGGTATCAATACCGTCGAAGGCCTTTAGCAACTCATAGTCGCTGAGCGTGATTGCTCTCGCGTTTTTCAGGGCTTTAGAGATGACAGTCACCGAGGGTGAATGACAGTGTAATACCGCGCCAATATCTGCAAAACGCGCATAAAGGCGCGTGTGTAGCTCAGTTTCGGCCGAGGGTTTGCCATCGCTAATGGGCTGGGCTTGCAGGTCTACGGCGATAAAGTCAGTGGGGCTCAGGCGACCTTTGTGCTTGCCCGAGGCGGTAACAATAGCTGACGTCGCATCGAGGCGGGCAGAGAAATTGCCACTCGTGGCCGGCACCCAAGCGCGTTGATAAAGATCTTCGCCGGCAGCGGCTAGTGCGACAGCCTGTTGATAAAAGTATTTACTATCAATCATGTTTTCACCTGTTATTTCTTTTGCCTTCGGCAAGATGCGCTAGCACCTTGATGCGATCAGGTTGATGAATAATACCGTGCTCGGTGACGATAGCGTCTATCAATTGCGCGGGTGTGACATCGAAAGCAGGATTGCTAGTGACCATGTTTTCTGGCGCCACGCGCTTGCCAAAGCTATGGGTTATTTCTTCGGCGGGGCGCTGTTCTATTGGTATTTGAGGCCCGTCTATGAGGGCGTCAAAGGTGCTCGTTGGCGCCGCGACCATGACTTTGGCGCCGTGATGCTTGGCAATAATAGCAAGATTATAGGTGCCAATTTTATTAGCGGCGTCGCCGTTGGCGGCAATGCGGTCGGCGCCAACGATGATCCAGCTCGGTTTATGTTCGCGCATTAAGTGGGCCGCTGCGCCTTCAATAGCGAGGGTGACGGGAATACCATCTTGCATCAGCTCCCAGCTTGTTAGGCGGGCACCTTGCAGCCAGGGGCGCGTTTCGCCGGCAAACACGCCGCGAATTTTGCCGTCGCGATGGGCTGAGCGAATCACCCCTAGCGCAGTACCATAACCACCGGTTGCCAGTGCACCGGCGTTGCAGTGGGTGTAAACAATACTGTCGGGGGGGATTAGGCTGGCGCCAAAATCACCAATGCGTTGATTGATTTGGATGTCTTCGGCGTGAATGTGTACCGCCAAATCGGTGAGCGCTTGCAATACTTGGCCGCCATTCCCTTGCTCTTCTACTACGCGGTCGCAGCGCTCCAGTGCCCAAAATAAATTAACGGCAGTGGGGCGTGAGTTAGCTAGCGCTTCACGCGCAGGCCCCAGAGCTAAGTGCCAAGCGGCCGCACTGGCGGGGGATGACTTAAGTTGCTGCGCTGCTAAGACCATGCCGTAGGCGGCAGTAATGCCAATTGCCGGTGCGCCACGTACTACCATCGCGCGGATGGCGTCAGCGACTATATAGGGGTCGTCGTAATGGAGGTATTCGCATTGGACTGGCAAAATACGCTGATCCAGTAATTGCAGTTGATTGTTTGACCAGATAATAGCGCTGGGAGTTGCCACGGATTAGCTCCACTTTTCGGGGACGCAATTATAAGGCAGTGCGGGCTTTGCTCATAGGGTGACGCTGATTAATTACCACACTCAGGGCTTTGTGGCACTGGCCTTATTCGGAATCCGTATTTACTCCGTGTAAACTCTTAATCTTGGCTCCGGCGACATCCCAACGACTTTCGCTCACGATATTAATGACTGACTCTCTAATGTGTTAATTAGCGATTCTCGCCGCGAGTATAATTGGACTGGCTCACAGCAGTTCTATGAGTGACGTTCCAATCGCGTTTGAATACAGGGGTATTGAATGACAGATTATATGGTATGGCTGATTCCAGCTCTGCTTATTATTGCGGGCTTGGTGGTCGTTGCGGGGCGTTTGCTTTGGCGTTTGCGAATGCAGACACAGGTCGAGCGAGCGGCCTTGCAACAAGCACAACAAGAATCTACTGCCGAACAGGCGGAGGCCCAGAATGGAATTGATATTCTGGCGCGCTGCTATTTGAGTGGTCAGCTTGCGGCCAGTGAATTTGCGCTTCGGGTTGCGGTATTGGCAGAGACTGCCGCCTTAGACCCCAAGTATATGAAGGACACTGCCATATTTACGGAAATGGCCGCCGCTTTAGCGCACATTCCAATACATCAGGCATGGAAGGATTTGACGCCCGATCAGCGCGCAACTTACGGTACTGAGATGGCCTTACTGGAAGGCAAGTACAGCGATCGATTGCGGGCAGCGACTGCTGCTTTGCTCAAGTAAGTGGGTCTTCCGTGCAGGGTTACTTTTTAAGTGTAGATCGCTGTGCCAGGCTACTTAAACCGTCAACCATATCTTGTTGGAATTGCAATTGCGCCTCTAGCTGCTCGGGCAGCAAGGGGTCTACGCCAAATATTGATTTGTGCAAGGGCGCTAGCGTTACATAGCCTAGGATCATGCAGTGAAATGCCATTGCAGTGGGTACGTTGATCCATTCTTTATCGGGGTTGCTGGCGGGATCGCTGATGGCGGAAAAAAACTTTCGATACCAGCGATCACTTAACAGATTTAGAGTTTCGTCCCTGGCTAGAGTAGCGTGCTGCACGATTCTGGCGGTATTCGGTTTATTGGCCAGTAGCGACATGACTTGGTGAATTTGCTTACGAGTTTCGGTGAAGTCGGCGTCCGTAGCCAGGCCGCGGGTAGCGTCCGCCAAGGGGGCAAATAGACGTTGGCAGACCTGCTCGTAGATCGCAAATTTATTGTTAAAATGTTTGTAAATACCCGGACTGCTGATGCCTACCTGCACCGCAATTTCGCTCACTGACGTCGCCCCAAAACCCTGCTGAGCAAAGAGGTCTTCGGCGATGTCGAGGATACGTTCTTTGGTATTGCGGCGGGTAGCCATAGTGTTGTCCTTGTTGTTCTAGTTTTTAATGGCTGGTCTATGTTTGTGCTATTTCGGTATTATCATCCAGACCAAAGTGGTGGCACTGATAATACTGACAAGTAATAAGCCAAAAGCCTGCCATCGATAGCGTCGGCTTAGGGACTCTGGCTCTGAACTGGCAATGATATAGGGTTGTCGGCGGCTGGGCGAATAGCTGATGGTGTTTACTGGCGCAAGGGAGGGCGTATTTTCTAGGTGGCGCCGTGCTTCTGTCCGTACCAGCTCCCATTCCTGTAAATCAATCTCACCATCGCCGTTGCGATCGAAGCGATTAATTAGGCTGTCATAATCTTGTTTCCACTCGGCAAGAATCTTGGCCATTTCGCTATCGCGGGCGGCAGTGATGCTGGGTGGATGGCGGGTTTCGAATAGGCCGATGACATAGACGATGTCTTCGGCGCAGAGCATTTCCTCGGTGTAGCGGTAGCGCTTACTGAAAAGACCCCTTGAGCTTATTTTAGCGGGGTGGCGTGAACTCCCTTCCCAGCTCCGCTTGCGCGCAGTGCTGACTTCGGCGCGCTCCGGCATCACATAGCACTCGCCGCTGCCATCAGTGAGGGTAAATGGCTGACTGCTGGTTTTACTCTCGATGCTTCGCCAGTTGCTGTTTTTACCAGACGACTCATAGCGTTCTATTTTATAGCGATACCACAGGCAGGGAGTTTGACTTAGGCCGCTCAGTAATAGTGATTCTGGCCCGGTCTTGGCAATGCCAACAAGTTCCACATAGCCTTGGTGTGCAGAGCGGATTTTTGAGGTCGGGGTGTCTTCAATAATTCTGGCGGCGCTTAAGCGCTTAATGCTCGTGACGGCACTGACGAGGGATATTACGGCGCAAATCACCAGCGCAACATAGTCGATTTCCATTCTAGCTAAACAGTGATTTTACGTTCACGTCACTTAGTTCTTCTTTTTTGAATTGCAGTAATTCAAAGGCAGTAAAGCGAAACCAGCGGGCGATAATAACATCGGGGAATTGCTCAATACGCACATTGTTATTATTCACCGCTTCGTTATATACCTCACGCCGGTCGGCTATGGCATTTTCGAGGGCCGAAATACGGTGCTGTAAGGTGGTGAACGTGGTGTCTGCTTTTAGCTCTGGGTAGTTTTCAGCCAGCGCAAATAATTGCCCCATGGAGGCGCGCAGTCCGGTTTCAGCTTGGCCCAGGGCTTTCATGTCATGGCTAGATTGGGCGTCTGCGACGTTCTGCCTAGCGGCAATGACCTTGGTTAGAGTCTCTTGCTCATGGCGCATATATTGTTTGCAGGTTTCGATTAGCTTGGGGAGTTCGTCGTGGCGCTGTTTAAGTAAGACGTCGATATTGGCTAAGTGCTTAGCGACATTGTGTTTGAGGTTTACCAGGCCGTTGTACAGCATTACTGTGTAGGCAATGACAAAGACCAGAAGGCAGAGGGTGGCAATAAATCCAATTTCCATATTATTTTCCTTTTCCAGTTACTGCGCGACGCTGACAATGAGCCTGGCCCGTGAGTATGGGGCTAGAGTATAAGCCTAAAGTATAAAATGAAATTATGGCTATTAGGTGCTGGTATCGAAGCTAATACGCATATTTTTAATGCCGTTAACGAAATATGAGCGGGTGTATGCTATATCGCCCACTAGGCGAGGGTTTCTAAGTCGAGGAATTATCTCTTCAAACATGACTTGCAGTTCCAGTCTGGCCAGATGGGAGCCAATACAAAAGTGTTGGCCTATGCCAAAGGAGCGCAGTTGCTGGCCGAGTTTCGGCATGCGCTCACTGCGGCGGACATCAAAGCTCATGGCGTCATCACCAAAAACTGCCTCGGAATGGTTAACTGCATGGTAGTGAAGAATGATTTTATCGTCGGCGCGTATTTGTTGGCCACCGAGTTCGAGATCGTCGGTGGCGGTTCTGCGCATTTGAATAAAGGCGGTGTTAAAACGCAAAATTTCGTCGATGGCCGCTGCGATATGTTCCGGGTGTTGAACAAGGTATTCCAGTTGGTCCGGGTGTTCCATTAGCAGACGCATGCCATGAGATATCACGGTGCGGGTGGATTCGTTGCCACCGACCAGAATAAGAATAAACATCCATGCAAAATCTTCTTCTGATATAGGCTCTCCGTCTACGTTGCCGTCGAGCAGGGCGCCGGTAATATTTTTCATCGGGTGTTGGCGGTGTTGTGCTGCCAACTTTAAAGCGTAATTGATGCATTCGCCTGCGGCTATCTGACCATCTTCTATGCTGATGGCCATATCTGGATCGTCGGCAAACATCATGGTATTGGTCCAATCGAAGAACTGCTTGCGGTCTTCAATGGGGACGCCAAGTAACTCTAAAATGGCAACTAGTGGCAGTTCGGCGGCAACCTCTTCAACAAATTCGCATTCGCCGCGGTTTACCACGCTATCGAGAATACGTTTGGCATGTGCTCGAAACGCCGGCGCGTAGGAGTTAACGCCTTTCGGTGTGAAGGCTTCACGAACAATGCGCCGCACTTTTTGGTGGCGAGGTGGGTCCATATTAATGATGGTGTGGCAGTGAATGAAATCCACCTCATCTTGTGGGAATTCCATTGGGAAGGCGGTGCGTCTGGCAGAAGAAAACAGCGATGGATTTTTGCTGACGAAATCTAACTCCTGCTGACCGACAACCGCCCAATAGGGAACGCCGGTGAGTGGGTCTGCCATTTTTACCACTGGACCCTGTTGCCGTATGTCTTTAAGGGCCTGATAGGGCATACCTTGGGCGTAAGTGTCTGGGTTTAGCAGATTGGCAAAGGGACATTGCTGCATGGTGAGTTAATCTCAGTTGACGAGATATTTGTCGTTTGAAACAGACTGCAACCGCAGTCTGCGCTATGGCTTAGTTCGATTTAGTTCCGTGTCCAGTGTGGGGCAGGCAATCCCATATTCTCTAAAAACACGGGATTAAACAATTTACTTTTGTAGCGGTCACCGTAATCACAGAGAATTGTGACAATGGTATGGCCGGGGCCAAGTTTACGGGCTAATTTGACTGCGCCGGCAATATTGATAGCAGACGAGCCGCCAAGACACAGTCCTTCATGGCGAAGCATATCGAAAATATAGGGTAGTGCTTCAGCGTCGTTTATCTCAAATGCCTCATCTACTGTTGCCCGACGCAAGTTGTCGGTAATCAGGCTGATACCTATTCCCTCGGTAATAGAGCGGCCTTCACCGCGTAATTCGCCATTGGTGAAATAGTTATACAGTGAGGACCCCATCGGATCGGCAATACCAATAGTGACATCTGGCTTGTGGGCTTTTAATGCGCGGCTGACACCGGCAAGGGTGCCGCCCGTGCCCACTGCGCAAATAAAGCCGTCGATATTGCCGCCGGTTTGTTCCCAGATTTCTTGGCCTGTGGTTGTTTCATGGATGTCAGAATTTGCGGTATTGTCAAACTGACGAGCCCACACCGCGCCGTGAGGTTCGGTTTCATTTAAACTTTCGGCTAGGCGGCGGGCGGTATGAATATAATGATTGGGGTCGCTATAATTTGTGGCCGCAACAAGACGCAGGTCGGCGCCGTACAAATCAAGCAATTCTATTTTTTCGCGACTTTGGCTGTGTGGCATAACGACTACGCTGCGATAGCCCAATGCGTTCGCGATCATAGTCAGGCCGATGCCTGTATTGCCCGCGGTTCCCTCGACAATGGTGCCCCCGGGTTTCAATGTGCCTTTCTTTTCGGCGTCGCGAATAATGCCCAGCGCGGTGCGGTCTTTAACGGACCCACCCGGGTTGAGAAATTCTGCTTTTCCCAGAATGGTGCAGCCGGTCAATTCTGATACTTGCTTAAGATGAAGCAGGGGGGTGTTGCCGATAAGGTCCGGCATAGATTTAGCGCTAGGCAAAAACATGGTTCTCTCCGTTTTTTCAGGTTTAATGGTATAGCTCGGAGCCGGCAGCAGCAATGCTAATTATTAGTCTAGTTTGTGCTAATCTTGCTATCTAGATGTAAGTGCGTGATTAGTTGAAGCGCTGTGAGCTAAATAACGAGATAATAGAAGGCTGGCAGTGAATACCAAAAAAGCAGTGAAGGGAGTTTTATGCTTAAAGTCGTTATCCGACTCTTAGTGTGCGGGGTGTTTTTTTTTGGTGGGATCGCTCATTTTTTACTTACAGACGACTTTGCTGGTATTGTGCCTCCGTTTTTACCCTGGCCGGCAGTGATTGTTTGGGTAACGGGTATTTTAGAACTGGCCTTGGTATTGGGTATCTTAATACCGAGCTCGCGCTTATTGACGGGTAAGTTAGCCGCTATTTATTGTGTATTGGTGCTTCCCGCTAATATTTACCAAGCGCTTAATGATGTGCCAATTTTTGGCAGCCCAGTTGCTCCAGAGCTTCTATGGCTGCGTATTCCGCTGCAATTTGTATTAATTGTGGCGATTTTATGGTCTACAGGTAATATTGGTAGGACATTGATCCAAAAGTCTACAGGCAGCGTAGAGGGCCTGAATTAAGGGGTTTTTATGGCAGACAATGCCGCCAAGCAAGAACGTAATGGCGAGTTTTGGGCTGATTGCGTGACTCGTATTGCTGAGAGTCGAGATAAAGACAGTTTTATGTTGGTGTTTGACCATTTTTCACCCAGAGTCAATGCGTATTTACTGGGTCAGGGAGCGGCATCATCGATAGCAGAGGATCTCGCACAAGAGGCGCTATTGGCCTTGTGGAATAAGGCGCACCTTTATCATCGCGAAAAAGCTGCCGTCAGTACGTGGTTATTTCGGGTGGCGAGAAATCTGTGGATAGATAAATTACGTAAGCAGAGAGGTATTGCTTACGAGACAGATGACAACTTGGAAGAGACGGTTGATGCCGATGTTCGCCTCAACGCGGATGGAGATCGACTCAAAGCGGTATTAGATACTTTGCCGGTAAATCAGGCGCAAGTAGTTTATAAGTCGTACTACGAGGGCAAAAGTCATAGTGAAATTGCACAAGAGACTGGGATGCCCCTCGGTAGCGTAAAATCAAGTTTGCGGTTGGCGATAAAAGCTTTCCGTCAACATTTTGGAGAAGGTGGCGTATGAGCCGAATAGAACATCATCCCAAGGACGATACTTTGTACAGTTATGCTGCAGGCTCTCTGCCAGCGGCGCTGGCACTGGTCGTGGGGTGCCATTTACAATTTTGTCCGCAGTGTCGTTCTCAAGTTCGTTCCGGCGAAAGATTGGGCGGTACTTTAATGTCGGCCTTATCTCCTCAAGCGCTGTCTGAAAGAGCAAGATCGAATGTCCTGCAAAGATTAGAAATGCAGGAGGTTCATGCGGATACCCAAGTGCTAACCCACACCGATGAGATCGAGATTGTATCTTCCTTAGCCGGCGGTAAAAATACGGGTGCGCGTGGTTCAATGCCTGTTTTGTTGCAGAAGGTTCTGGAAGAGAAAGACTTTGACGCGCTGCCATGGAAGAGAACAATAGCGCCAGGCTTAAAGCAAATTGTTGTGGATTGTGGTGAAGGCCGAGCGCGTTTGTTACGGATTGCTGCCGGTCGTAAAATGCCGGCTCACAGCCATAGCGGTAGCGAGTTAACTCTGATTCTCAGCGGCGGTTATAGCGATGCACTTGGTCAGTTTAATGCTGGTGATGTGGCAGACTTAGAGGGTAGCACAGAGCACCAGCCGGTGGCAGATAGTGATAGGGATTGTATTTGCTTGGCGGGTATGGATGC
>TARA_R110001592_G_scaffold363307_2_pt1 | contig 14537 bp, 3 predicted proteins | sample TARA_R110001592 | Tara Oceans TARA_R110001592 (sample SAMEA4398387) | marine metagenome | biome: Polar Biome; feature: [SRF] surface water layer (ENVO:00010504); material: water (ENVO:00002006), including particulate matter (ENVO:01000060) such as... | depth 5 m
CTTTCTTCTTAGTTGGTTTGCTGTGTCCGTATTTCATGTTCTTTAGTTTGAGATGTTGCTCATATGTCTTAGCTAAGACTGCCTCCCCTGTTTTGGGGTGATACATTTTATGTGGTTTGAATTCTTCTTTATTCATTAGTTTATTAATCTGTAAGATTTACCATTACTATATTTTTCTCTTGCAGATTTGTAATCTGCTACTCTTTCTGGGAATTCTTCTAAAAGCCTATCATATTCCGGTGCTCTCAATTGAATATTAGAACTCCAACCAAGGAAGGTTTCTTTAATTTTCTGATCCCCATAACCTACGTTAGACATGATTTCTTCTAGATCTCCTAGTGATAAATTTAATTGGTAACAACCTTTTAGGTATTTCAAAAGCTTGGCATCTTGGGCAGTTTTATTCCTTGCGGCTGCCGCATATGCTTCCACAAGCTGCCCTCTTGTGACAGATCCTTGACTTAGAAAGACTCTGCTGAGGTCACTTTGAATTCTTTTATCCTGATCGCGGTAATCAAACATAAGTGTTTGCTCAGTTGATTTCACTAAGTCATGCTCGTATGCAGTTATCGGAAGTATCTCTTTAAAAATTGGACCTAATGGGTGCGTCTCAAAAGCTTTATCTGATTTGTCTCCGAACGTAACCCTATATGTATCCCGCATCATTTTAGAAACCTTTGGTTCGAATCCTGTTTCTAATAAATTCGCCACACGTTTGGAAATACCAAGACCTTCACCTTCTCTGATCAATGGATTCCCATATTGATCTTCTCCATTTGTTGACAAGGATTTGAACAACGCACTAGCAAAAATCTGAGTTTTAATGTAGGGCTTTGCTAAACCTTTTTCTGGCCCCAATAAAGTCATTGCTGACCTAGCGGGATTCTTTGTCCTAATAAGGTCGGTGATCGACTCCACAATTGGTTCGTGGATTATTGCGAATGGGTTTAAGTAAGTTAGGTCCATTGTAAGTAATTTCCCACCAAAAATCATAGTAAGTGGGTTAGTCCCTTTGGCCCATATCGGTGCGTTTTCTTGGAGAGCAAACGAAGCATCATCTGATGATCCTTGTTTAACTGGCTCCTCATTAATCTCATCATCATCTTCCCCCCTCAATGCTTTGTAGGAAGCAACGGCTAATCCGATGGAACCTTTTCCAGTTGCAACACTAAAGGTTGTAGTAAGCATAGCACCCCTTACTCTTTTCCAACCACGCTTACGAATAACTTTGTTACTACTCCTGAGTTCTTTTAATCCTTGCATATATCCTTGAGCCATTACCCGAGGGACATCTGCAGCAAAACGAACATAAGGTGCGACAGTTGACCCAACGAAAGGGATTTTTCCGAACCCTTTAATTATGGGGAGCGCACGGCTATATGATTGAGAAGTATCTTTAACTAATCGAGCCGCCATTCTACGCATCGATTTAGTCGGCTTGCCATCTTTGTCTAGAAGACGAGCGTATTCCCCATTGGGGTTACTACTTCTCTCATTAAGTGCAGCTTCTAGCATGTAACCGAGTTCAAATTTATACAAACCTACTTTGTAGAATGCATCTGCAGCAACAGCAACTCTGCCAGCGAATGACATTACAGAATCCTTAACATCTGCTGCGGTAGATGCTGCATTGAGACCCTTAACACCAAGCTTCGCTATCTTCTTTTTCAAACTGTCAGGGACTTTCGTTCCCGCAGCTATGTGCTGATCGACGATTCTATTTAGCCCCGCAGCTTTCTCTACAGTGTGTTGGAATTCACTGTATTTCTTTTCGCCAGTTAGTAATCTTCTTAGTTCTTGAACTACGAGTTCATCACCAAAAACATTCATTGACCTAAGCTCCATAAGACCGAAGTCTAATTCAGCGTGTGAACCTAGCATCGCGTTAATCATAAATGATTTTTTGGCTGCTTTGCTTTCGGCTATAACTCCAGTAGTTTCGAGAGCCTTACCTATCGGCGCTGATATTACTTCTCCCCATAGTAAACCAGTTCCTCCGTAGTATCCTTGCATAGGCCCGAAATACATTGCGTTGCCTATCATGTTCCTGAAGTAGAAACCTACTCCCCCTAAAGTTTTCATAGCTAAGGAGTAACCACTATATTTTCTCAATAATCCTTCAAACGCTCGGTATACTTGCATCGCTTGATTAGACTCATCTGTAAGTTCTGTGCCGCTTCCAAACAAAGACTTCAAGTTACTTATAATCTCTGGTGGCGCATACATACCTTTGATAGGGGACAAACTAGGATTCCCCTCTGCTGTTATGACTTGCCAGTTAACTCGCTCTTTCTTTTTCTTTCTAAATTCTTCGAGGGCTTCATTGAATTCGTCAGAGTCCTTCACCATTCCAAGATCCCCAATCAAAGTTTCTTTAGCGTATGTATCGGGATTGGTAAGGAATTCTTTTGAGCTGATCAACCAGTTATCTCCGCCTTTAACATTCGTCCCTAATTCTTTAAATTTATTAAAGAATGATTGGTTAGCTACAACTTCAGCAGTGTGTGCAATACTCCTACTTATGTTTGATAGTCCTTGATCTTCTTTATACTCGCCTAAGATATCTCTAATCTCTTCAGGGATGTTACCTTTCTGGTTTATTTCAACGACGATCTTTTGTAGTGCTTCAGTCTGGAATACTTCAGTAGGGAGGGTAATATTAGTACCAGATGCATCAGTGCTAAGACCAAGTGCTCCGGCTCTCTTTGCTTTATGATACCCCCTTATAAATTCCTCTAAAAGACGCCTTCCTTCGCTCATGTGAGTGGCGTCTTTATAATTATTCTGATTTTTTATTTCTCTTTTAGCGTCTTCCAAACTACTCCCATTATCTTTTGCAACCACTTCAGCTCTACTTAAAGCATCTTGGCGAGCAAAATACATTACGGCCTGTTCGCGTTCTTGCTCGTAAGTTGAATCTTCAAAGTCGCTTATTTTTGCGACAAAATTATTATCATCAAACATGCGGAAGCTTCGGGTCATGTATATCCCCGTATTCAAATCGAACGCAAGTTTGAGATCTTCGGGTTCCATAGTCCCTTTAAATACCTCCATTGCTTTCAACGAAACTTGATCTTGAAGCTGCCTCATTTTAACAACCATATTATATACTGGTTCAGATACAGTCAGAAGATCCGCCAATGCTTGATCCCTTTCTTTTATTTGCGCGTCCCTATTTACTTTCCTTAGTCTGAGAGTTTCTGCATCCCTATCTGCAGCCGCTTTGTCTTCTGCGTCTGTCTTGAACGCACCCATCAAATTTTGACTAACACTTAATTTAATTGCGTCATCATAATCTTTTTGGACTTTGTTCTTTTGATCCTCAGTAAGTTGAGTCCCTGTTGTAGATCCAGATGCCTTAGAAATAAGTTCTGGTGGAATAACTACTGGTCTACCCGCTATATCTGATAGTCTCCCCTCTTCTTTTGCTATGATCCTTCTGGTTTTAAGCTCGAAGTCAGTGATGATTTCTTTTGTGGTATCTACAAAAGATTGAGTCTCGTCAAAAAATTCTACGACTCTCCTGTCTGCGCTCCTACTAAAAGTTTTAATTAACGCTTTCTTGAAGTTACCATAGCTATATGTCCCAAACTCTTTTACATCGATGTCATACTCTGTAAGATCCATCAGTGGAACATCTAGAAGTTCCAAGAAGTTCCCGATTTCATCTTCGGGCATCTTAACTTCTGGAAGTGAACTAGGTATACTAGAGTCCCTACCAAATGTTGATGGCTGACTAGCACCTACCGCAGCTTGAATCCTAACGGGAGACGGTTTTACTCTTACCGGTATTGGGGGGACTCCGAGGTCGGTTACTCCTCCGTCAGAAGTTCTCCTCCCACCGAAGAGTAAACCTCTTCTAGAGATAGACTTCTTTTGAACATCGTCTCCAATGAGTTCCTCTGCTCCTCTAAGAACTCCAGCGTCTGGCGTTCCAAACCATAGCGGCTTTGGAATTCCTTGTCCAAGGATTCTATCTCTTGCTTGCTCAATGTTATTTTCTTTGAAGTTTTTTTCTTGTTCAGCGACATTTTTTTGGTTTCTAGATTTAGCGGGATAAATTTCTCTTATTGCTTCCCATGTTATTGATTGGAGTTGGTATGGTGGAATACCTAATGCATCAGCAGCTTGTCTGTATGCATCAGCGTATATGTGATATGTCCCTTGCATACCATCTCTTTCTGAATTAGCTGTCCCTGTTGCAAAATTCTGTGCGACAGGTTTCGCTGACTGAGAATATGGCATTAGAAATGCAGCAGCCACGGCATGGGTATCAATAGTAACGTCTCCTAAATCACTGTAGGGGCTTGCTATGTTATTAAAGAAGCTACGAACTTTGTGATACTTACCAAGCTTATCACTTATGTTTTCCGGCGAACCATCTTCTAAAATTGATAAAGCTTTAGCCGTTTCACCAGCACTGCCCCATCCATTTTTAACAGGTGTGCCATCTGCTTTAAGGTATGGACCATTTGGTTCCCCTTCGGGAGTGACATTTGTGACCCCCTTACCAAATTCTGTTTCAGCAATAAGTCGAATAGCCCACCCTGATAGTTTTGGGTCTCCCCCTTTTAGTTCCCTGAGCGTCTTACCTCTAATCTTTTCAAAGATCATAGCCCTCTCTTCACGGGCTTGCTCATCCATCAGACGCCTCTCTTCTTTTGACTTCCCCTTTTTATTTTTTGCTGGTGCTTCAGCTACTTCAATAACAGCAGCGAGTGTAGCGTCGAACTTTCCGCTATCCATCTCATAGTCCTGATAGTTTGTGTAAACCTCAATAGTCTGTTCTGCTTGTGCGAGGTTTAGGAACCAATCTTTCTGAGGACTTAGGGACGCCATAACTCCAGCAACTTGCTCTGAAGTGACCCCATATTTGTTAGCAAAACCATTAGCGATTCGATTAGCTCCCTCATACCAACGCTTTGAACGCTCTCTAATTTCAGGGTCAACTGAATTATGAAGTGCGATTAGATTGTCAGCTAAATAGTCTTTAAGTATTTGAAGTTTCTTTTGGGGGTTCCTTGCCCTGTTAAACTCTTTAGGAAGTATGTATCTTGAGGTGGAGGTCTTAGATTTTACACTCTCCGAAATCTTCTTTAACTGATCGGGGATAGTTGTTGATAGCAATCTCTCTGCCGCTTTAGGATCGGGGTTACCTTCACCAGTCACTCCTCCTATGTTACTGTCGCGTGAAGTTACAAGAGGTCTAGCTTTGGTCCCAATTTTTGAAGTGCCAACCCTAATATCATCTCGCTTACCGATCTCAAGTAGGGCGGGGTCTACTTGAAGTCTAGATACCTGTGGCTGAGTTTCGGAAATAACTTCTTCAGTAGTTTCAGGTGCTAACATGTTGTTTTGCATTGCCTGTCTAATGAGAGTTTCAACAACTTCCATTGGCTTGTTAGGATCGTAATTTAACTCGTTGTCAACGGGACTGTAGTTTAGTTCCATCGCTCGTATCTCACGAATTACATTGTTCACAGAGTTCCTCATTTCAGGAGAAACATCTTTCAAAGATCTGTGGTAGGTTAACTTGGTAACGAACGTTTTAAGATAATTAATAAACGTAGGTATAAGCTTGGGGTTACTCGAAAGAAAAGCTACCTGTTGGTTAGATGTCTCGCCTACAGTTGCTAGATCAACGTGTGCAACTATTGTTGCGAGGGCCATCTTCTGCTTTTCTTTAGATGCTTCTACGATATCAGCACTATTCAATCGTTCAAACGCAGCTTCTTGTTCTTCTAATGGGTAACTCTCTCTGACGATCCTGTCGAAATCTGCACTGCTCATCTCGTTAATCACTGAAACGATTTGATCTTTGTTGAGCATAGCTTGTGCTGCAGCATGGCCAACTTGTCGCCTCAACATCCCAGCTAAAATTTGATTAGCTCTATCTGGATCTATGTTTTGATCGGTGACTAACTTAGAAAGTTTTATAGCGACCCTTCTAGGGTTCATTATAATACTGTTGGTTTCTACGTTATGGGTTAAAGCTTCCTTACTAGTGGGGTCAATGAGTAAGGCGACATCCGAAGAAATATAAGATCTCGCGAAACTTTTATATTCTTCTGCAGCTTCAGCAAGCGCCTCTTCATCAGCAAACTTTTCAGACATGCCTATGTCTTTAGCAATTTGATAAAGATTCTTTTGCGCTCTCCCAATTCGAGATGCAATCTGATTCCTGAATCCTGAAGCTGTTTCAGGTTCCTTGATTCCTCGTCCAGTTAAGTCTAATGCATACGCAAGGGACTGTTTAAATTCCTTTGTGCTCCCACCAAAGAACCTAGATACAGCTTCAAAGATACGAACTAAGATATTCCTACCCCCATCAATAGGAGTAACCATCTTAACTTCTGTTTGGAAAGCTGGTGAAGTTAGTAGGTAAGCAATAAATTCTTCTACGTTTACTGTCCCATCTAGAATGTGGCCCTGAACTCCAGCGTCATCGATTCGATTAGCTTTTTCTCTTACAATTTTCCGTAAGCTTTCCAACGAATCTATAGCTTTATTTTGTTCCCTAGTTCGAGCTTCGGGTGGCTTAGATAAAATATCTACAGTAAATGCGTGAATATATTCGTGGATCAGGGTATCAGCTACACCTCTCCCCCCTGTCCTATCAGGGTTCAGGACTACAACTCTACGACCGTTAACATCAGGGTAATAGATACCTGCGGAAACAGAAGCACTGGGGTCAATGTAGAATTTAGTATCACGAATGAACTCTTTGTCTCTCAGTAAAATTTTAGCAACGGGACGTAGTTGTTTAGGTATCCCAGACTTAGCTATTTCTTCTATAGCAGCCACAACTGTTTCAGTGCGGCCTTCGACTAAACCTAACTCATCAATTTGTTTGTAGTTTTCTGCGGAGATTTCTTCTCTAGATCTAGTATCTTCAACTGATTTCTTTTGTAGGTAAGCTGTGGCATTCCTGATTTGTCTGTGGAATGCCAAAACATCTTTAGGGTATATTTTAGTTGGCCCCGCTAGTGCTTGAAGCTTATTTCGCATAAACTTAGCGAACTCTGGGTCAGTATCAACATCACCATCTACAGTTGGTGGGGACAAACCGAGTATTCTTATCGCATTTCTTAAATCTTGTCCGGTCTCATATGGGGAATCTTGAGTCCCTAAGCCCCAAATGAACTGTACAGCTTCTAGATTTGATGCGACTTCCCCTGAAGCAAGAGTGTGTATAAATTCAATGACAGATTTTTCTGGGGTGTATGTGGATGTTACATCGCTACCAATCCCCGTATCGGGTTTAGATTTATTACCCGCCCACGGTCGCCCGTTGTGCCTGAGAGTATTTAATATGCTATTAAGTTGTTTATGGAGTTTAGGATCACTTTCAATAGCGGCTACTGCATCGGCAACATGTTCGTCAACAAAGCTCTTAATTTTATTATCTGGAAGTGGCTCTATTGGTGTTCGGCTTGGGGGTTGGAAGTTGTCTTGAATCTTATTGGGATCAAAACTTTCAGGGTCCCTATGGATTAAACTTTCAGGGTCCACCATCGCAGCCATATCCTGCCTTGCTTTTTCGGCTCTCCCCCTTTGCTGATTAGAAAAGTAATTTACTTGTTTTTCTATGATCCTATTAAGATCAAAAGGCATTGAATCTACTTTTTCTCCTTTAGCTAACTTTAATGAGTATTGCTTTAACCTGATCTGAAGCTCCATCTTTACAGAAATCTCTGCGGCTTCCAGATAAGGTTTGTTTAGAGATCCATTTGCGGTCTTTGCCAGCAAGTTCAGGACGCTGTTGGCTGTCTCTTTTTCTTTCCCTGTCCCTTCGATTTGATCGGATAGTTGATCTAGCGTTACTTCACTAAAGACATCACTATCGTATTTAAGAAACGGAGATCTAATTTTTACAGTCTTATTTAATTCGACATCTTTTACCTTATTAAAAATGCGGATTAAATTTTGTAGCGCGGAGTAATCACTTTCGGAAACTCCAATCTCATTCATCCTAGTCTTAGCACTGACTACTCCTCCAGCAACAGGAACCATTATGTCTTGCACATAAGAAAAATCCCCCATTGATTCAGAAATAACAAAAGCAGGGTTAAGCTGGCCTGTCTCTTTGAGTCTCTCAAGATCTGCTTTCGCAATCGGGACTGGAATATCGTTGTGGATGAAAGTCATCATCCTTTGAGGGTCATTGTTAAACACCCCATCCCCATTTTCGTCTAAGTGAACTTTACCCGTGCCTCCAAAAGTTGGTAATATAGAAGCTCCATTCTTTGGTTTCGACTTAGACAGAACAGGAAATTGCTCCTTGATCTTTCTTGATATGGTAGCCTTAACAAAACTTAAATATTCAGGATCTGTCTTTTCTAGTTGAAGACCTAGCTGCTCTAGATGTTCTTTCGCAAACTCGATAGGGTATCCTTTAGAAATAATATCATCTAGAGATACATTGTCTCCTTTAGTTAGGGCTTGCGTGACTAATGTAGCTTTAAGAGATTTCTCTAGTCTAAGTTCTTTAGCTTTGTTCTTTTTAGCCTCTATCCTTAAAGACGATGACGCTTCAGGAGTATACATCTCCTTGTTAGCAATACCTTTTGTGATTACTTCTTGCTGGGCATTATACTCAGGAGTCCCCTCATCTAAAGTTCTTAAAATGTTTCTAGCCGCTAGAAAGTTTTTCTCACCATCAGTAAGTATTGCATCAAGAGCTTCATACTTTTGTTGTATAGTTGGTTTTTTAGCTGCTCCCACTACTCCTTGTGTAATAGATCTTTTAAGTCTTATGGGGTTTTCGGCAGTCTCAGCTATCCTACCAACTATATCACTATTAGTAACAGTTAGATCAATGTCACCTTCAAAGGTTGGATTAGAATCTACGACAGTGTTAAGGACACCATCCCAAACGCTACTAGCTTCAGGGTCTGCTGCTTTTTCTGCTAGTTTAGAAGAAAGTTCAGCGGCTTCTTCAACAGGATCAACATCAGTTTGCTCTCCAACAGGATCAACATCAGTTTGCTCTTCAACAGGATCAACATCGGTTTGCTCTTGGCTTGCCCCCTCCTCGGGTTCTTGGTCGGCTCTCTCATCAGAAGCGGCATCCGCTCCTTCACGGTCTGCTGCTTCATCAGGCTTTGCATATTTACCGATTGCTGCCATCGCAGCATTTTTATCAGAGATAGTCTTAACTGCTTCTGCTGTTTGCGGGGCAACTTGAGCGAGTTTTTTATAAGCGTCTTTATATTTTGTATCTTTAATCCCTTGTTCAAAATCTTTTAATACTTGCTCTTCAGCGAGTAACATCTGGTCCATGTCTACTCTTCCGAATTTTTTACCTAAAGAAGTATTTCGGAAGGTTGTTCCAGCTAGGTTCAAACCGCTCCCAAGGAAACCACCCATCAATATGGAGTGAAAAGTCTCAGATAGTCTATCATATAAAGGTGTGTCCTGATTTAAGAAAGCGTCTTCAATTAAACCGTTGATAATAGTGTCGAGTCCTTCTTCAAAACCTTCACTCACTGCATCTCTTGACAGTTTGCCAGCACCCGTAGCTCCAAATTTGAGCATGGTTTTCCTTACGGCATCCTTCATTATTTTTTTGAATGCTTCGTCTGATGACACACGCCCAACAAGTCTACCTGTCGCGGCTTTAAGTTGGCTGTAGCTAAGACCTTTTAAAAATGCCCCCTCTGCCCCTGCGAATTTCCCACCCATCATAGTTCCCATAGATGAGGTGATCAACCCAGTTACAATACCTGTTGTTATGTAACCCCTAGCACCTAGAGAGTGTGCTTCGCCTTTAACACGTTCTTCACTCCACCCTTCGTCCCACTCCCCATCTTTTTTATGCTCTGCAGTTAGCTCACCTACTGTTTGAGTATATAAAGTTGTGTAAGTTGATGAACCTTGCCGTGCCGCAGCAGGGACAAACATCGACGTACTAATGTCTAAAGACTTAGCTAAAGAGCTATTGTATGTTTTTAAGACTGATAATATTTCTTTAGAAGATAAATCTTTTAATGCTCCAGAAGCTGTAACTCTTTTAACTGCGGCTTCCAAACTCTCTTCAACCACTTTACCCGCAGCATCTTTGGACATTTGTAGTTTAAGATTATTTGTAAAAGTTCCTTGAACTAATGTTCTCGCGGAGGCTGTGGCATTAACACCAGAAGTTAAAGCTTTGGTAGCCGCTGCACTTTTGCCCAATAACCCCTCTGCTTTCATGGCTTGTGTCACAGCTTTTTTGGCTGTTTGCTTTGCAGAGTAGTAAAATCCTACTCCTGCAGCAGAAGCCCCACCACTAACAGGGGTTGCTGCTGCTAGACCAGCAGTTATTACGGCATCCCCTGCTAAAGGGGCAAGTGTTTCCACAGTCTCTTGACCAAACCCTACATCACGACCAAAGAGAAGGAACAATTGTCTGTTGTGCGCTCTCTCTTCCGCTGCATTCATCAGACCTTTACGGCCCCATTCGAAATTTAAAGCTGCTGCGACTCCATATACTGGGGTTCTCCAAGTATCATGTGCCGACACATAAACACCAGCAGTCCCTAAATTGGGGTTGTGCTCTTTTATGAATTTTGTGAGAGTATCGTGCTTTGATAAATTATTTTTTACCCCCTCCATTTTAGCTGCTGCCCATTTATCATCAAGGCCACCCACCATCTCAAAAACATAACCCTTATCTCCTGACAGGATTTTATCATACACCTCATAGTTTTCCGTTACAGCAACGTGTCTATTAGCGTCCTCGATCTCATACTGTTTTTTACTTAAACCAGCTTGCCTAAAAGCTTCCTCAAATTCATCAGGTTTTAAGTTAAGTTCGGGGGGAGCAAACACCCCGTGAAATGAAGTTTGTGTAATATTTTCCCCTAGTTTATCGGCATCTTCAATGAACGCTCGCATAGTGGGGATGCCTTTCACCCTACCTGAAGCCATCATTTTCATAACTTCAGTTATGCTTTCTTCGACAACATCTTTGGGTAAGTCTGTTTTTTGTATTACATAATTAATTAAGTTAGTTTTTGCGCTCTCTGTGTCATCTGCATACGATTTAGTTAGCCTTTTAAAATCTGCCATACGAAGGCGCTCATTAGCAGCTTTCTTATCTCCAGTTACAACTTCGTAAGCGTGAGGTAGGTTGACCCATTTACTTAAAAGATCCTCAAAATTACCTACAACTTCTTTAGTAAACCGCTCTGGCATACCCCAAGTGTCTGCTTGCTGCTGACGCATGGATAATCCATCTAGGGTCGCGTGAATAGTCCTATCATATATAGGGCTTTCTTCATTTCTAGATTCTAATAACAAGTTATATACATCGGCCCTTTCATCCACCTCATAAGCCATCAATTTGTTGCTATCTGAATCGGAATCTGGGTCATAGCTGTCCCAAGTAAATCTTTTAGTTCCCTCAATGGGTTTTCTTTTTTCTAAAAATGCCAGAGAATCGTAAAAAGAAACACCAGATCCCACTGGCGCTCCTTTTATAACATCCGATACAGTTTTTTTCTCAGGAACCCTACCACCTACAAGCCTACGCTGACCTTCCGTGTCATAATAGATCCCAGCATCTATATCGCCTGAAGCGTAGTTTTTCCGAACGACATCCTCTCTTGTCTTACGAACAATTTCTTCTACCTCTTCTTTTTTCTCGGCCTGACCATCGGGATCTTTTAAATAATTATCTACCGTAAAAGACTCATACCTATTAAATTCAGTATTATCTTTTGAATACGTATTAATAAAATCAATGTCTTGTTCTAGTGTTGGTTTGTATGAGTCTTTAACTTCTTGAATTACATCCTCTTGGTTTTCCTCAGTTAAAAAACCTTTATAAAAAAGCCCCTGATATAATTTCTCTTGGATGTCAGATTCTACAGCTACCCCATATTTATTTTCATCTAAATACTGCATTCTTAAATTGTCAGCATAAGAAGCCATGCTCAAAGTTGAATCTTCAGAAATATTATTCTGCGCCGCCCACTCCGAATATGGGGTGGGTTCAATAGTTGGTAACGTTGGTCCTACAAACTCACCTTGGTTGTAGAACTGTTTATCGTTTTCTGGCATAAACTTTATTTAATAGGGTTTGTAAATGGATTATTTTGGGGGACAGGGGGAACAGTCGGAGTTGGTGTAGTCGGAGTCGGAGTTTGATCTGTTGGGGCAGGATTAACTAGGGTATCAGGAATTATCGGATTTCTCCTACTCGGCCTATTCTTAATGTTATCAGCCATTCGACGAGACAAAAGAGCTTTACGCTTTTCCTCCATTTCATTATACTGCTCTGCAATTGCGTTATTAACTCGTCGCATCCTCGCCGCTAATCCAAGTTTTGGTTCTTCACCCTCGGGAGGAGCCAGTATCTCACCAAACATATCTCTCTCCGCAGCTTCAACAACACCGATTTGCGCCCGAAGATTAGCTCCACCTTGCTCTTCTCTCTCCGCTGTTTTGAAACCTTGTTCTTGTTTTTCTAATCTATCAAAAGCATCTTGATAAGAACTAACTCTATTATCTTTCCGCTTTAGTTTATCTTGATCAAGCTTGAAAGCACTGTCCTCATAAAGTGCCGTTTGCTCCGCTTCAAATTCGCGATCCTCCTCTTGTTGATCTTGAATTTGCTTTTGTAAATCTGCTTCGGCGGTAGTGGCTTTTCTATCGCGCATAGTTTTTCCAAGAGAAAGAGCCATTTTTTCTTTAGGAGTGAGTTCCTCCCCACCTTGGCTGTCTTTGCTCGTAAATTCCCCTTCTATAGAATCTATTACCTCATCGGACGGTCCCATCTGTAGGACTTGTAATGCGTAACCAGTTGCATCGTTCTCTCTTCTACGCTGATCTTTTCTGCTTTGTCTCTGCTTCTTGAGAAGGAGATTTTCTTTTCGAGTATTATCAAGATCACCTAGTCGTTTAAATTGGTTATTAAGAGACGCCGTAAGTGTAGGGTCTTTTAAGCGGGTGTTCTGATCCGCTGCTGCAAACACAATACTTTTCTTTTCCTCAAGTGATTTGTAAGGGTCAGCCATAGCTTCCTCTAAAGGACTGATTAGTTCAGCCGCTACCCTCTCATGCTCTCTATCTTTAACAACCTGTCGTTTACGTTCTTCGAATTCAAACTGACCTCTTTCATATGCAAGATCAGCAGAACGATTCCTACGAAATTCACTGTTAAGTTTACCAAGAAGTTCTAACTGCGGGGCGAGGACTTGCTGTCCTTTTGCTCTGACGTAGCTCGATTGAGGGCCAGTCATTCCGCTGTAGTCCGCTTGAGTGGCATTCAATCCATAAGTCCCCGCTAAAGGAGCGATGTCTCTTTTAAAATCTAAATCGTTTTCTGCCATGATATTATGCTCTAAGTTCGAAGATTGACTTACCTTTTTTAGCTTCTTTCATCGTGTTCTTTCTAAGAAGTGCAGCGAGTCTTTGGTTTTCCTGACTAATCGAATCGGCTTGTTGTTGGTCTGCCGTGAGTTGATCACGCATAGCTTGGTTGAATATGTTAGGAGCATCTGATTCTGGTGACGATGCCCAGTCATAGGCCACCTTCATCGCGGCTGGCCTATAACCCATTCTCTCCAATTTCCTCGCTTTTCTAAGCGCATCATTTTTGCCAGATCCTAATCTTTCCGATGCTCCCAAACCCCCTCTAGCTGTTGTTCCTAATTTAGGGCGTCTAGATGATGATCCAAATGATGCAACATCTGGAAGCTTTATCTTCATGTCTTCTTTGTTCTTCGCCCTAATATCTATAATGCCATCGTCTTCAATTGCTCTCTGATCATTTCGGCTTAATAGTGGAAGCCCTCGGTATCCAGTAGTAACTGAAGTTGCAACGGGATCTTTTTCATTTATTTCTGCGCCACGGACGGACTGCTGACGATCTCTTTCTCCCATAAGTGTGGAAACAAGAGATGAATTATCATAGGCATCTCTCCTCTTGTTTATCCGTTTATCAGTATTTTTATCAGCAGTGAAGTCACTGAGACTCCCGTCTTTACCGTAGGCCATACCGAAGGAATTTTCTGCACTAGGAACTTCATTTTTTCTACTGAAATCTCTAGGTATATTGAACCCCGCTAATTTAGCAAAGCTTTTATACTTATCTTTAGATGTAGGCCCAATAGGGTTGAGAGCTGCTTGCTTACGAGTTTGGATTGAGTTGTCATCTGAAACCTCGTTAAAAAAATTTAACATATCATTGACCCCAGCTAAACCTTTACGCTTCTCCTTTTTTTCAGGTGGCCCCATAAAAGCCTCTTTCATATTGAAGATATCCTCAGTAAAATCAAATGCCATAATTAAAAGTATAGAGTTTTACCTTATGAAAGTCAATCGACTAGAGATGCGTCAGGATTCTGCAAAGAACCACTCAAATATTTTATTGAACGCCTAGGTCCGTTGTGCAATTTATCCCCGTCCTTTGGTGGATCTACGGCTACTAATCCCAGTCTTTGACGCGCACAATCGAGAGCAAGGAAAGCTGCATCAGCGAGGTCAGGACTCCTCCCGAATCTAGCTTTGAACTCTGGCTTGGATTCTATCTTCATTCGGAGGGTCGATCC
>TARA_R110001592_G_scaffold283010_3_pt1 | contig 14536 bp, 17 predicted proteins | sample TARA_R110001592 | Tara Oceans TARA_R110001592 (sample SAMEA4398387) | marine metagenome | biome: Polar Biome; feature: [SRF] surface water layer (ENVO:00010504); material: water (ENVO:00002006), including particulate matter (ENVO:01000060) such as... | depth 5 m
CGGCCCGGTCCTCGACATCACGCAGATGCACGCCGACCCGCACGCCCTGGCCCGCGACATGATCGTCGAGGTGCCGCACAAGACCCTCGGCACCGCCAAGGCGCTGGGCATGCCGGTGAAGTTTTCCGGCACGCCCGCGAAGACGGACCAAGGGGCGCCGGTCTACGGCCAGCACACGCGCGAAGTTCTCGCCGAATACGGCTACGGCGCCGACGAAATCCAGGCCCTGATCGATGACGGGGCGGTGATCGCCGCCGACTAGGGGCGCGGTTGCAGGGTCAGGGTAACCTGGCGGTCCTCGCCGCCGCGCCGCACGGTCAGGGCGGCGGCCTCGCCCGCCTGTTTGCGGAACAGGGCCGCGCGAAACTGTCCCGGCGACGCCACGGGCCTGCCGTCAATTTTTGTGATGACGTCGCCCGCATCGATCCCGGCGGCGAAGGCGGGGCCGTCCCGCGCGATCTCGACCACGGCGACACCTCCGGTCCGTTCCTGTTGTTGGGCGGACAACGCCCCCGTTTCCATTCCCGCGGTCGCTTCCATCACCGCGCCGTGGGCCGCCAGGTCGCCGACGACCCGCGCCATCAGCGGCCGGGACGCCGCGAAGTTGACGCCGATGTTGGCGTCGGAGCCTTGCGCGAAAATGGCGGAGACCAGACCGACCAGACGTCCCTTGCCGTCGACCAGGGCTCCCCCCGATCCACCCGGGTTGACCGCGGCGTCGGTCTGGATGAAATCCTCGATCACGTTGAACCCGGCGTTGGCCCGCCCCACCGCCGAGACCACGCCGCAGGACACGGAAATTCCCCGCCCGAACGGATTGCCGATGGCGCAGACAGGCTCGGCCAGGGTTGGCTCGGGCCCGGGTTCGGCCACGGGAAGGTCGATGGCGGCCTTCAGAAGGGCGATGTCCGTCGCCTTGTGACGGCCGACGATCTCGGCGGGAACGGTGCGCCCATCGGCCAGACGCACGCGGACGCTGACGGCATCGCCCAGCACATGATCGTTGGTCGCGACGTAGCCGCCGGGCAGGACCGCGACGCCGGAGCCTTCCGGGGCGATGCGTCCGTCGGCGCTTTTCGGCGCGAAGCCGGCCCGCACGCCTTGCCAGCTCGGCAGCACGACGACCACCGACTGTGCCGCCTTGGCCACGGCGGCGGGATCGATGCCATCGGCCATCGCCGCGCGGGGTGCAAAAACAAGGGCCGCCGCCAGGGCGGGGGCGAGAAGAAGCCGTGCGTTCATGTCTTCGTCTTTACCATGATGCGAAGATGCCTGCCGACCTCTATATTGAGCAGTCCAGCTTGGGGGGAATTCCGGCACAATGAAATTCGCACGCACCATCCGGCTCGACGCCTCGGACGAGAACGTGTTCGACAACCCGGCGGAACCGGGCGAATGGGCCGTCGCCGGTACCTTTGAATTTCTCCATGGTGAATTCGCCGACGGCGATCCGTCGGCGTGGACCAACAAGCAGCAACTGGCGTTCAAAAGCGGCTGGATGGGGCTCGGCACGTTCGGGCGGTCGACCTTCGTGCAGGTCGCGGTGCTGCCCGACGGTCAGGTCGAGGACGCGGTGCGCGCCCTGGCCGGGCATCTGTTCGAACGCTACGGTGCCCCCGACATGATGGCGGCCCTCGACGCGGCCAGGGGCGAATGCCGCGACATGGCGGATCTGTGCGACCATCCGGCGGGCACCTTGCTGGCCATCGAGCGCGACCTGACGGACGAGGGCATCGCCGAGCGCGTGCGCGTGATCCCCGCCACGGGCGACGGTCAGCACGCCCGCATCTGGGGCGTGGCGGATGAGGAGAATAAGGGTGGTGAATAAACCCAATAAGCGGCGATATTTTTTGAGCGCAGTGGTTCGCCAACTCACCGATACTTACAGCATATTTTGGCGGGTGTACGAGAGTATCGCGGCGCTAATCGGCTGGATTTTCTTATTTTCACTGACATTATCGGTCTGGAATATTTTTGCGCCAAAATTCAACTTGGCACAATTTTATGAAGGAGATTCCGATTGGATTGTGCGGACTTTTTGGGGCGCGCTTTTGTGGATAATTTTCGCGGACGTTATTAAGTACGCGATTACTAGAAGTCATCGGGACAGCCCATTTCGAAAGTGGTTTTCCTTCAAATGGGGCCAAAGATTCAAACCTGATGAAGTTGTCATTTTCCCTACAGGATACGACGGTCCTCGAGAGAGCTTGAAGCTGACGAAGTGTGGGAATTGCGGCGTGCGGCATGCATTTGCGCCGGAGGAAATTGAAAATCGAATATGTGCGTTAAATCGATGTGGGGGGATAGTTGAGGCTCCTGTACTTGACGTTCAAACACCAACACCACAAGGGCCCGTTGAAGATGAAAGAAATGCTCAAACAGGCGATAATCAACAAGACATAATTGATGAGATTGGATGGGCGCCGCTAAGGTTTCTTTTCAGGCACGCGTGGACGATTGCAGAACATGCGTTCAAGTTGACCGCTTGGATGGTCGGCGCTTCGGCAGTTGCCGCTTTTGGGCAGAAGTCAGAAAGCGGCACCATCATGGGATTAGGACTCTTCCTTGCTGCAATTTGGGTCACGGTGTTGGCAGCAACCTTGTTCAGGGTGACTGGGTATCTCCATGACATGGCTCTTGATCAATGGATTCTGAAAAAGAATAGGCATCCAATTGTAAGCATTGTTTTGGGTGCAATTATTGCTGCTGCCGTCGTTCTGCCGGCGATCCAAGTGTTCTTCGCCTTGATCTCAGTGTTTTTGGAATTTCTCCGCAGGGGCGGACTCAGTTAATCGATTAGTACCGTACTTCTGCGCCTTTAAAAAAAATTATGCTGGCTTAGATTATGTACGCATCTGGGGCGTGGCGGGCGACGATCCGGCCTGAACGACCTGTGAAATCCACCGATTTCGCTCAACCGTCTCTCACACCCTTGTGATGCCCTGCGACGTCAACGTTACGCCCGCTGCCGGCCCGCGCGGGTACACTCCCCTTCGACCGGACACGAGAGCCGGGTCATAGGTTTCACCAAAGGAGAGTACTCAATGTCGATCCAGAAAAAGACCGTCGGCGCCACCCTGGCGACTGCCGCCGCCGCCCTGTTCATTGCCGGCGCCTCCATGACCGCCATGCCGACGGCCGCCAAGGCCGCCGACGGCGTCAAGTGCATGGGCATCAATTCCTGCAAGGGCCACGGCGCTTGCAAGACCGCCTCCAACGACTGCAAGGGCCACAATTCCTGCAAGGGCCATGGCTGGGTGTCCACCAAGTCCGAAAAGGAATGCATGGAAAAGGGCGGCACGGTCGCCAAGTAACGGCCCCGCACCTTACCCAACACGACGGATGGCGGGGGGCTGGAGGTATCTGGCCCCTCGTTTCCGTTTTGCGCTAGGCTTCTTTCCATGACTCTCTGCCAGGACCCCTTTGCCGGTTTCGGGCTCGGCCTGCGGCCGCAACATTTTCCCGATATTCTCGGCCCCGACGGGGACGAGGGGCCGGACCGCGTCGACTGGTTCGAAATCATTTCGGAAAACTTCATGGCCGTGGGCGGCATGCCGCTGCGCAACCTCATGGCCGTGCGTGAACGCCGTCCCATGGCCATGCATGGGGTGTCGCTGTCGATCGGGGCGCCCGATCCTCTCGACGACGGCTATCTCAAGGACCTTAAGACGCTAGCCGACCTGATCTCGCCGGCGGTCGTGTCCGACCATCTGTGCTGGACCGGCGCGCACGGCGTCAACCTGCACGATCTGCTGCCGCTGCCGCTGACCGAGGAAACCCTGGATCATGTCGCGGCGCGGGTCGCCCGGGTGCAGGACATGCTCGGCCGCCGCATCGCGTTGGAAAACGCCTCGACCTACGTGACCTTCACCGCCGATACCATGAACGAATGGGATTTCCTGGCCGAGCTGACGCGGCGCGCCGATTGCGACCTGCTGCTCGACGTCAACAACGTCTACGTCTCGGCCTTCAACCACGGCTTCGATCCGGCGGATTATCTGGCCGGCCTTCCCAAGGACCGCGTGCGCCAGATTCATCTGGCCGGGCATGAACACAACGGTGACCACATCGTCGACACCCACGACGCGCCGGTCGCGGATCCGGTCTGGGACCTCTACCGCGCCGCCGTTGCCCGCTTCGGCGCCGTGCCGACGATGATCGAGCGCGACGCCGACATCCCGCCGTTCGCCGACCTGGTCGCGGAACTTGGCACCGCGCGGCGGCTTGCCGGCGACGCCCTCGGCGAGGCCGCGGCATGACCGCCTCCTTGCCCGAGGTGCAAACCCTGTTCCAGGACCGTCTGCTGACCGGGCGGGCGGACATCGAAGCGCACCTGACCTCGGGCGGCCCGTTCCTCAAGGTCTACGACCATGCCTATGTCGCCCGCCTGTTGGACGTGATGGGCGAGGACTTTCCCGCCGTGCACACGTTGCTGGGCGACGACGAATTCGCCGACGCGGCGGCGGCCTATGTGCGGGGCCATCCCTCACAGGCGCGCTCCGTGCGCTGGCTGGGTACGGACTTCGCGGCCTGGCTTGGTGAAACGGCACCCTGGTCGAACCTGCCGGTGCTGGCCGACATGGCGGCCTTCGAATGGGGCCTGGGGCTTGCGTTCGACGCGCCCGACGCGCGGACCCTTGGCGTGGATGCGCTGGCGGGCGTGCCGCCCGAAGCCTGGCCGGTCCTCGGTTTCGATTTTCATCCCGCCCTGAACACGGCGGCGCTTGCCCATGACGTCGCCCCGTTCCAGCAGGCCGTCGCCAACGACCGGGACCCCGAGGCGGCGCCCGAGGCCCCGCCGGACGGCCCGCAAACCTGGGCCTTCTGGCGCGACGGGGAAACCTGCCAGGTGCGCTACCGCGTGCTCAATGCGGACGAGGCGGCGGGGCTCGCCCTGCTGCGCGCGGGCGGGGATTTTCAGGCCTTGTGTGAAACCCTTGCCGATGCGGGCGGCGGGGATGCCGCCGCCCTGCGCGCCGCCGGATACCTGCGCGGCTGGGTCGAGGCGGGCTGGATCACCGGCCTGTCCGCGCCGGGTCTGAGTTGGGCCTGAGCGGACGCCCGGCCCGGCGGCTGGTGACCCCGACAGGATTTGAACCTGTGACCTACAGATTAGGAATCTGTCGCTCTATCCGACTGAGCTACGGGGCCGTTGCCGACAGCAATTGAGCGCGCCCGTCTATATCACAGGTCGCGGCGCGGATTCCAAGGTTTGGTGGCGGAAAGCCGGGGCGGCGCAACGGCCTATTTGAACAGGCCCTTGATGCGGTCCATGGACATGGAATAGTTCAGCATGACCGATTCCACGCCCGGGTTGCCGTCGCCCAGCCCCGCGTTCGACGAATGGTCGATGGAAATGCCGATGCGCGAGCGGTCGTCGAAGCGGTAGGCGAGTTCCACGCGGGAGCGGAATTCCAGTTCGTGCCCGAGGTCGAGGTTCGACGTGGCGCCCCGCCAGTAGGTCGGCGAGAACTGGGGCGTCAGCACGAGGCGGCGGCCCAGATAGATGTCAACCAGCACGCCGGCGCCGATGAACGACGAATTGTTGGTCGCATAGGCGGCGGTCAGGAACGGTTTGAAGATCCAGAACTTGTTGCCGAACCGATAGTCGAGACGGATTTCCGCATCCTCTTCCCGGTTGCGAAAGACGTCGAACTTACCGACGGCGAGGGTCAGGAAATCCGGGTCGTCCTCGGCCCACGCGGCGCCGGATGGCAACACCGTCACGGCGGCAAGTAATGCCGGAATAATCAGTTTTTTGAACATGTTGGATCGTCCCCGAAACGGCCCAATTGCAGAGCCTGCCCCTTTGGTGGGCATCTTAATCCATCGGGCTGATCTTTCAAGCCGGGAAGACAGGCAGCAGGATCAGCCGTCGCCGAGCCGGCGAAAGCCGTCCATGGCCCTGACCAGGGAGGAGCGGATGCCCGGCTCCATCGCCGAATGCCCGGCGTCGGGCACGATCACGTAATCGGCGTCGGGCCAGGCCTGTGCCAGTTCGTCCGCCGTGGCGATCGGGCAGACCATGTCGTAGCGGCCCTGCACGATGACGCAGGGCAGGTGGGTGATGCGCCCGATGTTGGCGAGAAGATGGTTTTCCGCCATGAACACGTCGTTGACGAAGTAATGGGCCTCGAGCCGAGCCAGGGACAGGGCCCCCCGCCCGGAGCCGCCACCGCCGTCGCCGTGGTGCAGGGTCGAGCACGCGCTTTCGAATTGGCTCCAGACCTCGGCCGCGGGGCGGTGGATGTCCGGGTCCGAGTCGTTCAGACGCCTGTGGTAGGCGGTGAGGATGTCGCCCCGTTCGTTTTTGGGCAGGTAGCCGGAGAACCGCCGCCAGGCTTCGGGAAACACCTGCTTCATGCCGTAGAGGAACCAGTCGACCTCCGCCTGGCGGCCGAGGAAGATGCCGCGCAGCGCGAAGCCCCGGCAGCGGTCCGGATGGGCGATGCCGTAGGCCAGCGCCAGGGTCGACCCCCAGGAGCCGCCGAACACGAACCATTTGTCGATGTCGAGCTGGCGGCGCAGGGCCTCCATGTCGTCGATCAGGTCCTGGGTCGTGTTGTCCCGCGTTTCGCCGAACGGGGTGGAGCGCCCCGCCCCGCGCTGGTCGAACACGACGATGCGGTAGTGGTCGGGGTCGAAGAACCGGCGGTGCGACGGGTTGGACCCGGCCCCCGGCCCGCCGTGCAGGAAGATCACCGGCACGCCGGTCGGATTGCCCGACTGTTCCCAATAGATGCGATGGCCGCCGGACACGTCCAGATATCCCTGGGCATGGGGTTCGATCCGGGGATAGAGGTCCGGCGACGGGCGGGTCAGGGCGGAGTTGGATTTATCCAATGTCGTTGGCCGGTTCGGGTTCTTCCAATTGCCCCTCGGGGCGGCTGGCAATTGCCCCTGGGGGCGGTTGGCGGGCGCGGGCCCTGTTTAATTAAGTTGGCCCGTGATCGCGTATTTCAACAGGCGCACCACCTGATCGGGCGTTTCCGCCGTCGCCATGGCCGCCCCGTTCACTTCCTTCAACGCATGGGTCAGGGACGGGTCGTGCAGCGTGATCATCGGCGTTCCAAGGGCGGCGGCGTATCCGGCGTCGAAGGCGGCGTTCCATTGTTTGTACTTGTCGCCGAAGCGCACGACAACCACGTCGGCGCGTTCCATCAGGGTGCGGGTGCGGATCGCGTTGACCTTGGCCCCCTTGTGGTCCTTCCAGAACCCGTCGGGCTCGTCGCCCAGGATGGCGACGCCGCAATCGTCGCTCGACGCATGATCGGTGACCGGGCCGACGAAGTCGATGGGCAGACCCGCCTCGGCGGCGCCGGCGGCGATCCGGTCGCGCCAGTCGGTGTGGATTTCGCCGGACAGGTAGACGGTCCAGGGTGTGTCGTCGCTGAACTGACGGCCCTCTGCTGGGTTGCTCACTGGGTCGCTCCCTTCGTTTTCTGATCTGCTGTCAGCGCAGGGCCGTGTGCAGGCCCCGTTGTATCTCAACGTAATCGGAAATGTCCGGTCCGATAAAGCCCCGGCGGATCAAAAAGTCGATGATGATGACTCCGCAGTTGAATTTAAAGTCGTCGGTTTCGCGCACGCGGTCCATGACGTCTTCGATCGTCCAAAGATAGAAGGCCTCGACCTCGCCGTCCGTGTTGCGCGGCACGAAGCTGGCCGGAAGCTCCAGGTCGTAGTTGAACAGCACATCCCGGCGCAGGCCCTCGGGCCGTTCCGTGCAGTACGACATCGCCCCCACGGGCCGGGCCCGGCGGGCGATATTCTCGGGAATTCCGGCTTCCTCGACGCATTCCTTGACCAGATTGTCCATCACGCTCAACCCGGCCGGAAGGCCGCCCGCCACCAATTGGTCCAGCTTGCCGGGCCCGGTCGGCTTGGTCATTGAACGTTTTCCGATCCACATCTTCAGCTGATCGCCGTCACGCACGAAACCATTCATGTGCACGCCGTAACCAAGGGTTCCGAACAGAGGCACGGCCGCGCGCTCCATCTGGAACAGGGGCGTGGTCCCCCAATCTTCGCAAACGGCATAAGGCTCGTCGCGCCAGCCGGGGATCAGGCCCCGCGACCTGAGTATGGCCAGGACCTCGGCCATGGCGGTGGTGCGCGATGCCGGGTCGCCCAGGCCCGGGTCCAGGGCGACCGCGGTCTCGGAAACTTGAAAGACCGCGCCGAAATCCGCGAGATGGGGAATGACGTCCCGGTGGATCAGGCCGACCCGTTTGCCGCCGGCGGTGAAGGGCCGGTAGGCCGACGGCTCCCAGGTCTGCAGGGTGCGGACGCGGTCCAGATAGCTCATGCGGCGGCTCCGTTCCGGCGCTCACGCATCGGCGTCGTCCTGTTTTTCCGTGACCAGCACGGCCTCGACACAGAACTGGCGGCGCAGTTCCTGGGCGATGAGCCGGGCCTGTTCCGCTTCGGTGTTGTCCAGATGGATGTCAACGACCAGACCCTCCCGGCCCGCCTGGGCATGGCTGGCGTGGATGCGGGTGGGCACCAGGCCGCGCTTGGCGAAAACCTCGACCACGCGGGGCAGGGTGCCCGGGTCGGCCAGGGCCTGCACGGAAAAGCATTGCGTCGGCAGCGGTTTGCGCCGACGCGGCGGCCGGGGGGATGAAGCGGGGGAAAAAGCGGTGGAATGCGGGGCGCGCCCGCGATCTTGCGTCTGCATCGGAAAATCCTTTGGCGTGGGGAAAGCCGGTCACGGCGAATCAGGAAGGGCCCGGTCCTCGATTACGAGGCCGGGTCGCTAATTCGCCGGATGGTTCCGGCCACACGGAGGGTCGATGCAGTCCTCATAGACCTGATGATAGGCTTACCGCCTGAAAATTCAAGGCGCGCGGCGGAACATCGGGAAAATGTGATCGCCGGGGCGGCCCCGGCCGTGCGGGAAATCAGGCCGCGGCGACTTTGCGGCCGTCCTTGGTGATCCGGATATAGGCCTTGGCGCAATGGCTGCGGCAGTAGGGCTTGCCGTCCAGGGATTCCTCGCCGCAGAAGTGAAAATCCGGGTCGTTGGGTTCGCCCACGGGCCAGCTGCACATGCCGGGCCGCAGCTTGGCCATGGTCACCAAGTTCTCGTTGACCTGGGGCCGGTCGGGCCGTTCCTTGATGGGCGATCCGCGCTTGGCCAGGCCGAGGCGATGGACCTTGCCGATCACCGCGTTCTTGGTGATGCCGAGGCGGCGGCCGATCTCGCTGGTCGGAAGGCCTTCATCCCACAGGGCGATCAGGGCGTTGACCCGCTGGGGCGTCCATTCGTACGTCGTCTGCATGTACCCTTGCCTCCCGCTTTTCGGCCCGATGTCGCATCGCGTCCGAAATCCAAATTTCTTGCCCCTCGAACGGACATTTGCAGGCCACATCGGCCTGAAACGCCCGTTTTTGCCTGAAAATCAGGCTGGAACGCGTTAATAATTACAAGATTTCGCCTGACCGTCAACTAGCTCCACCACATATAGTTATCCACAATACATGTTGTGTTGTTGATAAAAACCTAAACTAGAGAGGACTTCCGGGCCGCAGACGCAAAAAAATTCCTTTGCCGGGCCGGGGGGCCGGTATAATCGGGGGGAGCCGAAGGGGGATTTTGGCGGGACCATCAGGAGTGACGGAAAATGGCTGTCGACAAGAACGGCATGGATGAATGGGCGGCCGAGGCCGCCAAGGAACTGAAGGGCAAATCCCCCGACGACCTGATCTGGCACACGCCGGAAGGCATCGCGGTGAAGCCGCTGTACACGGCGGCGGATCTGGAAGGGTTGGAGCACATCGACTCCCTGCCCGGTTTCGCCCCCTATCTGCGCGGCCCGCGCGCCACCATGTATGCCAACCGGACCTGGACCATCCGCCAGTATGCCGGGTTCTCCACGGCCGAGGATTCCAACAAGTTCTACCGCGACAACCTGGCCGCCGGGCAGAAGGGCCTGTCGGTGGCGTTCGATCTGGCGACCCATCGGGGCTACGATTCGGACCATCCGCGCGTGGTCGGCGATGTCGGCAAGGCCGGGGTCGCGATCGACAGCGTCGAGGACATGAAGATTTTGTTCGACGGCATCCCCCTGGACGAGATGTCCGTCTCCATGACCATGAACGGGGCCGTGCTGCCCGTGCTGGCGGGCTATATCGTGGCCGCCGAGGAGCAGGGGGTTTCCGCGGACAAGCTGTCGGGCACCATCCAGAACGATATTCTCAAAGAGTTCATGGTGCGCAACACCTACATCTATCCGCCGACGCCCTCCATGCGCATCGTCGCCGACATCATCGAGTACACGGCGCTCAACATGCCGCGCTTCAACTCGATCTCGATCTCCGGCTATCACATGCAGGAAGCAGGGGCCACGGCGGTTCAGGAACTGGCGTTCACCCTGGCCGACGGTCTGGAATACGTGCGCGCGGCCAAGGCCAAGGGCTTGGACGTCGACAAGTTCGCGCCGCGCCTGTCGTTCTTCTTCGCCATCGGCATGAACTTCTTCATGGAGGTCGCCAAGCTGCGCGCCGCGCGCCTGTTGTGGTCGGAACTGATGGCCCAGTTCGAACCGAAGGACCCCCGGTCCTCCATGCTGCGCACCCATTGCCAGACGTCCGGCGTGTCGCTCACGGCGCGCGATCCCTACAACAACGTCATCCGCACGACCATCGAATGCATGGCGGCGGTTCTGGGCGGCACGCAGAGCCTGCACACCAATGCGCTGGACGAAGCCATCGCGCTCCCGACCCCGTTCTCCGCCCGCATCGCGCGCAACACGCAGCTGATCGTGGCCGAGGAAACGGGCATCCCGCAGGTCATCGATCCGCTTGCCGGCAGCTACTACGTGGAAAGCCTCACGGCTTCCCTGGCCCAGGCGGCGCGGGAGTTGATCGCGCAGGTCGAGGACCTCGGCGGCATGACCAAGGCCGTCGAGGAAGGCATGCCCAAGCGGGTGATCGAGGAAGCCGCCGCGCGCAAGCAGGCGCGGGTCGATAAGGCTGAGGAAGTGGTGGTCGGCGTCAACAAATACGCCCGCGCGGAAGAGGACGACCTGGACATCCTGGACGTCGACAACGCGGCCGTGCGCGAAAGCCAGATCAAGCGCCTCAACACCATCCGCAACACCCGCGACGGGGCCGCCTGTCAGGCGGCGCTCGACGCCCTCACCCAGGCCGCCGAAAGCGGGGCGGGCAATCTTCTGGAACTCGCCGTCGAGGCGACGCGCAAGCGCGCCACCGTGGGCGAGATTTCCGACGCCCTGGAGAAAGTCTACACCCGTCACCGGGCGCAGATCCGCTCCATCTCGGGCGTCTACGGCGCCGCCTACGAAGGCGACGCCGGGTTCGACAAGATCCGGAAGGACGTCGCCGCCTTCGCCGAGGCCGAAGGCCGCCGCCCGCGCATGCTGGTGGTCAAGATGGGCCAGGACGGCCATGACCGGGGTGCGAAGGTGATCGCCACGGCCTTCGCCGACATCGGCTTCGACGTCGACGTCGGCCCGCTGTTCCAGACCCCGGACGAAGCCGCCCGCCAGGCCATTGAAAACGACGTGCATGTGATCGGCGTGTCAAGCCAGGCGGCCGGCCACAAGACCCTGGTGCCGGCCCTGATCGACGAGCTGAAGGCCCAGGGCGCCGAGGACATTCTGGTCGTCTGCGGCGGGGTCATCCCGGCCCAGGACTATGATTTCCTGAAGGCCAAGGGGGTCGCCGCGATCTATGGGCCAGGCACCAACATCCCGACGGCCGCCGCCGAGATCATGGAGATCATCCGCACCCGGCCGCTCGCCGCCGAATAAGGTATTTTATTCGTCGGCGCAGATCGTCGTCGTGGGCGGAACGCGCCCGCTCGGGATTTGCGGCAAAACGCAAAAAAGAAAAGCCCGTCCGGAGCATCAATCTCGGGACGGGCTTTTTCGTGCTTGGTGCGGCGGCGGTAAGCCTTGGCCGATTTTACCTTCTGCGGGCGCAGGGTCTTCACGGCGCGGGCCACCGGGTTCCGCCGCGCGGGCGTCTTGCGCTTCATGGCGAGGCTCCTGTGCGGTGTGCGGCGAAAATATCTACGCTCAAGGTGCTCTCAACGCAACGCAAATGCCTTGATAGCGCCTCAAAGCCAGGTACACTTCATGGCATGAAAATAGACGTGATTACAATTATTGCGTTAACTCTTCTGGCGGCGATGCCCTCGCCTTCGTGGGCGGGCGGCAATCCGGTCGAACGGCCGGATGCCGAGGCCATGATCAAGGCGTGCTGGGATGCGTCTTTAGAGAAGCGGTCCAGTCCAAGCATCAGGATGATATACGACGGAATTTATGACACGGTTTTATGTCTAGAAGATCGCATCGTCGATCAATTCAAAGATTTTTCCCCCAACTTGACTTATTACGACACGCCGAACGATGAACGTCCCACGATCGAACAGGTTCGAGACAGGCTGAAAGGAATCCGACATTCGTCCGGGGCATTGTACTGGTGGATATATAATGAAAACCCTAGCTGCGAGAGAAACTGCGGTGAAATATTTTATACGTTTCACCTAACAGAGAACGCGGCGATGCTCGAGCATATGTTGAAGGTAATGGTTGCGGAGCGATTGAGATTAAGGTGAAGGCCCCACAGCGGATAGCGTACGGGTTTCAGCTTTTCTCTCCGATACTTCATGGTATGGAAAATGATTTCGCCCGCGCTACCCAACCAGGGTTCGCGGGGAACTCCGGCAACCCGCGCATGAAGGCCTCCCGGGTGCGCGCAATTTCATTGTTCACATCCTTCAACTTGCCCCGCTTGATGGCCTCGGCCAGGACGGAACGGGTTTGCGGGCCGATATTTCCGTCGTAGCGAAGGGCACCGTTCTGGTCTTTTGACCGCAAGTCCGTCCCAAGATGCTTATCCAGCGCCTGTTGAAGCCACCTTCCGGCGCGTGCCGGGCTGTGCAGTACACCAGCATCATAGACATGGCGCAGCAGGCGTATATCCATGCCGGGAATGGCCGCCATCTTGTCCAGCTTGGGCAGATCGAAATATTCGTGGCGATAAATCCCGTCGATCTGCTCGTCCGTCAGGTGCTTCGTGTGTTGCGGTAGATTCCACTGCGGATATTTGGCTCTGATGCCGTCGAGGGTCTTTTGCGATATTCCTTTCATTGTCGGTCCGCCAGGATCGGCGCTTTTCGGCCGATTTGCGAAGCCGCCTTCGATCTTCTTCGTGTGGGCGAGAAGATCGTTGAAGGTCGCATGCTTCCCGTCGTTGACGGGCCAGGTCGGGACCGATTTGGGCGGGGGCGCCGGCTTGGTCCGTGCGCCCTGGGGGATGCCGCTTTGAGTGATGGAGATTGTCTCGGTCTCCGGCGCCATGCCCGGTTCTATGTTCAATTCCAAGTCCGGGCGCGGCGGTTTCATCTTGCCGGACGACACGGCGCGCTGGCTGAGCATCTCCGTCGGCCCCCAGGGTTTGGCGATCCCATCGATTTGCAGTCCGCCGCCGGCCAGGTCGTTGAGCAGCTTCTGTCCACTTTCGACCCCACGCAGGAAGCTTTCGTCTGCGTCCCGGGTTGGCGCGGGCAGAAGACCGTTCTCGGCAAGAAAGCCCGAGGTGCGGAAAACGTCATCGGCCCCGTTGGTTTGGCCGCGCCCGACGCCGTCTTTGAGGAATGTTCGCCCAAACCCGCCGAACCCGTCCGTGCCGCCGCGCCCGGGCAGGCCGGGCTCCCTGTCGTCGAGGCCCACGGCCGTCGTCTCAATCGGGGACGGGGAATTGGGCAGGTCTTTGGGGCCACCAGTGGTTCCACCCATGGGTTTGTCTCCTGTTCGATGAGGTTGGTGGAGGGTCGGGCGGGAGTGCCGAAAACAAAATCAGCTTTGGCTCTACCGCTGTCGGCGGGTCTGCCAGACGGTCTCGGCCCGCCGGAGGCCGCCTGCCGGGTCGGTTGAAAGAAACGTCCGCGCAGATGCGAGGGCACGACTCTTGTGCTGCTGTTGCCAAGTGTCGAGAGACCAGTCGTGGGTGCTTAAACGGACATGGGCCTGGGGCAGGAAGGTCCAGGCATCGCAGGCCGCGCCGTACGTCGTCGTGACGGCGAGCGACACGGCATCGTACTGATCGCCTTCATAGACGCTTGTCCGCGCGGCCATGGCCGGACTGACGCCGGCGATCAGCAGGCCGTCGACATGGCTATGCCGGGCGGGCGCAAGGGCGGGGTAAGTTTCCCCGGCGACGCGCCGGCGGCGGTATCCCTTGAGCACAGCCGGGCGTACGGAAGCGCACGGGCCGCCGAAAACGGCGGCCCGCAGGTCTTGGTCCATCAGGGTTCCGTAGAAAAAGAAGGACAGCATGCGCCGCGCCTTCCCTCGGGCATTTAACGGGGTGCGATCACCATCGTCATCAACCGGCCTTCGGTCTTGGGAAACTGTTCGACCTTGGCCAGTTCGTCGACTTCGACGCGGACACGGTCGAGCACCTTCATGCCCAGGTCCTGGTGCGCCATTTCGCGGCCCCGGAAGCGGATGGTCATTTTGACCTTGTCGCCGTTGTCCAGGAACTTGCGCACGGCCTTCATCTT
>TARA_R110001592_G_scaffold168325_3_pt1 | contig 14520 bp, 12 predicted proteins | sample TARA_R110001592 | Tara Oceans TARA_R110001592 (sample SAMEA4398387) | marine metagenome | biome: Polar Biome; feature: [SRF] surface water layer (ENVO:00010504); material: water (ENVO:00002006), including particulate matter (ENVO:01000060) such as... | depth 5 m
AGACCGATGATTTCCCGTACGGTGAGATCCAATTGATCAGCCGTGCGACCGTAGAACTCGTTCAGTACATCCAGGCTGACCCCCGGGTGGGTGGTGAGAATCGTTGATGTCAGGGTTTTGAGATCCGACTCACCTATTGCCTCGCCATTGTGGATTTTCTGAAGGATCGGATTGTCGGTGAGCATCTTGTCCAGAATGCCTTTAAGGCGCCGGCGGTAGATCATGGCTTCGTTTGCGCCTGTTATATAAACCTCCCGCTCTTGGATCCAGACTTCCCCATCTTTGGTTCGAGTCGTTTGCGTCCCAGCGCCTGGATAAACCAGAGGCTTCCGATACTTCATAATTCCACGCAGCTCTAGCCGCGCATGCTCCAGCTTCTCAATGCTTGGATCCGCCCAGAAAGAAGCGCTTTTAATCTCTTCAATCAATTTATCTTTCTGGCGAACAGCCTGGATGTTAACCGCCAGCCGTTCTACTTCTGCGATGAGTACAGTCTTGCCATCTTCGAAACAGCTCGCATTTTCTACCAGGCAGCGTTCGATTCCTGCCACGAGCTTGTCTAGCGCCGTCGCATGCTTGTCCCGGAGCACGCGACTGGACATGAGCGGAGCGATGGTTTCCGCCAGAAGGTGCTGCGTTCTCACATCCAGTTTATCCAGCAAATCCGTTTGCTGAAGCTGGTGAACCACCCGCAGGTTCCGCCGCACAGCGATGCTCTCATCAGGCAGGTCATTGATGTCTTCCTTAAGTAGGCGCACACCCACGTCGTAGCCTGCAGCATGATTCTGTTTCAAGGCCGCCTGTGCCAGAGCCAACCGCTCCTCAAAGGTGGTTTGCAGGAGTGACTTGCTCCCGGTGTCCTCGGGCTCTTTGTACTCCTCTTCAAAGAAATCAAAGTTGCCGTAGTGGTCAAAGATCAGGAATTCAGTCTTGTCCTGCCCTGGGCCCAACAGATTCGGCCGTAGGCGGGTCCCTCGGCCGATCATCTGCCAGAACTTCACCCAGGATTTAACACGCTTGGCGAAGACGAGGTTGACGATTTCCGGCACGTCGATACCGGTATCCAGCATGTCTACCGAGATGGCGATGCGAAAATCATTATCCGGTTTTTTGAATTCCTTGATCAGGCTACCCACATGGGGAATGGCGTTGTGGATAACCTTGCACACCCTGGTACCGTATTGCGGGTACATCTTGCAAAACAGTTTCTCAAGGTGCTCTGCGTGGTCCTGGCGCTGAGCAAAGATGATGGTTTTTCCAACCAAAGACCCAGTTTCATCCTTGATGCCATTATCAATCAGGTTTTCCAGGATGACCCGATCGGTGTCCTCACTGAATATCTTTCGGCCTATGTCTTTGCCAGCGATGGTGGTGGTCCGGGCTTCTTCTTCACCCAGATCTTCTTCAAGCTGTTGCTGTTGATCCGGGGCCAGATCGCTGTAGTGAATGCCTTCACGGAGGAATTCGGTCGTCAGATCTTTTGCTCTGAACGGCACCAGATAGGGCGGCTCATTGTTGATCGCCGCATCCAGCCCGAATTCGAACGTGGGGTCGGTGGTTTCACAATCGAAGATATCGAAGGTGTTACGGCTGATGAACTTGACCGGTGTTGCGGTTAATCCAACCTGCAGCGCATCGTAGTAATCGAACAAATCCCGGTATTTGTTGTAGATACTGCGGTGGCTCTCGTCGGCAATGATCAGATCGAAGAACCCCACATCCAATTGGGCAAACCGGTTCATCATGCCGGGATAGGTGGCGATGTATATGCGTGCCGAGTCATCAATCCTGCTTGTTTCACCGATAACACAACGGGGCTCACTGGGAAGATTCTGCTTGAACGCATCGTCGGCCTGAATCCGCAGTTCTTTCCGATCACACAGGAATAACACCCGCTTGGCCCACCCCGTCCGCGTCAGGAGCTCTGCCAGAGCGATTGCGACACGGGTTTTCCCTGTACCCGTTGCCTGAATGATCAGAGCCTTGCGCCTTTGATTCTGGAAATGGGCGGCGACTGTTTTGATGGCCTCAATCTGATAGGGGCGGTCAGCAATCTTAAGCTCAGGGTTGAAACGCTCAAGCTCTGCGGCGCGGTAATGGCGCTGGTAAATCAGATATTCCAGGCTTTCCTGGCTATAGAATCCATAAACCGGACGATAGGTATTGTACTGGTGGTCATCCCAGATGAAGGTTTCATAGCCATTGCTGTAGAAGATGACGGGCCGTTGAAACCCCATGTACTCAAAGGAGTTGGCGTATAAACGGGCTTGCTCCCGCCCTGCCTGAAGGTTCACCGTGCCGGATTTCTTGGCCTCGATCAGCGCAAGCGGCTGGCCATTCTCACCCCAAAGTACATAGTCGACATAGCCCCTGCCCGAGGGATTGTCGGGGAATTTCACCTCAACTTCTTGGCCAACCTGAGCCGGATTTCCAATATCCCAGCCTGCTTTAACCAACATCGCGTCGATCAGCTGGGCACGGGTTTTAGCTTCGTTCCATTGAAGGGAGTCAGCCGCTTTCTGGCTCCGCTGTTTACGCGCTCGCTGCTCCGGCTCGGCCGGCTGCTTAAACGACTCCGCTTGCTTGGCGCGCTCGCGATCCAGCTCATCCATCACGCGCTCAAGTTCTTCCTGCTGCTTCTCTATGTCTTTCTTATAACTGGAAACTGACTTTTTAAGCTGAACGATCGTGTTGGTTGGATCCGGAATCTCGTTGAGAGATGGCAAGTTTCCTTTTGCCTCCCCGCAATAGGTAAGCGCCATATACCCTGCCAACTGGTGTGCAGTTGCGAGTGACATCTTCGCACTCTGCAGGTCGCCTTCCGCCCCGTGGGCAGGATCATTACCTTGAACCCGGAGAAAATGGAGTTGATGAATGAGCGATCTATCGACACAGTCAGCAAAAACTGGGTTCTTGACTAGCTCATAGAAGCTGGCCTGAGGAAATCTGGGCAGAGATTCTTCTTTGTAAATGGTCTTAGTCATCTCCTCGCCGAAGCTCCGCAGGCGCGTCAAAGCGCTGCCGGGGTCGACATGGAGAACGGCCTCCGCCAAACCACCAAGGTTTGCCAGGACATCGTACTTTGGCCGAAGAAACTCAAAATTGACCGATTTCATAAAGGATACTCTGCTCATGCCCGTCCTTTTGCGAGGACCGTGCCATTTTTATTCGATATCGTATTTTTCGATCCAGTTGCTCAAGGTCTGCTGGCTTTTCAAACCAAGAAGTTTTGCAGCCTTCGTTTTATTCTGAGCAGTTTGGGTCATCGCGTCATGGATATAATGTGCCGCCAGCTTCCCCATTAAAACCTGCAAATCAACCCCTTGGCTCACATCATGGTTTAGAAGTCCGGACTCCCGCTCAGGCATTTTGAAAATTGCCTGACTTACATCTGGACCGGTTATGAGGTCCTTCGAACTCCAGAGCGCCGCACGTATGAGAGTCGATTGAAGCTCTCTAACATTGCCTGGCCAGCGGTGCTGGAGAATAATTTTTTTTGCGTCAGCAGAAAGTTTCTTACCATCAAGTACCGAATCCTGCTCACCCTGAGCTCTAAGTACCAAATCTGCAATTAAAGAAAGATCGCCTTCACGAGCACGAAGGGGCGGAAGGTGCAAAACGCCAACAGCCACACGGTAGAAAAGATCTTCCCTGAAATGACCGTCCGCCACAGCTTCCATGAGATTGCGATGGGTGGCGGTGATGATTCGTACATTCACGGGAATTTCTTTGTCACCGCCAACCGGGACTAAATTTCCTTCCTGCAGCACGCGGAGTAGGCGAACTTGCGACTGTGGTGACAACTCGCCGAACTCATCCAAAAACAAGGTGCCGCCATTAGCTTGCTGGAAGACGCCGGGGCGATCAGAAATTGCCCCTGTAAAAGCCCCTTTTTTGTGCCCGAAGAGTGTTGAATCAATAAGCTCTTCCGGTATGGCTCCGCAATTCAGTGCGACAAACTGATAGCCAGAACGCGGGCTGGCGTTATGAATCGCTCGAGCGAACAGTTCCTTGCCCGTCCCTGTCTCCCCATAGATCAGCACCGGCACACTCCTCTCAGCGAGAAGCTGTGCCTGTTGTTTCAGAACCCGCATCTGCGGGTTTTGGGTAACAATGTTATCGAACGCCGCATCAATGGGCGCGCGGGAATCGGCAAGAGCGCTTAACGTCGCGTCCGTAAGATCAGAGACCGTTGGCACAAACTCAGCGGCAACCTCGAATGGTATTTCTACCCTCTCAACACCCCTTTCAACTGAAGATTGATAGAAAATAGCCGGGTATCTGGTTTTTCCAAGAAGTATCCAGACCGCTTGCATGGCGGGTGTGCCGGGACTTAAAAGGATGGATATTTCGGTTTCGGTTGATGTCAACCTTGAAAGATGGGGCTCTACTACGAGGTAAATTTCACCGAAGTCGATCGGGGAGCTGAGGCTGACTTCTGTCGCTTTGATTGGCGCCGAGACCTGGCTTTTTAACCAAGAGAAGTACCGCTCGACCTCCTCACGGGGATAGGCGTAAAGCAGTTCTACCGAATCAAAATCGGTATTTAATAGAGTCGACAAAATGGGTCCTGATCGCTCACCGCCTACAGCCTTTAAATCGTTGCCTCCGATCCAACTTACCAGGGTTTTATGCACTCCCCTCGCCATTCATGACTCCAACAGCTAACTATTATTTTTCATTATCTTAGCTGGCATTAGGCTCGCTGTCTGTTTCAAAGGCAAATTGTCCACCGCCGTTTTGAAAGCGTCAGTCGAAACGGGGTAGAAACCAGACGTTGGGGCCAATCTATAAAGTTGCGTAGGCTGTCTGTATGGCATTTTTCAGTACCCATTTCGGCAATCCAGTTTCCTCCCTCAATACCCTGTAGGCCTCCTTGCGGGAGTGGTTGAAGCGGGCATAACGATCATCTGTAAAAAACTGGAACGCAGCCGCCTGAGCTTGCTGACGTTTTCTAACCCTGAGCTCCTCGTGGTGCATTTGATGCGCAGTTACGATTTTGTTTGAGAGGTTATGGAATCGGTGAGAGAGGTAGCCGGTTGAAACGTTCGCGTGTTCTGAGACCTGCTTGAGACTTGGCGGAACGTCTTGTGACTCCAAGAAATCAACGATTTTCTGGAAAATTTGCTCATGGTGTCGAAACGTTTTTTTCCTTAGCTCCATATGTTTTGGTAGGTGGTCCAGATCGACCGTGGTCAAAAGCATAGGGTTTGCAAAATGAGAACACGCCAAAACCTCGAATAGGGAGAGGTTCATCAGATAAGCGAGCCTTCGTAGACTAATTAAGCGACAGTGAGTCTTCCAGTTCCGGGCATACTTTTCGACAAACTGCCGAACATGTACGCCTGCCTGGGGTTCTTCATCCTCCCTTTTTAGGAATTCCTCCACCGCTTTAACAAAGTCATTCAGGTTGCACATTCCTTTGCCAACCATGCCCGGTCTTGCCGCCCTCTCGAATATTTCCAATATGTCGTGAGCAGCACACTCCCATGACGGCACCATATCTCCCGGCGCCAAAGGGCATTTCCTTTTAGACAGAGGTTCACCGCAATCGCCGCAAAATCCGACTGACTGTTGCGCACTAAGAGAATTCTGCGTGCTTCCACATTGATCGCATTGATCCAGCAACCGAACACGATGAACTGGGCAGTGGACGACCGCACGCATATGCCAAATCTGCTTGAAATAATATGGAGCACCGATTCGCTCCATTTCGGCGAGACATTCAGGGCACCAACGAAAGCCGCCAACTTCACAGCTGATATCGCGAACGTGACGTTGGAGGAAGTCCAGTGGCTCACAGCTCATTTCCCGCCCAGTTAACTCCTTCAAACTCTCCCTGGCGTGGCTTGATATGGCATTCACGCGGGCCAGAGTGGCTATTCCGTCTCTTCCGAGCGTCCAATTGGTCTTCCGCTTCCCGTTCTCATCGCTAAATTTGAAAACGTAACGAATGAACGAGCTACCTGAGACTCCGTGCCAGTAAGCACTTCTTAAAATATAGGAAGGAAGAGATTCGACGTCGAATGTCCCCCATCCGATCATTGGAATTGGAATTAACTTGAACATTCGCCGCCCCCTAGACTCTGTTACCCGGCTCAAAGCGTTTTGCCTTTCGCTGAAAAGGTTTTGCCGATGAAGAAGAGCTTTGTAGAGTGTTGTTTTTAGCTTTCGGTTTTGGACCGCAAAAGCCAACTGCGGAAGAGAGAACTGGACATGGTTCGATCCCGAGAGTGGATTCACCAATGAGGATTTCCTCCGCAACAGAGTGGAGCTGCCTCGGCGACTTCATCACCTCCTCGATAATATTCAGATCGACTTTCATCCTTTTAACAGCCGCCAGAGTGCTCGCGTCGTAGAGCAGTGCTCTGACCAAGCCGATACACCCAAATGTCGCTCTGTAGATTGACCCCGTGCATTCCAGAAGACTTGGTAGGCTCTCATCAAGATCAATTCGGGCGTCATAATGAGCCAGTATCCACTGAAACTCCGCCAAGTCTTCGTCATTGTGGCGATAGCGAGAAAGATGTATGTCGTATTTTCGAGCCTCCAGGTGGGATGAGCGGTTAAACGCGTCGAGTATTGGATAGGTCCCTGCAATGACGAGGACCACATTTGCTTTCTTAGCCATCGTTTTCAAAGCATCCATGACACCGACAGCCGCTCTGGTGTCCTTACCTGCGTAGCGAACATGCTGAGCCTCGTCGATGACTAAAAACCGCGTCCTGCGCAGAATCAACGCTCTGACAAGGGCTCTATTCAGAGTTTTCTCTCTAGCCCTCTCGATTCTCACCTCAGCCTTTGGATCTCCCCAACCATCTGCTGACGCAGACGAGTAGAATGGGTGCCTCAACGTTTCGAGTGCCTGCAAAATCAGTGACTTGAAGGAAAAACTTGCATCTCTGTCGTCATTGACGAGCTCGATGGACACAAAGGGCTGTTCGCCCTCTGTGAACTGTGATGTTCCGCAAATCGCAATTTCCAACTGGTTGAGCAACTCGGTTTTGCCTGCCCGGGTTGGACCCACAATAGATATTACCTCTCCTGGGTTCGTTGTTGTCATAAGCACAAAAGCTCGGGCAAACGCCTGCTTCCAGTTTCGGTGAGGTATTTTGAAATTGAAATTTGAAACTTTCGAAATGTCGATATTTTCGAGCTCGTTCATGTTCATTACCCCCAATTCTGGATATTTATTGGTCTGATGACGGACTTCGGGATTTCGGAGATGACGTCTGACTCAACTCCACCTATCTCATCCGAGAGGTCAATCTCCAGGACGGGAGTAGATTGCGTTTGCTTCTTGAATTCGTCGAGTTCGCGGATTTTTTCAGCAAGTTGGAGATCATCTTGCTGAGAAATTTTCCGGCGCAACTCAGAGGCTTCGTGCCGGATCATCCCCTCAATTATTTGAGTGTGGGAATCTTTCGATGAGTAGTCCGTTATTCCAGTGCTGTAGCACGGCTCCCATTTGTCATGAACTCGAGCAAAGACGAGGTTCGGATTTTCCGGATCTAATCGAATGTCAACGCGTCTGACTCGCTCTTTCAGAGTGCGAAGAGCAGGGGAGTAATACCAAATGTTTTTTATGTTGATTCCGCGCTGGTAGTTGAAGGCGTACTTTTTATCCTCCACCGCAGTGACCGCGATGAACTGAGAATCGTATTCGACAGGTTCGGCATAAAATGGAAATTTCGCGGCACCTTGATTAAACGCCGACGCTATCGGGATTGTGCGATCTCCACGACATTTGTTTTCGCGCCAATCTCGATACGATAAAAGCTCTTGATAAAAATCGATTGGCTGAAGAACCGCCGCTTTCTTAGGGGCCTTTTTGCCGTCAACAGACCGAACTTCTTGGTGGTCGGCGATGTTCCCGGGGCGCTGACAAAGCCACTCTTTCTTAAACTCCCCAAAAAAACCCTCGACCTCGCCGCCATATCTAGGTGATGCGGAAGGCCTCAACGTCAACGTCAAACCGTAATGGGCCATCAACGACGCAAAATAAACAGACTTAAAGTCTGATCCACGATCAACAATGACCTCACGCGGCAGCTTTCCGTGTTGACGAACACAATCGCGGAAAACTTTGGCAACAGAGCGCCGAGATGGTGAACAAAAGGAAATCGAAATGCCAAGGATCTTTGCGGTAGCTAAGTCAATTAATGCGGTTACCCAAGGTCTCTCGACGTAAACTTCGCCTGTTCGTGAGAACAAAATCAGATATATATCCGCGAGATAATGATCGGCAGCGGCAAGCTGCCAGGGCACACGTGCCTTAAGATGCCGCTCTTCGGGATTAGTTGGTGGTGCTAACGCATTTGCCTTTCGGTTACCGCCTCTGGCTCGACCAACGATTTCTGCAGGAATTCTCTCAAGCCTCGCAGCAAACGTTGGACGAGACACTGCTCTGAACTCTGGGTGACTTTCTTTGGCCAGCGCCTGGTACTGTTTGTACCCTCGGTAGATGGACAGTCCTTGAGCCTTGATGAAGGTATTCAGGAGAAAATCCTTCAGACATTTTTCGACAACAGTTGGTATTTTTGGACTTCGATTTCCACTCAGATGTTGCCTGGGAATCAGCGACTGGAAAGCGCTCAGGTTGCGGGTTTGGCCAACTTCTATCAGACGTTTCCACCTCCTGACGTTTCTGTTCAAGATTCCCGAACGCACTTGCTCAAGTCGATACAATGCTTTCTCGGCCGCGTCTAGCGTCGGCACAAGCTCAATATCTTCGGTTTTGGCCAGCCCATCTCGGTAAATTTTACGCTCATTAACGAACTCGATCGCATGCTCAAGAACGTCTTTATTTAATGAAACGAGGCAGTTTTCGAGATCCACTATCCGCTGTTGTTTGAGGTCAGCCGCCAACAATCCGCGATCAACAGCGTGGACGAGGGGCGTGACGTCTTCCATACCAAGCTTGTTCATTAATTCAGCAATGGAAACTGCGAAGGATCCTCTCAGGACTTCTTGCAGCAGCTTCTCATTCAGACTTAAAGACGTTTCACAATCTCGCGCGAGAAGTATCAAATTCAGATTCTCAATCAGATACCGATCTTCGGCCTTGTAGACATATACAACATGCTGAATGCCTAGGTCGGCGAATGCTTCAAGAGCTGGTTTGAAAACAATTTCACCCTTCTCTGATTCATGCCAATCGTCAGGATTGCTTTCCAGGAATTTAGCGACGGCACTGGCAGGTTTTACTTCGACAACTCGAGGGCCAGATCGGGTCAAGATGAGTGCGTCTGGCGTATAGCTCGACCACCGTTTACTGCCGTTCTTGATCGTCTTATTGATTTGCACAGGATCTGGCTGATCCAAGGCGACCAAGACATCGTCGTTGAACTCGCATAGCGTCAAAAAAGCACGCTCCGGTGAACGGCTCTCCGTCGAGTATGTCCGTCCCATGAGTTTTCTGCTCGGCACAAAAGACACAACATTTTCTCTAGCGTGCGTACCCACCATTCTTGACGGGTTTTGCCAACTGTCATTGATATAACGGGCTGCGGTTAAAGAAAGGTTTTTGCATCCCGCCAAGTACCCATTTAATTGTTCTTCATCGAACATGACACCCCCTAAATTCGCGAAGACATGGCCTTTTTGAAGGCCAAGAGTTATCCGCGAACCAGCATTTCGTGAGCGGTACTTGACGAGGGATTTTGGGAAGACGATACTGTGAGTGCGAATCGAGGCAATCGCCTCCCCAAAAGCCGGAATCAAGCCATTGATTTCGGTTTTTCTATTTTCAGCCCATCATTTTATCCTCCACTGTATTGCGCCTGTTCTTGAGCGCTGATTCGAGCCCTTCATACCCATCCGCTCGTCCATCAAGAAGACCCAACTGAACCGCGATCCTGTAGCTTTCCCCACGGATGGGAAACCGCCTACCGGAGAGCACCTGATACACCAGAGCTTGCGAGTAACCGTTTCTCTTCGCCCAGCCACTGATGCTAAGGCCTCGGAGCCGAAACTCCTTTTTGATCGATTCTGGATCTCTCATCAGATATTCACATTTGGATTACTTTGTGTAATATAAAAGTATGACTTGAACGTAATTGATTCAAGTTTTTTCTAAATATTTTGACAATTGGGGACGATTTTGGAATTTCACCAACGTTTGGCAGCAGAACGTAAACGCCTCGGGATGACACAACGCGAATTTGCTCACGCTTGCGGAGTGAAACCTCCAAGCCAATTCCTTTACGAGAAAGGCGATCGCTCCCCGAGTGCGACGTACCTTTCCAAAGCGCTTATTTGTGGGGTCAATCTAGCGGCTCTGTTTTACGGCGAGGAGAACTTAAACATGGGTTCAGCACTTCCGTCAGCAGAGATGGTGAAGCTTTACTCCACCTGCGACCATATGTGTCGTGACCCGGAGGGACGCCTTCTCGATTTGGAAGAGAGAGCAAGCGTCTTTAAAGATCTCTACATCGAGCAAATTGAGCGACTAAACAAAATGGCAAGCTAATGAGCTGGAGGCACGGTTTTTTAAGAATACGAAAACAGTTTAGATTGCCAAGAAGCGAGCTCCTCGGGCTTCTTTTTCATGGTCGATTTGAACAACTTATAATTCGCCAATTGGCATACACCAAAATTGGCCGAGCCATGGAGAAAGAGGAAATATTCAAGATGGAAATGGCTCATACAGAATGGCGGAGAGCTGAACAAAAAATACTCTACGGCCGGACGCTTACCAGAGAGCAAAAGGCTGTAATCGAAAAGCTAACAGGGGAATTACAGTTTCCTGAAACCGATACAGTAAAGCTGATGTATGCGAGGGCTTTTAACCTAGATGGGAAAATCAACTTTCAAAAACGCAGGCAGACAGCGTTGGCTGCTCTTACACTCTTAAACGCGGGGCTCGCGTTTATCTGGATCGCTCTTGTTGGCTTCGACCTGGTGGTGAACAGTAGTGCAAATTGGCTGAATCTTGCGACTGTAATGTTCATCATACTGATCCTGCCTGGTCTTCCAGCAGCTTATTTGGCTTATTGTGGAATCACACCGTTAATCGCCTTTCAGAGAATAACGAGCATAAAGAACAATGAAATCAGAAAATACCTTATTTGACTCGAACGCCTGGCGAACACATCTTGAATAGGACGACTTGAAACATAATTCTTGTTTCGTCATGAATCATCGAGCAGCCTGACTAATGCTCGACGCTTCTGCTTGCACCTAATTGCGCCCATCTTTCATTTCGGATTTTGCTGTTTTTAGTAGACCTAAATCCTAGGTTAGGGTCAGCTAAAATCACCATGCTCAATTTTCTGAAGCACCGACGCTATCCGACAACAACCCTCAAGAGTACCCAGCAGGTCGCAAGGTCTTTCATCTTCAAGCGCTGGAATCGGGCATTGGAGCCATTCCAATGCTTGTTCCCGCGATTCCCAGACTCGTATCGCTTGTTGAACAACGTCGACTGAGTGCCGTGTAATGACCAGCTCCAATCCAACCGGCACCATCCGCTCCCACTCTCGAAGCGTGTCTGGAATCGAGGCGTCGGGATCACACTGGGCTACGAGATCACTCAGGCTGTAGGATTTTCTTTCCGTCATCCGGGGGCCCCCTCCGACTGGGTATCAAGAGTCCATTCTCCAACGAACGGTCCACAAAAGGAAGGAGTCTCGCGCTCCTCCTATCGCGGCCGGAGGCGCTAGCGAGAAGCTTAGGGGAGCAGCATGAGTGCAATCGGCCACTGTGGCGATAACGCAGCCTGTGAGGGATTCTTCGGAATGCTCAAACGGGAGCGAGTTCACCACCGGCGTTACCGCACTCAGAACGAAGCGCGAGCTGACATATTTGATTATATCGAGCGGTTCCATAATCCCAGAATGCGACGTAGAGTTGCCGCTCAGGATCTGAAGTTGTCAACCGAGCCAGACGGAGTAAGTTATGGAACTAGCAATGCGGTTCGAATGTTGGCGTGAAGTCAAAAACACGAAAACATCTTGGGGCTTAACATGGTTTCTGGCTGCTGAATTCTGCAAACGATTTTACGCGTCCCATGGCTTGATGCCGCTTGTCATCATGAAGGAGGGCCTTGGTTACTACGGAATCGCCATACATCCCGTTAATTGCGCCGTTCATTCGAAAGCAACCGAGCCGCTAGGGCGATTCACAATGCTCGGTGATGTTGAAAATTGGCGGAGACCAGGCTCTGCGGACCAAAGACTGTATCTCACTGATAAGTGTGAATCCGGTGCCCAAACGTCGGAACTCACTCACGCTGCAGTTGCACACTTAGATTTGAGCCCACTCCCACAGACTTCACATTTATCTTGTAGACACAAACGATGGGGCGATTCTTTTGTGCTCTGTTTCGAGGTGGCAGCGTACCTGGCGCTGAAATACGATATGGGCGAACTTGCTATTTTGAACCATCCGGCCGATGTCGACCGCAAATTGTCCGAGAAAGACGATCAGGTATCGATGAAAGAGCACCCGGGCGGAATACTGTTCGTCAAAAACGGTAGAGAGTTGTTGATAACCTGCGATGGTCGCTTCCTTGACGGCTCAGGAGCGAATTTATGGATTGCTTATATGGAAGGCTTCTCTATTTCTTCGCTCGCCAAGTTAGTTGAATCGAAGTTGAACTCCTAGGAACTAATTGTGACGTCGGTATTCCATACCAATCTAAATCTGTATATGTTGATAACATCTTTTGCTTAAAAAATAATCCAAAGGCAATGAAACCTCGCTATATCAGCGGTTGCTAGAGCAAGCTTCAATTCTGTTAAATTTGTCGAAGGCACATGCGCGCCCACGGAATGGAGCCGAAGGCGCAATGCAGTGGGCGTCGCTGCGCCTGCACTGGTTATACAGTGTCAAAAGAACACCTGCTCTGTCACGATTACACCTGCGACCTTTTTGTAAAACGGCTTTTCGCGATCATCACAGAGTCTGATGAAGGACTTATAGGTTGCAGGCTTAGTGAAAAGCAAAGTGACTTCTTCAAGGTTGAATTCATAGTCACCTTTTATCCTCCATTCCCGCTCATGAGTCCAATCTTTGAAAGACTCATCCTCGCTTATGTCGAAATTGACTATGCGCCACCACTCAGTGTCAGGAAGATATTTCTTGGCTTCAGATGTCTTATCGTAAATTACGGGACGCCCGCCTTTTCGGTATATTTTTTGTTTGTGAAACAAGAAACCTGATGGAACATAACGCTTTTTTACTTGCTCACCGCTTTCTCGCAGTTTTTGCTCAAACCAGCAGTTCTGAGCTACAGCATGTACAGGAGCGTCCTGAAAGCAAACAGCACGGCTCTTTCCGACGATGAATCCTTTCTCAGTACTGCTACCGCGCAGAAGTTGTTCGTCAAGAATTTTAAACATTACCTCGACGATCTTACTGTTGGAAGGGGCTTTTGTAAGATGGACAAGACTCGTAGAAAGGTCTGTACGTTCCGAGTAGCGACGCCTCCAACTATCTTTTGTATACGGCAACTGAGAACCCCCTTGAATCTGTGTAACGCCGAGCATAAACCGCCGGTCTCGCAGCGCCAGCGGAGAGGCCGGTCGGGTTCAAGCTATTGTTGGAAGTATTCACGGTACCTCATTGTGGTAATACTAGAACCGCCCAACCAAGAAAAGAATGATCCCTAGTAAAAATGCGATAACTAGAAAGTTGTCCCCGGTCCTCTTATCCTGCTTTATCCTTTCGAGCTGTAGGTTGATCTTCCCGAGCGCTTCCGAGTCTCCTTGCGCTCGCTTAAGCTCGTTCCGCCGAAGGTCAAGCTCGACACCTCGATATCTGGACTGTATTAACGAATACCCACCAAGAAGGAACATGCAAAACTTGACGGCACCTACTATTGCGCCACTACCCTGAATTTCATTTGGGAAGACCAGATACAGGTAGAGGCCGTAGAGAAACGCGACGCCGAATATCCAAGCACCCATTGCGAGCGGATGGTAAGTTCTCACGAGCTTGCCTAGGATCGCGACTCTCATTCAGTTGATATCTCCAAGTGTTTTTAGCCTTCCAACAGCTTATTAGTTTGAATTCGCACTAAACCCAGTCGGCTCTTTCAATCTAGATCTGAATCACAGTGCGAATTTCCAATTTATTTCAAAGGGATACTAGCTGTCTTTTCATGATTCTGCGAACCACGGCTCTGTCAAAAGATTGCACGCGGCTCTTCTGTGCACATTTCTGCAAGTTAAATCCAGGGGGCTGAAAAAGTTCTTCTCTAAAACAATGTCCTACCAGGGTGGCTTGTGACAAATTCGCAGCACTATGCAAATTTAACCGCAAGCATTTTGAGAAATTCAGTTGTTTTCATTATATGCCCATAAATTGTACAGTCATCTTTGTCGACCAAAAGCCCTCACAGAAACTGAGGCTTAGACCAATTCCTTGGCACCAGAAAGGATGGATTTCTTGGGTTTGAACCAAGAGAACGGGCTTGGACTGAGTGCGAGGCGAATGTTCGCTTTTGTTTAGGTGCCGCGTGGGATGCGGGTTGGTCGCAAAGCGAACCTTCAGGAAGGTTCATGAGTTTTGGTCCAA
>TARA_R110001592_G_scaffold84809_2_pt1 | contig 14461 bp, 17 predicted proteins | sample TARA_R110001592 | Tara Oceans TARA_R110001592 (sample SAMEA4398387) | marine metagenome | biome: Polar Biome; feature: [SRF] surface water layer (ENVO:00010504); material: water (ENVO:00002006), including particulate matter (ENVO:01000060) such as... | depth 5 m
GATGGTAACTTTAATGCGTACCGCATGTTTACGAAATACACGTCTGTGTCATTTATGGCAGGGCTTTTAAAATCATTTGCTATCATAAAATGAAAGAAATCGCTTGGATTTGAAGTGTTCTCATAATGATCTCCCACACTCCATTCGCATTTAAGAAGTACAACTTTTTCAAGATACTTCCCTAGACTTTTTATTACTTCAAAGTCTTTTCCCTGTGTGTCTGTTTTCACAAATTGTATCAAACCCAAGTCTTGTAATCCTAAATTATCTAAAATGTATTCTAGCGAATAAGTGTCAACTTCAATTTCTTTTTTTAGTTTTGCTGGTAACTTGTCAGTAGGTTTTAAAAGACTTGAGCACCCCGTATTTATATCATCTGTACAATAAAAAGTTTGTTTCCTAGGGCTCAAACCTACGTCATCAATCGCTCCCTGCACTAAAAATAAATCTTCAGGATTATATTTTTTAATTTCCTTTCCGGACTGCATTATAGAGTTGTTCTTTGTCTTTAAATAAGAAAACGGCTGCTTTGGAGCGTCTCTTCCGTCTGACAAAGAAAGAAGATTATCTGGGCTTGGTTCTACGGCTATTATAAAGGTGTCCTTTTCCGTCATCAACCAGTGAGCCGTGTGAGGAGCGTCGATTCCCAAACCAACATCAATTCGGATATTTCTTCTGTCTATCTTATTTTTGTCAATACCTGAGAAATCTAACATTACAACACCTTAATATCTTTAAATATCTCAAATTCTGTGAGGTCTCTGTAAGGAGGATCTTCCGGTAGGTCTTGAACAACCTCTGGGTAATTCTGCATGAGCATGAGTCCTCTCGCTGCTTGCTCCGGAGTCATATACATGTTCCAACCCTCTTCATCAATCATATCTTGGTGATATTGAAGTTCGGATCTTCCCTCATATCTTGCTTTTCGAAAAAACTCCACTGCTTCCTCGCTATCGGTCAGAATCATTCCGCCCTTACCAATCTTCAAATGCTTCTTAATGTGGAACGATAGGCACATGTGAGAGCCTGGAATGTACATGTTTGATGTCAACCTCTTGGCTGCGTCGTAAATTGGGAAAGGTTTCAATTGATATATTCCTTTCCACGAAATATCTTCAAACACAAGGTTTGCTCCGGCTTGCATTATCGACTGTGGTGGTGACAAATAAGTTCTTTTAGGAATTATAACTTCTTTACCTTGCACTTTCTCATATCTACAAGCAAGGAAGATAGCGTTTGTACAACTATTCACTGATACTGCGTATGGTGCACCTGTGTAGTGTGCTACTTCCTCCTCGAACATCTTTACTATCTTGTAAGGATTGTGTAACACTAGTTTCTCTCCAGAATATAATATTTTTTTTCAAAACCGCAGGACTCAAACAGTCTAATACTCGCCTCGTTTCCAAGTTTAACTTTAGCAATACTTTCGGGGTGAAGTTTCATAATCTGGTTTATCATGAACTTGCCAACCCCTTTTCCTTGATATTCTGGGTCAACAGCCACTCTTATATCGCCGTCTATTTGTCCAACAAAACCAACTGGATTGTCAGCTTGCAAGCAAATATAATAATGTTTTCCGTTCTTTAACATAAACCTAAAATGGCTCCACCTGGATATCTGGTCCTGTTGAATAAACCCTTCTTTGACGGTTTGCTCGTTGCGAAGTACTCGAATGAATTCCCAGTACCTAATCTTGTTTTCAACAAGTTTCACGTTAATTACAGTCCTTATAGAGATCTGGGTGTCCAGAGTAACTCCAGTAGGCTCTCAAATAATCTCTTTCTATACCCAATTCAAAGTGCCAGTGTAGAGTGGTTCCAATGTCAATGTAAGTATTATTATCGTTAAAGTCAAAAAGTTTGTGAATCAAAATCTCGCTTAAACTGCTTGCAGAAAACAGGAAAATATGGTCTTTCACATCGTTACTAGAAATCCAATTTTTTATCTCTTCTTCTAAATGATGGTCATTAACAATACAATTCTTACCTACTCTAAAGTCTTTTGTTACCTCAAAAGGCAGTTTATCGAATTTAGCATCTTTACTACAAATTAATACCATTTTTTTCTTTTTAAATTGTGGTAACATTTGAGTTAAAAAAAGTGGGTAATTTGAATTAACAAGTAAGTTTGGACTAGTCCAGTGTTCTTGATCTCCAGGGCGCATATCTTCAAGCATTGGTATATCACTCTGAATCAGGCAAGTACAGTCACCGCATCCTGCACCTACAAAATAATTGTCTTTCTTAAACTTGAAAGATTCGATTAAAGCATCTTTGACAAACCCGTGCTCTTCAGGAATAAATTCTTTGTGGTCATCTTCTGAATACCCGAATCCATAAACAGTTTCGCCAACTTGTACTTGTTCACTTGCTAAAACCAGTTTTTCGTTTCTCATAATGCAAGTTTCTCCGTCAGAAAATCTAGTAAAAGCAAAGTGTTCGCCTTTTTTAATTTTACCTAGGAGATGAAAGAAATCTTCTTTAAAACCTTTACTCATCTTTCTCAAAGTTTGTTAATATACTAGCAATGGCTGTTGAAGTATGGCCGTTACCGTAAGGACATGTCCAGTCTTCTGAGATTCTATGTGTCTTTTCTACTTCATTGACAATCCCATATAAATCACCAGGATCTAAACAGAGGGTCGAAAAACTACCGACGCCTGCCATTCTTTCTGTTTTTTTACGACATACAATACTCTTCTTTCTTAAGAACGACGACTCTTCCTGCAAGCCTCCAGAATCTGTTATAAGAAATCTAGAATTTGCAACTTCAGAAATAAATTGATCGTAGTCCAGAGGCTTCTCAACTCTCACATTCTTTAATAAACCTAAATGTTTTTGTACATTTGGGTTTGGGTGTGCATAGTATACAAACTCAAGTTCATCGAATGCTTTTGCAATTCTATTAAGTTGTTCAAACCATTCTGGAATTATGTCGTGGTTTTCTCTTCTGTGCATTGTAATAAGAACTTTGTTATTGTACCCAATTTCTAAGTTTCTCTTTCTCAAGTTATCTAAAACTGTGTTTCCAACAATATAAACAGTTCCTTGCACATTCTCACTTCTTAAGTTGTGTGCATCCAAATTTGTTGGACACAAGTGAATCGAAGCGAGTCTTGACACTGCCTGTCTGTTAAACTCTTCTGGGTATGGGTTTAGATTATCATAAGTTCTAAGACCCGCCTCTAGGTGTATTACGGGGATTTTTCTATGAAACGCTGCTAATGCAGATGCGAAAGCAGAGGTTGTATCCCCCTGAACCAACACATGATCATAGTCATTTTCCCACACACCATCTGTATTCATGATTGACTGAACAATACTGTCGAGTCGGTTTTCTCCGTCTTCAATATTTGCAATATAGTCCACCCTGTTCGTTGCGCCATCTGGAAGAAGATCCAAGTGCTGTCCTGTAAAGAAGACTTTGAAAGCCATATTCTTGTCTTCGAATTCATCCATTAGAGGAAGAATCTTAATGTATTCTGGTCTTGTACCATAACATAATAAAATCATAATTTTACACCTTTAACTGTTTTCCACCCATTCTTAATCGCGTTCTGGACAACCATGTCCCTCTCCGTAAAGAATTGTTGATGGGAAGTTTCATTATTATTTGAAGTAGCCTTGCTGTCAATGCCCAGTTCGTTACCTAAAACAGATCCGTGAAGAGACGGGTCGGTTGGTGGGTGCGGTGGGCAATAAGTTTTGACTCCTCCGTGTTTTTGAGCCATAAAAGAAAATTGAATATCTTCTCCGTTATCCCAAGTAGGAGGTTTTTCTTTCCAAAGATATTGTAACCATTCTCTTTTAAAAAACCATGCATGACCAACCAAGTCGACTTCCGCTATTTCTTGGTTTTGAGTTGGCCAACCACATCGATCATGTTTGACATACACGTTATCTTTTAAAATAATTCCTGCGGAACCTAAGATACCCTCATGGGTTTTCATTGTCTCCAAACAGTTTTCAAACCATTTGTCCCCTGGGATGGTATCATCATCAAATATTGCAACATATTCTGTATCTGCTAACAAGGCTCCGGCGAATCTTCCATAAAATTTCCAATTGTGGTTGTTGTCAAATATCTTATCGACGTCTAATTTTTCTCTATCGAACTTTTCGTTATCCTCATGTGCATTGACCCATGTCCAGATTTCTTTAGGGCGAATGGTTTGCTTGTTTATAGCAGATACTTGCATTGGCATATTATCTGGTCTTCTGTACATGTTTAAAATAACTGTGATGTCTGCAACGTTCCTGTAATTCTCATCGACGCCATCTACCTCTTTAAGAAAAAGGCTTTCAGCGGCTGCTTGTTGCTTCTTGACTTGCTCTAAAAGATCCTTTCCCTTCAATTTAAACCATGGTTCGTATGCTGCACTAATATTTTGGTTTCCAACCATAGAACAGCCTACGATCCTCGCCTCAACTGCAAGTCGACTAAATGTCTCGTATACTTGTGGTAAAAAGATTAGAGAGGAGTATTCAGATAATTTTTTAATAAAAGACTCATAGTTGGGGTCCGACATCAGTTCGTAACCAAGGCTCATGTCTTTGCAATATGCTTCAGCCTGTCTCTGACCCTTTACCATATTTGTAGACTGTATGATAACCCTATCTTTAGTTTTACCTAAAGATGCCTGAGTTGCACAATCCTCTAGCACATTCATATGATCTTGTGACCAAAATGTACTTCCGAATGATATAATATTATCTATTTTAAGGTTCTTCTCAACTACTTCACCATGCTTTGTACTTTGACAAAAAACCTTAACCGCGTTCTTATAGAAAGAACGATTAATAACAACATTCTTTGGTGCTATAAGATCTGTAAAGGGGGACGGATCTCTTGTTTTTAAGTACTTGTGGTCGTGCTCAACAATAAAATATTTTGTATTTTGTAAATACTTTCTTACCATTGGAGACAAAGACACAAAATTAGAAACTATAAAAATAGAATCAATATTTTGCTTAATTGTGTCCGTGGTTACTGTTGAAGCCTTTAAAAACTCTGTTTCGTAGTTTTCATCTAAAAGAGAAAGCAGGTGGGCATCAACTAGTTCTCCCCCGCCTGCTATCTCATCTACTGAGAAATCTGCTATCCAAAGTATTTTTTTCATTAATCAAAAACCACAACGTCATCTTTGACTTCCTCACCTAAATCCAGGCCGAGGGCATTGATAAATTTTGCATACATTTTTTCATCTGCCCAGTTTTCTAATACGTGCTTTTTCAACGCGGTGGCCATTCTCTTCTTCTTGCCGTAATCTGTTAAGAACTCGCTAAGAGCCTTACGGTAAGAATTCTTTTCAGCAAAAGCCCAGGCTGATTCCGGTATTAAAACGCCCGGATACACCGCTTCAGTTTGAATCGTCTGAAGTTTGTGACTAACTGGTGTGAATTTAGGCTTTAATTTACCATCCTTCATCGGCACACTAAGAAAATCTAAATACCCACTCCAATTAGTTGCAATTACCGGTAGCCCGTTGTAAACCGCTTCAAACACGGGAAGCCCGAAGCCTTCACCATGAGCGAGAGTGATCAATCCTTTAATTTTCTTGTGAGTATAAAGAGAAGTCATTTCTCCCTCAGTCAGGTCTCCGTGAATCAGATATATTTTACACTTTCTTTCACCTAGACTTTCAAGTAAGGCGCTCATGCGGGCTCGTGTGAAATTCTTATCCATTGTTGAGTTTTTGACTTGATTGGTCTTAACAACCAAACCAACAGTAGGATTGTCTTTGAATTCTTGTACGAACCATGCGATGGTGGCTTCTAAGTTTTTGCGAGGACACCATTGAGCAACAACTAGGAAATTAAACTTAGTGTCAATCTCTAGATCAATTGCCTCTGGTTCTATTATCTTAACTGGATAATTGACTGAATCTACAGGAGTAAAAACCTCCAAAGTGCCTGCGTCTTCTCCTGTATCGCTGTTCTTTTGTGTGTAAGTTGTATTAACGATGCTTCTCTTGGTGTGTTCAGAGGTTGTAATAACCTTGTGCATCTTGTTAATCTGTTGTACCCATTCGTGAGAAATACAATTAGTTTCTGCACCTGCTGTGTACCCTACATTATAAGGAGCAATGTTCTCAAACTCTGCCGGGATGGTAACTTGTAGTGACACATCAAAAGAACCACCCATGTTGACGTGCATCTGTGTCTTCTGGATTAAGTGATCGATCCAACGTTTCTCTTCCGTATCCTCAGTAAGCATACCGGTTGAGCCCCACGGGATATTAAATGCAAAAATGTCTAATTCATCTTCCCTACTACGTAAAGATCTTAATGCAAACCTGGCTTGTTCGCCATACCCTGATCTGCTTAAAAGCGGTGCTTTAATAATAATCTTCTTTCTCATTACATCTCCTCCATTGTCCAGCGGTCATAACCTTTTCTGTTGTCCCACGAGCCCAGTCTTTCATGAAGATCGCGAATCACTACATCCCATGTTCGAGTATAGTTTTTGAAATTATAATTTTTGTCTATATGAGACCGTCCAAGATCTCCCATCTTTTCTCGTTCTTCAGGAGTCATGTCCATCATTTTCTTGAGTGCATCAATAAAATCTCTTTTTGCGATTCTGTCCTCGTAAATCCATGGAACGTCTTGTGAACCAATGATAGATCTACTGGCGGGTTCGAGTCCGATGCCGAACCAATTTTCTCCATCAGTAACCTGTTCTTGTAGTCCCCCTGTCATATTAACAATGATTGGTGTTCCACAAGCAAGTGATTCTAAGGTTGCCAAACCGAAACCTTCAGCATCAGAAATATTAATTGTACAATCAGCAATATTGTAGATGTCTGCCATGACCTCTAGAGGATACTTCTGTACCGAAAGTAAAACATTTTGATGCAGGGGGTCCGCAAGGCCAAGGTGATTCACAATTGCGTGCAAATCTTGACCGTGTGGGTCTCCAGGGTCTGTATGCATTACGAGCATTGCCTTATCGTGTCCTACTTCTTGCAAGAAGTCGTTAAACCACCACAAAAGAGTACCCGATTGTTTTCTTTTTGCGTTTCTGTTATTCCAAAAGAAAATAAATTTATCTTTAGCAGTGGGGGGAAGGGCTTCTTTTTTATACTGTTCAATCTCTTCATGTGATTTTTTTCTAAACACACCGTCTGGTACTGCATGCGGCAAATACACACACTCTACATCTGGGGAAACATTACGTACACAGTCATCAGTTACCTTTGATATTGATGCAATCAAATCGTTTGAATCATAAAAACTTTTATTAAATGTTGGGTATGGGTGATTATCCCAAACATGGTAATATATCATAGGTACATTACATCGAATCTCGTTATCAATGTCCCAAAGCCATGGATAAAAACGAGGGTCTGTCATAAACCAAAGGACATCTGGCTTCCACTGTTCACATATTCCTTTCACAGTGTGTTGAGTTCCATATCCGTCAACAGGGAATATAATCCAGTCTTCACCATACTTGTCTGAAACCTGGGGTTTATAATCATTGTGTGCGATTGCACCTCCGAAAGACCTAACTTCGTAATTCCCCGTATTCAACAAACCTTCTATCATGTATCTGGTCTGAGTTCCTACACCACTCGGGGACATGGGGTGATCACTCAGAGTCAACACTTTAATTTTCTTAGACAATTTAACCTCTTATTTTTTTTTACAGTGTTCTGTATCATCAAATTCACAGTACGTACAGGACAATCTGTTTTTTATATATCTTTTACTTTTAACATTATACATAAACTTTTTCAAAAAATTAAGGGATTCTCTAATTTTTTCTTTATTACTCTCAATTTCGTAAAAATCTATGTTGTTTTTTGATCGTGTTTTTCTCTTAAGTATACCGAAGTGAGTTTTTATCTTACTAGGGTGGACTGCATGCTTCTGAGAATAGTAGTATTTGTAATATAGTAACTGGTATTTCAAAAGTGTGTCTTTCTTCTGCCAATCACTCCAACCTTTCGTAGATGTTTTCCAATCTAATATATGAATCTCGTCGCCAACCTTGACAACCATGTCAATATAACCTTTAAATTGTAAATCGTCGTCAATTATAAAAATATCTTCGTATAACTTTTCTTCCACTGATAAGACAGTGTACTCTCCAAAATACTTTGACATTTCTTCTTTTAACTGACTTAAGATGGTTTTGCCTTCTTCGCGCATAGACGCAGCAATTTTCTTGTCATAGTCTGCCTCTAAGAGTTCAAGTTCAACAATCAATTGTAATTCAAATAGTTCTTGCAATTCCTCTGTCTTGAGATCAGCAACCTTTTCACAAGCCGCATGAATTGCTTTCCCAAATGCTGTATACAGGTTTCCTTCAAATAGGCTAAGACCATCAATATACATAAGTTTATGATAAAAGGGGCACTTACCCCAATTTTTAATTTCCGAATAAGATATGTGAGACATTTTTACTTTTTTGTTTTTGTTTTACGAGCTTTACTTACTTGCTTACCCGTCTCTACTTTATCAGAATTATTAGTATTTGTCAAGTTATTTGTTTTTTTAATTTCAAAAATCCAAGTAGCAGTCTGATCACTTTCTTGGTTGTCTATTCTTTTAGGTCCCTCGATGACTCCGCCAACAACTTCGTTTTTAGATAGTTTGGCTTGTACCATTTCTTTGACCTGGAACACTTTTATCATATGAAGATCTTCATAACCAATTGTTCGGCCTGAGTATTGGTATTTTAATATTGGAGTGGCTTTTTCTAAAGTAATCGTACACTCTACTGTTTTAGCACTCTTTTTAATATTAACTTGCATATTCTATCATCTCCTTGATATTATTATACAATACTGGACTGGTTTGTTTAAGGTTTTTTTGGTCTCCTAGGAAATATTCTTCAAAACCTTTTGCAAAGTACTCTCTTAGTGATGTAATTGCGTAAGGGCTCGTAAATAAATCGTAAGTTAGTGTTAATAACACCGGATAACCAACAACTGTATATAGAAACATATCAAAATCCTCATCGTATTCAGGATCTAAAAAATATTTCGCAGGAATATCATAGTTCCTCTCAGTAAGCATATGGAAAAGTTGTTTACGTTTTTCTATGAATTCATTTTCTAGAGACATATTACTATAAACAACATCTTGATAATACTCCTCTGCACAATGAGCCATCTCATGAACGATGTCATCTATCATGTCTTCATTCGAAGATTGGGCACTTGTAACATATATTGTGTTATCTTTATAAAGAGCGTTTATTTGCCTCTCTTCAAATTCTTGCAGATGCCCAACAACCATCATTTCTAAGTCTCTTATAACAGTTTTGGGGACAATCTTTTCTATTGCCTTCATTACTCTTATAATGTTAACATTATCTGGTAGTGGATCTTTAACGTATACTGGGACGCTTCCGTAAAATGTATAGTTCTTGCGTGGTTTACGTGTACTTTCTATAATATACTCTTTTATATTCTTTCTCATTTTTTAAATTCTAAGATTGACTGTCCGACCTCGACGTCATTCAAGGCTTGTTCATAACCTCGGATAAAGTTTTCCTCGGCTACTGCCAACAAGAATTCTGGGAAGTCTCTGGCTACCTGCTCTATAATCATTTCCACAGTAACATTGCCATCCTCGGGATCAGTGTTCGTCCCTACGTAGTCTACTAACCACTCTTTTAAAGCAGTATCTTTGTCGACTGCTTTTTTAAGTTCTTTGTTTTCTACATCTTTATCATCAAATTCAATTTCCATTTTTTTACCTCATAAGATTTCTGCTGATATTGTTGCAACTTTAGAACGTTCGCCTTTCTTTAAAGTTATATGGCCAGAAACTGTCTGGTCCTTGAACTTCTCCACCACATATGTAAGACCATTAGTCGTCTCATCCACATATACATTGTCGATTTGTTCTATATCTCCAGTAAAGACAATTTTTGTTCCTTCTCCAACTCTAGTAAGTATAGTCTTTATTTCATGTTTTGTTAACTGTTGTGCTTCATCAATTATTATAAAGGCATTAGCAATCGATCTTCCACGTATATATGTTAAGGCTTCAATCTCAATAAGACCATCATCCATATATAAATCCATATTTCTTTTGTCGCCCATTAAAAATTCTAAATTATCTTTTATTGGTGATAGCCAAGGCAGCATTTTCTCTTCTAAAGTTCCAGGAAGGAAACCAATATCTTTTCCCATGGGCTGCACTGGGCGTGAGACAATAACTCTCTTATAAGGTGTCCCTTCTCGTGTAGATTCAAGTGTTTGTTCTAAGCCTGCTGCTATAGCACAAAGAGTTTTTCCGGAACCTGCTCGTCCAATTAACGTAACAACTGGTACTGTCTTATCCATCAACAACTCAATAGCAAAAGATTGCTCTTTGTTCCGTGCTCGTATGCCCCAGACGCTATCATGCTTAACTAACTTCTTTAATGGTGTGTTATAATTGTAAAATCTGCAAAGGGCTGTCTTCTTTTCGTTGGCGTTTGAAACGAGCATAACCATTTCATTTGTCAACAGCTCAATTTCGTTTTTATCAGCGTATACTTCTTCACCGGCATAAAATTGTTCTATAGTTTCATCATCAACAAGATAACTTTCAAAACCATTGAAGAGGTGATCTCTGTTTTTTACAATCTGACCCTCTGTGTAATCTTCACACAGTATACCAACCGAATCACATTTTATTCTCATGTTTATATCCCTGGATACTAAAATTACTTTACTATCTGGGTATTCTTTTTGTGTTGCTATCGCCACACTTATTATTTCGTTATCTGCGTCTGAACGGTTGAAACTTTCATTTAGTAGATCGAGTTGCCCCATTCTTACTCTGAGCGTTCCTTTATGCTCTCCTAAAGACACTCCATCCTTCAAGTTTCCAATAGTCCTGAGTTCGTCTAGGGTTCGGATTGTTTCTCTAGCGTTTACCCCAACGCTATCTTGTCGTTTCTTTTTTCCATCTATTTCTTCTAATACTTTGAAAGGAACTATAATATCATTTTCACCGTAATAAAAAAAAGATCCAGCATCAGTCAAACATACGCTAGTGTCTAAAACATATATACTCGTCATCACTTACCTATAATTAAGGTGTTACCACAATTTCTGGGCTTATAATGACGATATCTTCTCTTTCGTCATTGTCGCCAAGCATATAAGTGTCAATGGTGAAGACTCTCTCTATATCGTCACTATCGACGTCAAAAAAGATAAGATTATCATTTCTAAAAATATTTTTTTCACTATTTTTGTAAATTGAATCCAAAGAAGTCTTTACGGTGTTTACAGAATAAGAAGCATTTGATTTTACTGTATTTTTATCCAGTGAACTGATGCATCCAACTAATGTGAATATCGCTAGAATAATTGTTATTGTTGTCTTCTTCATTTACTTATTGCCCCATGGGTTACGAAGTATATAGTTTTTTAATCAGATTAAATCTAGTTATTTATAGGGGCAACAATATGAAATACATGAAAACACGATCAATACTAACAAGTTTATTAATTTTAGCGACATTACTTTCTCTGTCTTGTGCAACAGTTAGTTGTGGAGATTCTAAAACAAGTTCTATAACTATGGTAAAAGAAAACCAAGTTCAACTTCCTAGAAAATCATTTTTAAAAATATACAGGAACGTTAATTTTAAAATTTGTAATCCTGAAAAACCTGAAGAGTGTGAAAACAGGACCATGAGATCGACCGGATCTGGTTTTGTCATTAGCAACATCGCAGAAGGCGGGTTTATGATGACAGCGGCTCATGTTTGTAACGTCGCGGATATGGTAGAATACGTTGCTAATAAAGACCCCAACGTAACATATATTAGCGATACTACCGTTGTAGAGGACGTTGCTGGCAATAGATACGAAGCAATTGTTCTTGAGATGGATGAGCCTGCTGACTTATGTGTCACTTTTGTGCACGGTATAACAAACCCACCAGTAAAGATTTCATACTTTGCCCCAAGTCCAGGCGATACTGTACATAACCTTGCAGCGCCTGTTGGCTTTTTTGGAGTCGGTATGATTCCAACACTTCATGGTTCATATAACGGAGATTATGGTAGGTACGCTGCGTATAGTGTACCGGCAGTTGGTGGTAGTAGCGGAAGCCCTTTATTTAACGTAGCAGGCGAAGTTATCGGTATGATTCACTCAGTGCATACTAGGTTTCAGTTTCTTACCTTCTCCCCTACACATAGCGAAATTTACAAAATGGCTTCGAAGTACATAAACTTATAGACAAACAATCGCTACGGCCAAGCAAAAAGACACTAATACATTTTCTAATACTGGGTGTGACTTGAGCATGATTTTCTCCTCATTCAGCCAGTATATAGTACTAATCAGAAACTTTATCTTTATTTTTATTCTCTTCTTTATACCAATCAGATCCTTTTAATCTAAAAGAATCTTCTTCTAAAACCGGAAATAAAGCGCACCTATTCTTACTACCTGTTGGGCATTGTGGTTTTACTTTCGTTTCTTTTTGCGATCTCTCTAATATACAGTCGCATTGTTTGCAATAATATAAAGACATTAATATAATTAAATAATTTCGTCAACTAAGCCGTATTCAAGACATGTCTCTGCGTCGAACCACAGATCGTGCTTCAAGATTTCGTTTATCTTCTTTTTCGGAATCTTTGTGTGTTCAGCATACACATCTTTAATAAGTCTCATAAACTGATCATTATTGTCCATAGCATCTTTCATCTCTTCATACTTGCCCCACATTCCTGAAGAAAGTTGATGAATCAACATAAAAGAATTCTTTCTAATTTGTCTATGGTGTCCTACTACACTTATAAGAGTGGCAGCGGAGGCTGCACATCCTTCCACAATTGTTGTGACAGGTGCTTCACTACTCTCAATATAATCCATCGCTGAGAAACCTGCGAATACGCTTCCACCGTAACTGTTAATGTGCAGTTTAAGTGGGGCACACTCAGACATCGTTAGCAAATTCGCCTGATTAATAAGGTTGTTGCTTATCTCATATAGATTTTTGTTTAGTTCTAAAATTTTAGGTCTTGTGACCTCTGAATAAAAATATATCGAGTTGTTTTTAACCTCGACTTTATTATTATCGTCTTTTCCTGATGACTGTGGAGATGAAAACATTGCAAATAAACTTGCTAAATCGCTTCCAGGGCTGCCTTTCTTTGTGGCTGCTGCCTCTGGGGAATTGTTTGAATCGTTTTCACTAAGCCAAAATATATCTTTCATGTTAAAGTACTCCGTAATGTAATAACATAACTAAGTATGTGGTACCGCAAAGAACATACGCTATAGCATAAAATAATGATCTCCTGTCATTTTCTTCGGGCCATCGTGACCTCCAGACATTAAATTTTAAAAGAGCCATTAAGTAACAAGCAATTATTGTTACATTAAAGACTTCTTGAATGATGCTCACTACTAATATTATTGATAATAAGACAGACCAAATCGCATCTTCCATTTTGCTTATTTGATCTTTTTTCTCCTCATCTTCCATATTTTACCCTTATTATATTATTACTTAAACATGTCCTCATAGTATCATATATTTGAGTTGTAGTTAAGTTTTTTGTGATAATCGTGGTATAAGTGTCTTCTTTTTGTTTAATTATTTTGTGTTAAGTGTTATAATAATATTATGCAAATACATATTTTAAAACTTTGCGTAGCATTACTAGCCCCTGAGTCGACCGGGCTGGATCCTCACGGAAGAGCACTGCACCTTCCTTTAGTTGAGGATTTCACTGTCTCACACTCTGCGTGTATCGCTACTGCTAAACAAGCACGAAGGCTAGACGTGGATCCTTTCGTAATGGCTGCGTTAACCTATCGTACTAACAAGTTCTCTCCTAAGTTAGCAGCAAAATCTAAAATACAAAAAAATATAAGACAACAGTATGGCTGTGAGAAGAATGGTCAGTTTATTAAAAGTTCTTGTAGTTCTTTTATGTTAGACCCTCAATATTTCAGAACTTTGCTAAATCAGACTGTCGAAGAGAGCACAAGATCCGCAGATAGGCTTCCAGACTACAGAAAGGCCCTTTGTAGGTTCTTAACGCCTTGGAGTAATACCTGCACTAGGGAAAGTAGAAAAGAGGCTAAAATCATCGAAAACATGGCTTTTAGGTTTGCAAACGTATATGGAAGAAGTCGGCCAGACTTTACCTATTACTCTCCTTTCAAAATTGGACCTACTGAAGAAGAGGTTGCAAGAGATGAGAGAAGAAGAGAAAGACAACTAGATAGACAGTATCGATCTGCGGACCCTTATCTTAACCACATGTTAGGTGACCTAGGCTATAGGCGTAATAGAAATGGAAGGGGGCCGTTACATACACAAAGAACTGAAAGGGATCTAATGTTCTTATATAATGTTTTTGGTAACGATGTTCCTGTAGAAGCAGTAAGTAACGGAAGTAATACAGTTAATTACTTTGTTCATATATCTGATCATAACACAATGAAACAAGTTCTCTGGTATATTAATGGTGAAACTTC
>TARA_R110001592_G_scaffold83794_1_pt1 | contig 14457 bp, 13 predicted proteins | sample TARA_R110001592 | Tara Oceans TARA_R110001592 (sample SAMEA4398387) | marine metagenome | biome: Polar Biome; feature: [SRF] surface water layer (ENVO:00010504); material: water (ENVO:00002006), including particulate matter (ENVO:01000060) such as... | depth 5 m
GTTGGTTCGAGTACTGCTGGGGCTGGTCTTAAAGTTTACTTAATAGGGTATCAAACATAAATGGCATTTATAATAAACCCATATATTTTTGGTGCAGCAGGATACGTTGTAGATCATGCTTTGGTTTTTAATGGAGTTGATGAATATCTTCAACTTGCTAGTCCCTCTGCACGAAGCAGTGCAAGGATAGGGACGCTAGATTTTTGGTTCAAAAGACATAGTGATGGAGGCTCGCAAGTTTTTTTTGGTCAAGATAGCCCTGATACTGGTTATGGCATGTATCTCTGGATTGATGCATCTAAAAGATTGCAATTTTCTACAGAAAATGCAGACGGCTCTGTAATGCTCAACAGAATATCAACAGGAACTTTTCTTGATACAACTAGCTGGTACCATGTGAATATTCAGTGGGACACGGGCCAAACAGACAACACTTCTTGTACGGTAAGAGTTAATGGTGTTGCTATTGCAATGGGAACAACAACAAATCCTGCCTCCGCCATAGACAATCCAATTTTTAAAACAGGTAATCACATAAGGATGGGTCGTTGGCAAAATACTGATGCGACAAGATTTTTACACGGAAGTTTTGCCAATGTGTGTTATCACGATGGCGTTCATTGCATTAACGGTGAAACATCGGATGGCATTTGGATTCCTACTGATCCGACTGATAATGCTTTTGGAGATGGTGGATTTTTCTTAGAATTTGGTAATCCTAGTTCTTTAGGTGCAGATACATCAGGCAATAGCCATAATTTTGATGTAACTAATCTTGTTGCAGCAGATCAATTAGAAGATAGCCCAACTAATGACGCTGATAATGATGTTGGAAACTATCCAACAATAAATCCAAGTCTTCCAGTGCCATCAGTTGCTGAAAGTCAACCTAGTCACGTTCTTTCAGAAGGAAATTTAACCGCTACAGGTACTGGTTCTCCTGGATATGTTCAATCATCAGTAGTAACTCAAGGAATATCTTCTGGGAAATTTTATTGGGAGTTCACCTTTGTATCTGGGGCAATTTCTAGCAGAATAGGAATTGCTACAGCCGCTTCTATCTCTGCTACAGCCCCTAATATAAGTGTTTATGTTGGAAATGAAGCCACTTCAAATACGAATTGGGCATTAAACGCTTGGGCCAGCGGAGCTCAAAAAGGAAAAATTGGTCATGGAACAGGCAGCGTCACACAAGGAAATTATGCCAACAGCACAACTTGGGCTGCAAGCGATGTTGTTGGTGTAGCATTAGATATGGATAATGGCGCTTTATGGTTTCACAGAAATGGCACATATTTGGGAGCAGATTTAGCGGCTGGCAATGCAGCAACAATCAGCGAGGTCCAAGCTGGTACGGTAACGAATGCGGCTGTTGGGCCTAATTCAAATTGTGGCCATAATGTAAATTTGAGTTCTTTAGGAACAGTTATTCCCTGTTTTACGACTGATGGAGGGGGAGCAGCAGTTGTCTCTATAAATTTTGGTCAAAAAGCTTTTGCCCATACAGTACCTACTGGTTTTAAAAGATTAATGTCTGCTAACATGGCAGCTTTATCTGTAAGTAGTCCAGCCACTGGGTCTTTTACAGGCAATGCTTTGGCAGGAGGGCCATTTATATATCTAGGTTATACACCTAACACTTCTGGCACTAGCACTATTACTGAGTCGGGTGGTTCTGCTAGCACTATTACATGGGGAACCCACGCTAGAGCATATTCAAATGGGTTTAAAATAATTGCATCTGCTGATGATTATAATAAGGCAGCCGTCAATGCTTACTCTATAGCAATTGATACGGATGCTCAATTTGCTTCTAATAATAGGAGTGTAGTGAGCTAATGGTAATAGCAGAAACTTTAGTAGGAATACAACTAGTTAAAGCTAGTGTCTCAGGTATTAAAGAAGTTATTAATACTTGCCAAGATATTTCTGAGCTATCTCACCATATAGACAATGTGTTTAGTGGACAAGAACATGTAGAAAAAAAGATAGCTGATAAAAAAAAGAAAGCTAAGTCAGGTATTGGAGGAAAGTGGCAGACATTTATAGGTTCTCGATTAGGTGGCGAAGAAGGAGATGGAACAAGTATACAGGAAATAGCTGCTGAAATCATAGAACATAAACAAGCTCAGAAAGAAATACGTAATATGTCTTTAATGCTCAATAAACGTTTTGGAGCAGATACGTGGACTACAATTATAAAAACTAGACAAGAACGTATTAAAGAAAGAGATGAACGATTAAAACAACAAGCACAAGAAGCTAAAGAACAAGCTTGGGAAAATAAACGTAAATGGAAAAAGATTGGTGAGGAGTCTGGTAAACTTGCTATTGTAGCAGGAGTTATTGTAGCTATGTACTTTTATATTAGTTATGCCTGTAAAGGATGTATCTAAATGGCAACTGAAGTAGATTCTAATACGTCAGTAGCAATGCCAATACGCAATCTTCTTAGTATTATAAGTGCAGTAGCAGTAGGAACGTGGGCTTACTTTGGTGTAGTAGAAAGACTTAATAAACTAGAAACTAATGCACAGTTAATGCAATCTGATTTAGAAAAAAACAATGAGTTTCGTATAAAGACACCACAGAGTCCTACAGACAAAGAACAGTACATGTTAATAGAGCATCTTTCTGGTCAAGTAGAAAAAGTACAAACAACTATAGAATCTATGGCACACAATGCTGTTAACATATCACGGTTACAAAAAGATGTTGAAAAAGCTATGGGTAATATTGAAGATCTTAAAGATAGCCAAAGAAACTTAAAGTATACTAACGGAAAATGATAGAAATATTTACAGGATTTATATTGCAAATGATAGCAAGTGTAGGTGGAACAGTTATGGAGTTTACACCACGTAAATCTTTAAGTGAGTGTTTAAAAGTCAAACGTAAAATAGAACGAGAAAGTGATACATACCAAGGGCCACGTTGGGTTTGTACGAAAGGTAAGTTAGAAATGCACAAGACAATGGACGGAAGTTACAGACCTATGAAGATGTTGCCTTACGATGGATAGTAACAACGTAATAAAAACTGTAGTTGACGCTACATCTATTGGAGTAGTAGCAGGAACTATGATGAATTATCTACCACCTTTAGCAGCACTCCTTACTGTTGTGTGGACTTTAATACGTATATATGAAACAAAAACTGTACAACGTTGTATTAAGAAATTAAGAAGGTAAGAAAATATGGCTGAAGAAACAGAACAAATACCCACTAGAACTCTTACACCAGAGGAAACTAATAAACCTATATTAGATATTCAAGGTGAACAAGCTTTAATGGGTGCAGATACTGTAGATGCAGAAGGTAAAACTGTTCCGGGTCAGTTTGATTTAGGACAAGCTGAAATAAAACCAATTGATCAAGCTGTACAAACAGATGAACTAATGACAACAACAGGAAAAACACTTGATGCTGATAGTGTTAATCAAGTTTCAGAAGCTGCTGCTTTACCGACTTCTGTTTCTAGTCCTACACAACCAGATGCTGCTCAAATATCAGACGTAGCTACTACACAAAGTGCTATGACTAACGCTACAGCAGCTACAGGTTCGTTATCTTCAGGTTCTAAAATTGATGTAGCTGATGTTACTGATAATAGTACGGCTGCTCAAATGTTAGATCGAGGTAGTTTAGCTGTAGCTAAAACAGCTACGTTAGCAGATGAAGCTAAAGTAAATTATCAGTTAAATCAAGTTATGGCTTCATTAGATTCAGGTGCAGAAATGCCAGCATGGGCTTCTGCTAATATGCGTAAAGTTAAAGCTATAATGAATCAACGTGGTTTAAGTTCATCTTCTATGGCTTCTGCTGCAATGGTACAAGCTATGATGGAAAGTGCTTTACCTATAGCTGCTGCAGATGCTCAATCCCACTCTAGAATACAATTACAAAATCTTACTAATGAACAGCAAACAGCTTTATCTAATGCAGCGACTATTGCTGCTATGGATAGACAAAACTTAGATAATAGAATGAAAGCTGCATCACAAAATGCTACTTCATTTTTACAGATGGATATTGCAAATTTAAATAATGAACAAGCAGCAAATCTTCTTACATATCAAGTTAAAGCACAGTCATTATTTACAGATGCTGCAGCACAAAATGCAGCTAAACAATTTAATGCTACATCACAAAATCAAGTTAATCAGTTCTATGACAACTTAGGAGCAACAGTAGCTACAAACAATGCTAATCGTGAAGCAACTATAAACACATTTAACTCAGATCAAACTAATGTTATGCGAAAGTTTAATGCTAAGATAGAAGATTCAAGAGAACAGTTTAATGCTAATATGCAAAATCTTATAGATCAGTCTAATGCTACGTGGCGAAGAACTATTAATACAGCTAATACTGCAGCACAAAATGCAGCTAATCAAGCAAATGCACAGTCAGTGTTAGGTTTGTCTGTACAAGCTCAGAATAATTTGTGGCAGAAATATAGAGATGAAGCGTCTATGGCATTTAATGCTGCTCAAAATGAAATACAAAGAGCACATTCAATTGCTATAACTGCTATAGCTAATCAATTTACTGCAGATATGTTCGGAGCACAAGTTGAGTACGAAGGAGCACAAGCTAGTGCAGAGTCTTTAGGTATATTAGTAAAAGGTGCTTTTGATGTAGGTGCTGCTATTTTATCTCGACCTGCATCAACATCTGCTACTGTTACTACTCCTAATACTGCTCCAACTTATGACTTCTTAGATGAGGTAGATTATACTTATAACTTGTAATTTTAACTAAAGGAAAAATAACATGGCAATAGATTGGGGAGCAATAGGCACAACTTTATTTCTTAAAGGAGTTGATGCTATAACAGGAGGTAGTTCATCATCAAGTGGTGGTGGTAGTTCTTCAACTTCAAATGCAGCAAATAATCCAAATGATGCAAAAAGTATAGCTTTAAGGCAAGGACAATTAGCACAAAGTAGAGCAGATGCTGCTGAAAGACAATCTCAAGTAGATTCTTTTAAAGCTTTAGATAATGTAAATAAATTTGTAAAAAATAATATAAATATAGATTCAGTTAGAAATAATGTAGTTGCACAATTAAGAGCACAAGGAGCTACTCCTGTAATGATTAGCAATGTTTTAGCACAATGGAGTACGGCTGATGCAGCAGATGTTGCTCCTAGAGTAACACCTGATACAAAAACAGGTTTTGCACAACAAAGAGCATTTAGCTAAAATAGTATAATAAAGGTATATTAGTATAATGAAAAATGATAATAATCTTTTAAAATTAGATTTATTAAATACACAACCTATACCCGGTGAAAGTTTTACACAAGAACCCGGATTACGTCCTTATGAGAAACCTGCTAAAATTACTCGACCAGATGATGCTTTAGGTTTTATGTTGCAGATGTTAAGCTCTCCTAAAATAGAAGAAGATATGTTTGAGTTATTAGATGTAGGAATTTCTGTAGAAACTATTGTATCTGCTTTTGTGTTAAACGCATTTACTGAAGGCGTATTTTCTCCTGATGTTGCAGAATTAATAAAACAACCTTTAATACAAATTATAACATCTAGAGCTTCAGAACAAGGTATTGAAGATATTAAAGTTTTAAATACAGATACACCAAAAAATATGGACGTTGAAGATAAATTTGAAATGATGAAAAGTCTTAATCCCTCTAAATTTAATAGATTAATGTCTCCTGATGATGATGATGATGATGATGGTATGGATGTTGATGAAGATATGTTAGAAGAAGAAGATGTAGAATCAGAAGGATTTATCGAAAGAAGGAATGAAATATAATGGTTAGAGCAAATATTAATCTTGGTGCAATACGTGCTGCAGGAAAAAAAGTAGGTGGAGCAAGTTTTCTTAAAAATCTTGATCAACAATTATATCTTTCTAGAGAAAAAGAAAAAGAACGTGATTTTAATTTAGCTGAAAAAGAAAAAGATAGAAGTATTCTTAGAAATAAAAATAAACTTGCACAAGACACAAAAGCATTAACAGATATGCGATCTGTTTTATCGAATATGGCAAAAGTTAGAGATGCTAATTTTGATGAAATGTTTCCATTAGCTGTAGCTGCTGGTATGACGGAAAGAGAATTTAATATTTATAAATCTCAAGGTGTTGATGAAACTCAAAAATTTTACAGAAATGATTGGAAAGATACAATTGTTCCTCTTTTTAAAAACACAGATCCAATGAACGCAAATTATAAAGAACTATTTCCTAATTTAGAAAAAGAAGGTTCTAGAAATCATACCATATTTACTTCTATGGGGTATAAACCTACGTATGCTGTTGCTAAAAATAAACATCAAGTAATGTATAATAAAAATCTTCATGTAGATAATCCTGCATATAGAGATTCTGGAATGTTTATAAATAATCTTGAAGATACATTAGGTAAAAAACATAGAATATTAATTTCACAAAACGGTAGTGTACGAAAAACCCTTAATGAAAAACAAAGTAATGTTTTAATAGCAAAAAGATATTTAGATTATGCTTCAGAAATTGATCAATATTTTTCAAATATTACTGGATTAAATCCTGCACAACAAACACGTTTACAAAGTAGCTTATCTACTCTTATGTCTGAAATACCTCTTACTAAAGGTGGAACTACAATTTCTATTGGAGCAGAAAAATTTGCACAAGCTATGCCTAATTTACAAGAAGCATTAGGTAATGACTCTAGTGAATTTTTTAACAAAATAAATACATTAGAACCAGATGGTGCTCAAGTAAACTATAATCCTACAGACTCAAATTCAGGTTCAAAAAAATCTCCAATGCAAAAAAGAAAAGACATTAGTCTTACTTCTTTAGCAAATAAATCAGCTTTAACTAAAACAGCAAAAACTAATAATGATATTGCTACAGGTGTTAATTTAATAGTTCCTGACGTAAACCAAAGATCAACTCATCCTAAACATGAATTAGCAGTACAAGCAAATGTTCTTTTTAAAAAAATGTTAAAAGATAAAGATTCTAAAGATGCAAAAGCATTTTTTCAATTTATGGAAAGTAATTTTGATGAAGATGAACTTCCAAACATGCGAAAAGCATTAACACAAGCTGTTTTAACAACTATACCTTTAAAAAAATCAGTAGGTGGTGAGTTTAATACACAAAATAATAATGAAGATGTTGAAAATCTTGAAGCTAAAGATTTTCAAAAATTGAAAATATACTCAAAAGCTTATCAATCATCATTAACACATACAACTTTAATTCGTGATCTTAAACAAATACAAAAAATTGTAACACAAGTAGATGCTGTAACAGGTACTGTACCAGAAATGGGAACAGATCTTGTAAGTTTTATTAAAGAAATACGAAATGTTGGTTCAGCAATAGCAGGTGTTTCAGATGTATTATCAGGAAATGCATCAAAAACAACAAGTTATTTTGCAGACAAATCAAAAGAATTTTCAGGAGGTTTTACTAGTAGAAATCTTCAAGGTAACGTAGATTTTGCAGCTAATGAAAAAAGCACACAATTATTTAAAATAGCAGAATCACATTTACAAGGAGATTTAGAACGAACTGAATCATTAATAACAAAATTTCAAGATATAGCTCAAAATCAAAGATCTCCTGCAGAAAATCTTGCTTTACAAAAATATAAACTACAAAAATTATTAATATATAAAAAAATGGCAATAACATATCAATTATCAGGAATGTTACAAGGTTCTGGTGCAGGTGGTGGAAGAACTATTTCTAACCAAGATTTTGATGTTGCTATGAGAGCTTTATGGGGAAATCAAGATGGATTAACATACAAATTAGAAAATATTATTGAGAGTGCAGAAAATCGTTTAGCTGATGCTGAAAATGTTATGTCAGTTGGAAAATTAGGTTCAGTTGTTCTTAAAAAAGTTTCAGATGCTTCTACTCTTTATTCAAATTATAAATCTGATAAATTAATTGATGGACAACTTAAAGACATTACGGCTTATTCAAGAATACCTTTAGAACTACAAAGTAGAAAATATAGAGCTTATGTTGCTTATAAAACAGCAGATAGCAAAGGAAAAAAACTATTACACAATTACAGAGAAACAGCTACTCAAGCATTAAAAACAACAGGTTTTAATTTAGCAAATATTTCAAGAGATGCACAAACTAATAAGTTAAAAATATCTACTGTAACAGATTTTGAACCTGCTGCTCAAGAAGCTTATAACGATGCATGGAAAGTAACTCTTGGTAGTTTTTATATTAGTGAATTAGAAAGAACAGGTGCATTAAAATCAAGTGATACTCCAAAATATAAAAGTGCTTTTGGTGTATCAAAAAATAATCGTAGTGATGCAGAAAAAAAATTAGTAAGAAAGTTTGAACAAATGCAATTAAATTATTTTAATGGTGATGCACGACAATTAAACGAATTTGAAGACACAGTAAAAAAAGAAGTACTCCGTTCTATTTTAGCTCCTTTTAGAGAGAATCAATAATATGGTTAATGATTTAAACGAACAAGTATATGACTTAATGGGTGTAGCTGAAAAACAACCAGTTATTCCACAAGAATCTGTTGATTTATTTGAAGATGAAATAAATGAAGTAGATGAAATAAAAACTGAAGAACCTGCTATACAAGAAGAACCTTCTTTACCACAAGATGTTCTTCTTCAAGATATGAGTGCTGTAGAACAAATTGATGATGATGATACTATAGTAGGAGAAGATAGTTCTGATGTTTTATTTGGAGGTGTAGGATCTGATTTAAAATTTATAACAGAAGAAACAGATAAACCTGAAGAGTTAAAAAAAGTACGTACTTTACCAAAAACAACATTACCTTCAGGAGTTGAAGTTGATTATGAAATGCCAACAGCTTTTGAACTTGGTGTAAGAGGGGCTGAATTTGTTGGTGGAGTTGGTAAAAGATTATTTTATAATACTAAAGATATTATTAATTCTGCAATAGCTGCTCCTTCTAAAGTAGCTTTTGGATTGTATACATTAGGAGGAATGTCTATAGATTATAGTCCTGCATTACTCGAAGGAGCACGAGTTGCAACAGGTAACGGTCTTAAACATGTTATTAATTTTTTGTTTAAAGATGAAGATGAAAAAGATGAAGATAATGTGATAGCTAATTATCTGTTAAATACTTTGTTTAACCAACCTGATGTTGAAAATTATGATCAATTTGATGCTGATATGGAAGAAGGAAAACATCGTGTTATTACAGGTGCTCCTGAAGGATATGGACAAAACTATTTTAATAAAAATATATTAGGTTTATATCAAATAGAAAATCCTAATGTAATTACTCGAACTGTAGGTTTAGGTGTAGAATTTTTTACACCTCTTAGAGCAGTAAATCTTGCTCAATTTGGTATTACTAAATTTGCTAATCTTGATGGAGAAGATTTGTATAAAGCTATAAATAAAACTATGGACAAAATATCAAAAGAACAAAAAAGACTTGAAAATCAATTAAAATTATTTTCTAAAGAAAAAAAAGGTAATGTAACTAGTAGAAAATTAAGAGGATCATTAAAAGAATTACAAGATTTAAAAAGATATGTTTCTATAGGTTACAATCCTAGATTATTTAGAAAAGAATATATGCAATTCGGTAGCGAAGTAGCTTCTACTAAACCTTTAATGCAATATGTACAAAATTTAAGATCAAAACATATAGTAGGTTTAAATGCTCCTTTGAAAAAAATGAATCTTACTGAAGGTGTAGTTGAATCTGTTAAACCTCAAATAGATATGGCTGTAGCAATGGCAATAGGATCTACAACGGCTGAAGAAGTATACAAATCTTTTGGTTTTTCAGAAAAAGATGCTCAGATATATGGTATGTTTACAGCACTTCCATTTGGAATATTTGGTGTATCTTCTGGTTTAGGAGTAGTACCAGTAGCAGGTGCAATAGGATTACAATATTCAAAATTAAAATATGGTTTAGAAAATTATTATCATAGATTTGTTTCTAAAGATGATGTAGCAGCTAACGTTGCTAAGTTACGTTCAATAGGAAAAACTACAGAAGAAATTGATCAAATATTTAAAAGAGATAAAAAAACAGGTGATTATGTTTATGACGATGATGGAAGAAAAATAATAATTCCAGAAAGATTAGCAAAGTTAGGAGCACAAACACCTGAAGCAGAAGCAGCTAATTTTGCTTTATCAAAAGCTTTAAATGCTATGCCTGAAGGCCCGATGAAAAAGAAAATACACGCTAATATAGCTTACATGATTGATCCAGAAACTGGTTTAGCAGCAAATTTTGCAAAAAGATTTAGAAAAGATGTTGATGATGGTATAATTCCTGCAAAAATATTAGATGAAACTGGTGGAGAACTTCCTTTGTTATTAGAAAACATAGCTCCATTAGTTGCTATACGTGCTTTAAGAGAAACGTTATCTAAAAAAGTAAGTATTGGTGTACACAAAAGTATAGATAGTTTAAATCTTCTTAGTCAATTAGATAATTTAAATAATGCATTAAGTACACAAAGTAAACTTTTAAATGTAGCTTTAGAAGCTGAAATAAAAAAGATTATGAAATTAGCACCAGATATTGAAGGAACTGAGTCACATGTATTTTTAAAATCAATGAGAGAAAAAGTAGATCTTTTAGATGATGATGCTAATGATGTAGCTGGTATGGTTAAACAAGCATTTACAGCTATAAATCAAAAAGCAGAAATTGATAACGTTAATTCTTCAATAGATGGTTCTTTTGGAAAAGATATTATAAATGAAAATGTAATTAAAGCACAATTAAAAAAAGAAGGTATAGATATAAATAATGTTCCTTCAACTCAACCTGTTGCAGATTTACGTGAACAAAATGTTCCAGCAAATATTATTAAAAGAACAATGAAAAATCGTTTAGATGAATTTGGATCAGAACAAGAAAATATAGTTAAAAATAATATGAATAGATTACAAACAGAAATAGATAAAAGATATAAAAATGCTAATGCTAGTTCTGTAATAGTAGAAGTTAATGATCTTTTAGAAAAATCTTCTAAAATGATAGAAGAGATAAGTGTTGAAGCTAGAGCTATAGGAGTGTCTGGAACTAGAAGCACAGCTATTGGTATAGTTGAAGATGCTAGAAGACAAGGTTTAACTAATTACGTTACAAATTTAAGAAACAATAATATAGATGAAGATCAAATTGTAGCTCAATTACTACTATTTAAAACTACGATAGAAGATAAAATAATTCCAAAAGCAATACCAAACTTTAGAAAATTTGATGAAAATTCATTGTACAAAGATGTTGATGGAGAATTAGTTTTAGATCCAGAAAGTGTTAATAGATTAGTTACACACATATCAAAAGCTCCTGCAATTCCTGAAATAGCTAGAGACATTCCTTCACATTTAAATTTAGAACAATTAAAAAATTTAAGATCAGCAGCATATACCAAAGCTAATGCATCTTCAAATAGTTCTGTAAGATCAATGTTAGCACAAGAAGCAGCAGGTATAGATTCTCAAATTAATAAATTAGAAGAACAATTAATTAAAGCAGGATCAAATTTAGCAGCACAGTACGATAAAAATGTTATAGAAAAATTAAGAATAGCTAATGAATATTATAAAAATACAGGTGCTAAAGTATTTAAAAAAAGAGCAGGAAGATTACTTAAAGAAAATTATGTAAACTTATATAATAATGCTTTACGAACACCTTTTGAGGGAAAAGATGCTATATTTGAAGTTGCTTTTATAAAACATACAAATTATCAAGAAAATTCTAAAATTTTTGACATACTTTTTTCTCAATTAGATGATAAAGGAAATGTAATACCTGATACATTAAACTTAGAAGCTACAAAATTATTAAAACAATCTATAAGAAGATGGTTTTCAAAAAATGTAAATAGTACAACAGGTTCAGGAATAACTCAATTACCTGAAGGTTTTGTAAATAATTTTCTATTAAAAAATGATATGTTTTCAACACAAGAACTTAAACATTTTGATAATCATATTAATTTACGTAAAGCAGAAGAAGCTTCTGGAAAACCTTTTCCTCTTCTTGCAGGAGGAGAAGCTGGAACTAAAAAAGCTGATGAAATTCTTTCAGATCATATTAAAACATTAACAACAGAACGTGAAAATATTTTTAAAAAATCTTTATTATTTCAATTTAATGATATGAAAGATTTTAAAACTAATGAAAATTTTTTTAAAAGTGTATTTGAAACTGAAAGTGCTTTAAAAAATGGCAGAGCTACTGAACAGTATTTTCAAGATAGATTATTAAAAGCAGGTGGTGTAGATGCAGATGGAATAGCAAAAACAGAAGAAGGTCGAATAATACAACAAAATATTAAAAGATATAATGATGCTGTAGAACATATAAGAAGCAATGAAGTTGCTCCTGCTGTTAATTCTTTAATAGATTCTGGAGTAATTCGTAGTGCTGATGAAGCTATTTCTAGAATGGGGCCAAGAATTATTGCAGGTGCAGAAAATCCAAAATCTCCTGTAGCCATTATATTAGATAGTGTAAGAGGAACGGATAAAGAAGAAGCAGTTACAAAATCTTTACAAGTTGTTTTTGGAAGATATTTATTAAATAAAGCATTTGTTCTTACTGATAATGTTAGTATGCAAAGTGGATTTGGTACAATGTTTGGCTCAAAAACTATGGAACTTGGCTCAAGAATGTTAGGTCTTCAAAAAGAAATAGACATAAAAACTTTTTCAAAAATATTAGACGATAATCACGATACATTAAAATTATTATTTGGAGAAAATTCTACACATTTAAAAAATATAGAAGAAGTCTTTCAACTATCTGTTGCTACAAGCGGAAAAACAGGATTAAGAGGAATAATAGGAAGTTTTGGAAGTGGTATTAGTACTGGTCAAATTCAATCTAGATTATGGGGTGTAATACGTAATGTAGTTAGCCCTAGATATGTTGCAGGTGAATTTACATTACAATTAATGCAAATGAAAAAAGCAGAATTTCTTATGAAAGCACTTACAGAACCTGAAGTAACAAATATAATTATCAAAGGTATGAACACAAAAGGTAAATTAAGTCCAAAATATATAGCAGAATGGAAAAGAATAATGGCTTCTGCTACATTAGGATCACAAAATGAAAATGTTAGTTGGAATGTAGGACGTTTACAAATGTACAATGATGAATTATTAGCAGCTAAATTAAAAGCAGTGTATAATGTTGGTGCTGAAACTTTAAATGTACTTAATATATTTGGAGATTTTCCACCATCTTTAGAACAAACTCCTGCTGGTGTTAAAAAAGTTGACACAGGTACGAGTATTACAATTGATGATAATACTACTCCTAATAATAGATATACTCCTACAACACAACCTTTTAAAATAAACTCTAATGTTCAAAATAATGATGTAAGAATAACACTTGATTAAAGTACGTATAACATGGAACTAGGTCTACGAGAACTTATTACTATAGGCACAGTAATCATAACAATTGCCAGTTCTTTTGTTATGGTCAAGGCCAAGACAGAGAAACTGGCTGAAGAGTTAGTTAGAATTGCTAAAGAGTTATCCGACATACACAGCCGTATTGACAGTGTCGAAGCAGAGTTAGGTGTGTTAAAACATCAGAGTAATATCATAGGTGGTATACTCAGTCCTAGTAATTTAAAAGTTACGAATCAGGAAATGGCTGCTCTGAAAGAAATTACAAAAAATAATACAAGAGATATTGATTACCTGAAGAACATGCACAACGGTAAGCATCCTTCAGTATAACCAGAGGAGACACAAAACATATGTTTGGATTAGCGGAAAGTGTTGTTGGAGTAGCTGGAAAGGTCTTAGATAAGTTTGTTGAAGACAAAGATCTAAAGACAAAGTTAGAAGCTGAACTCAAACAACAAATGATTAGCCTTGATTTAGCTCAAGCACAAGCCAACATAGAACAAGCTAAACACCCATCTATATTCGTATCAGGTTCTCGACCTGCTATTATGTGGGTGTGTTGTTTTGCATTAGCTTGGCAATACGTTATACAACCTGTAGCTCTATGGAGTTTAGCTGTAGCTGGCAGTGATGTAGTGTTACCTATGATACCAACAGAAGGTTTGATGACATTGACTCTATCGCTACTCGGCCTCGGTGGTCTTAGAAGTGCAGAGAAATGGAAAGGTATTGCCAGAGAAAATATGAAAGGAACTAAATAAGAAGTTTATTAATACTATTATAATAGTCAGAAGATAACTTATGCAATTTCTTCATAAATCCTGCAATAATATACGTGTTTTCATAATCAGGAACTTTTCTATTCATCTCAGATTCAAATTCTTTTAAGGGAACGTTAGAGTATTCAACCTCTAGGTTCCCTTCATTATTTAATACTACTTTTATTTCAGATAGTACTGTCTTGGCTGTTCTGCTCATATGTCTGTAATTTCACAGAAGCCAGAGGAACAAGCTAGTTCTTGTGCTGATTTAGTCATGTCGGTAGT
>TARA_R110001592_G_scaffold275133_3_pt1 | contig 14456 bp, 17 predicted proteins | sample TARA_R110001592 | Tara Oceans TARA_R110001592 (sample SAMEA4398387) | marine metagenome | biome: Polar Biome; feature: [SRF] surface water layer (ENVO:00010504); material: water (ENVO:00002006), including particulate matter (ENVO:01000060) such as... | depth 5 m
ATTAATAATATTAAACTAGCTAATATAAATAAATATATATATTCAGTATATAAAATTAAACTAATAGTTTTTATATTATTTAATGATATAATAGTTTCATTTATATTATTATAAATAAGTGTTGGGTCTATAGTTACTGGTATATGAAACAATATATGTATAAATGGTATAGGTATTAATATTGATAAAATTTCCAATAAAAAAATTAACCCAATAAAAAATCCAATTATAATATAATAAGTATAATATTTTTTTATATTTACTATTTTTAAATTTAACATCATTATTACAAATAAAAATAAAACAGCAATTGCTCCAACATATACAACTAAAAATAACATAGCAATAAAATCAATTCCACAAAATAATAATAATATTGTTGAACCTATAAATACTAATATTAAATTAAAAATTGAATATATTGGATTTATACTTAAAATTACCATAAATGCAGATTGAATAATAAAAAAAGTTAATAATATAAATAAAAAATTAATCATATTTATTTTTTTTTATTATCTAATTAATACATTATTTCTATAATTTTGTTCTACAGTAATTAAAGTTATTTGTTGAAATAATTTAGATAAAGATTCTATTTTTGATTTTACAAAATTTTTTATATATTGATATTCTTTGAATGATCCAATAATCTTTACTCCTATATAATCAGTATACATATTTAATCATGATAATGAATTATTTTTATTAAATAATAATTTATCCATAAAAAAAGGTTCAGTTGAATAAGTTTCTAATTTAATATATCCATTTATAGTAGAACTATATGTAATTAAATTTTTATAAGCTATAAAATAAAAATGATATAATATATAATTTTTATTAAAATTTTGAAATAAATTAAATATTTTATAAATATTATATAAATTTTTTTTTATAAAATAAATATATTTTTCAAAATTTAAAATATTTGTTTGTTGAAGACTTTCAAATAGTACATAATTTTCTTTGTACAATCATAAAATAGTTCCCACTAATTGTTTATTTCAATGTAGTGCTAATCAATTTGTTTCCTTTTCTTTTTTTTTTTTAAATTTTAAAAAAAAACTAATTTTTGGAACAATTAAATGTCTGACAAATCAATATGTTCAGAAGAAAAAAAAAGTTAAATTTTTAATTTCAATAAAAAATATATATTTATCGAGTTGAGGCAATTTTTAATTTATCAAAAATTTAACTTTTTTTTAAAATTTATTTTTATCTATCAATTTCCCCAAATACAATATCTTGCGTACCAATAATTGTTACTATATCCGCAATTAAATGCCCTCGTGACATAAAATCTAATCCTTGTAAATGAGCTAAACCAGGCGGTCGGATATGACATCTATATGGCTTATTAATATTTGATACTAAATAAACTCCAAATTCCCCTTTAGGTGCTTCAACAGCTGTATAAGTTTCATTTTTAAATAAATTTATATTTTCTGTAAAAAATTTAAAATGATGTATTAACTCTTCCATTGATTGTTTCGAATTTATTTTTGAAGGTACAATTTCTTTTTGATTCAAATTATTTATAGAACCTTCTTGTATATTATTTATACATTGGTTTATAATATATAAACTTTCTCTCATTTCATGAACTCTGATTAAATAACGATCGAAACAATCACCATTTATTCCAATTGGAATTTTAAAATTCAATTTATCATATAATTCATACGGTTGTGTTTTTCTTAAATCTCAAGCTATACCTGATCCACGTAATAATACTCCTGAAAAAGCTCAATTTAAAGCTTCTTTAGAAGTTACAACACCAATATTAACTAATCTTTGTTTTCAAATTCTATTATTAGTTAATAATTCTTCAATTTCATCAATACGAGAACTAAAAGATTGTATAAAAATATAAATATCATGTAATAATCCTTTAGGCAAATCAGTAGCTACACCCCCAGGTCTTATGTATGCAGCATGCATACGTGCTCCTGAAACTCGTTCATAAAATTCCATTAATTTTTCTCTTTCTTCAAAAGCTCATAAAAAAGGAGTCATCGCCCCAACATCTAATGCATGAGTAGTTAATGCTAATAAATGATTTAAAATACGTGTAATTTCAAGAAATAAAACTCTAATATATTGGGCACGTAATGGTATTTTAATTTTTAATAATTTTTCAATAGCCATAGAATAAGCGTGTTCTTGCGCCATCATTGAAACATAATCTAATCTATCAAAATATGGTAAACCTTGTAAATATGTACGTTCTTCTAATAATTTTTCAGTACCTCTATGCAATAATCCAATATGAGGATCTGCTTTTTTTATAATTTCTCCATCTAATTCTAAAATTAATCTTAATACTCCATGGGCTGCTGGATGTTGCGGTCCAAAATTAACATTAAAATGTTTAATTTTTTTAAAAATATTTTTTTTTAATTTTTTTTCATTCATAATTATATTATTTATTACTTAATCAAGGACTAGAAAAATTAAATAAACGATATTCTTGAGCCATTTTTACAGGCTTATAAATAATATATTTTTTAGTATCATTATAATGTACTTGAATATATCCTGATTGAGGGAAATCTTTTCGAAAAGGAAAACCTTCGAAACCATAATCTGTTAATAATCTTCTTAAATCTGGATGATTTGAAAAAAAAATTCCATACATATCTCATGTCTCTCTTTCATATCAATTTGCTGATTCATATAATAATGTAATTGATGGTATAGGTGTAATTTCATCAGTTAATACTTTTAATCTAATTCTAAGATTTAAAAATATACTTAATAAAAAATAATTTACTTCAAAACGATTTATATTATTTATATAATCAACAGCTGTAATATCAATTAATATATGAAATTTTAATAAACTATTTTTTTTTAAAAAAATTATAAAATTAATTAAATTTTTTTTTTCTATATTAATAATTAATTCATCTTTCGTTAAAGTAATTTTTTTTATTCAAAAAGGAATTATTTGGTATAATCAAATTCCAAAATTATATAATGAAATTTTTTTTTTAATCATATTAATTTCAATCTAAAGCTCCTTTTAATCATTCATATATAAAACCAATTGTTAAAATAAATAAAAAAATAAACATTCATCAAAAACTATAAAAAGTAGTATTATTTAAATAAATAGCTCAAGGAAATAAATATGATACTTCTAAATCAAAAATAATAAACAAAATTGCAACTAAATAAAATTTAACATCAAATTTAGTTCTAGCATCTTCAAATGGTTGAAAACCACACTCATATGCTGATAATTTTTCAAAATCATAATTTTGACCGATTAAAAAATATGATAAAAAAAAAATAATAATAGAAATAATTAAACTTAAAAAAAAAAAAATAGATAAATAAATAAATTCAAAAGTCATATAATATAAATATATAAATATAAAAATTTGTGTCGGAAAAAGTAATCATTAGTATAAATTACTAATAATTTTTTTCATTGTAAAAAAAAAAAAAACAATATTAATATTAATATTGTTTTGTTTTAATCCTGAGAACGGGATTTGAACCCGTACAATTTAGTTTGACAAACTAAAACTCTTCCAGTTAAGCTATCTCAGCTTTTCACATAAAAATGTTTTTATGCAAAAAAGATTAAATCTAAACGATTATTACTTAGACGATATTGGATTTGAACCAATAATATTCTTATTGTAAATAAGATGCTTTTACCGAATAAGCTAATCGTTTATTTAGATTATTATATAAAATTATAAGATAATAATCATAATTTAATAGTTTTATTATTATTATTTTTAAATAATAACATTATATTAATCATTTCTTTTATTCTATGGTATATATCAAATAAAAAAGGAAATTTATCATAATTAATTATATTTAAATTAAAAAATGTTGAATTATTTTTTATTGATTTAAAATTTATTTTTTTATTATATTTTTTTAAATAAAAATTATATATATATTTAAAGATAAAAAAAGAATAATAAAAATGAGCTTTAATTTGTTTTATTTGATAGTTTACAGTTGTATTATTATATTTATTTTCTTTATATTTATTTAACATACCTTTTTGACCTGAAATAAAATTTAATAAATATAATTTTATAATACTTTGTGTAGTTTTCATATTTTTTATATCATTAAATCCATCTTTTATGGATATATTAGTTATAAATTTTTTTTTTATTAAAAAAATATGTTTTAAAATAATTTTATTTTTCAATTGGAAAAATAAAATATTATTATTTTTTTTATATAATATGGAAAAGTTCATAATTTAAATAGTTGAATATAATAAAAAATTAAATTTAAATAAATTTTTATTAAAAATTATTTCTCGATAAATAGGACCAAAAACACGATTATTTAATGGTTTTAATTTATCATTAACTAAAATCGCTGCATTTTGATTAAATTTTAGACTTGTCCCATTCAATCGTGTCATTCATTTTCTACCTCTAACAAATAATGCCTTCTTCAATTCACCTATTTTTATTTTTCTTAATAAACGTAAGGTTTTTATACTAACTAATATTAAATTAGCAGGTTTGGAACTATTTCTTGCTTTTGTATTATAGATATTTATACATCGTAATAAAAGTGCACCACTATTATCAGCACATGATAAAATACTTTCTGAATATATCATATTAAAATTTATTTAAAACTAATAAATTTACTTTTAACTGGTAATTTATAAGAAGCAGATTTTAAAGCTAATTTAGCTGTATTTAAAGATAATCCACTTATTTCTAACAATATTAATCCTTTTTTTAAAGGATAAATTCATTTATCAATGTTACCAACACCTTTACCCATCCTCATTCCATTAGATTTTCGTGTTATAGGTAAATTTGGGTAAACATTTATTTTTAATGTACCTAATTTTTTAATTTTTCGTTTAATTGATTGTCTAATAGCTTCTAATATTTCTGATGATAATAATCCATTAGTTAAAATTTTTAAACCATATGTATTTTTTTTTAAATAATTAAATCTATAATAAGTTAAGTTTTTTATATACACTTTTTTATGAATTTTTTTATATTTAAAATTTTTAGGTATAAATTTATTCATATTTTTTTAAATTATATAATTTATTATTTTTAAATTTAATATATAAATTTAAATTTTTTTTTTTTATAGTAAAATTCATTTTATTATGTGTATGATTTATTTTTATTATTATAAATTTTTTTATTAATCTAAAAAAAATAGAAATTAATAAATATTTATAAATATTTAAATATTTATAATATTTATTTTTTAAAAAATCATATTCTTTATAAAAAAAAAAATTATATAAAAATAATCAAAAATATGTAGATAAAATTAATATATTATATTTTTTAAAAAAAAAGAAAGAAAATTTTTTACGTATATTGTTTGTATCATTATATAATTTAAATGAGGTAGGATAAATATTTGAATTATATCCGTAATTAAATCATATTTTTACACCACAAACTCCGTATTTTAAACGAATAGTATTTAAACTATATTGTACAAAATTTTGAAAATAATTTTTTTGAACTTTTCCATTTTTATATCATAATTTAACTTTACGTTGTTTTCTTGTAAACCTACCAGAACAAATAATTTTATATCCTAAAATTTTTTTTAATTCAATTCTTAAATTTAAATCTTTTAAAATTGGTTTAATAATTCAATTTAATTGATTTTCTTCTCTTAAATTAATAGCGATAAATTTTCCTAAGCCCTTAGCATTAAATTTATTATAATTCACTTTATAAATATTATAATAAAATTTATTTTTAAATCCATCAATATTTTTTAAAAAAATTGAAATATAATTAAAATAATTAAATCATATCATATTAAATAGAATTCATCCATTTAAATATTTTATTTTTTCAATTAAATAAGATTTTAATTTATAAATTTTATGTAATATTTTATTTGATAAAATTTCATTTGGTAAACGATAAGTTTTATCAAACATTGAATAACTATCATAATAAAATAAATTTAAATAAATTTTATTATTAATTCTATAAATTTTATAATGACTTAAAATATAATTTTGTAATTCAAATGTTTTTTGTTTCATTATTCAATTTAAATATTTATATAAAATATAATCTTTTTTAAATAAATTTATATAATTAAATTTATTAAATAATGCTCAATTAGAGTTTCAAAAAAAAGAATGTGTTAACCGTTGTGAAATTGGATTAATAGTATGTCCCATATAAAATTATTTATTTAATTTATGTATTTTTTTTCCAATTTTTCTTGTAAAAACAAATTCTCCTAATTTATGGCCAACCATATTTTCAGTAATATATAATTTTTTATATTTTAATCCATTATAAACAGAAATAGTTAATCCTATAAAACTAGGTAAAATCATACTACTTCTTGAATTAGTTTTAATTAATTTTTTTTTTTTTACTATTTTTTTTAATAAATTATAATTAATAAAAGGAGCTTTTCATTTGGATCTACTCATAATTTTAATATTTTATTTAATTTTTTTTTTAATAAATTTAATTAATTTTTTTTTAGTTTTACTAGTAGGTACTCCTTTAGTAATTTTACCCCAAGGTGTTACACTTGGTCTCCCACCAGAAGTTTTTCCTTCACCACCACCATGTGGATGATCAACGGGATTTTTAGCAACACCTCGTACATGTGGTCGTCTATTTAATAATCTATTTGTACCAGCTTTATATTTTTTATGATATTTATGATATATATTTGACGATGTACCTAAAGTACAATTACAATCTAATGAAAATAACCTTTCTTTTTTTGATGGTAAACATATTAGTGCATGTTTTAAATTTTTTTTAATAATATAACTTTTTGAACCTGCTGATTTAGCATAAATAGATCCTGTATTAGGAATAGATTCAATATTATAAATAGGTACACCTTTAGGTACATCATTTAATTTTAATAAAATATCTCCACTAAAATTAGGTATAATATAATTAAATGATAAAAATCCATAATTTTTTTCTTTATAAAAATAAATATAATTATTAATTTTTAATCCTTTAGAAGCTGAAATATAAGAAAAATAACCATTTAAATATTGTATTAAAGCAATTTTAGTAGTTCGATTAGGATCATATTCAATTGATCTTACAATAGCAATATCATCAAAAAATTTATTATTAATATTTAATAATTTATAATTTTTTGAATGACCTCCACCTTTATATCGCATAACAATTTTACCTTTTGATCTACCTAAAGTTTTTTTTTTATGAAAAATTAATGATTTTATTTTTATTTTATTATTACTTTTCTTATAATTAACATCAAATTTATATGATAATTTTTTATTTTTATTAAAATTCATAAAAAATGACCATTATAAATTTGATATAATTCCAGTACCTATAGTTAATTTACCTTCTCTAATAGTGAATCTTAAACCTTTTTCAATTGCAATAGGAGTAATTAAATTTACTGTTACTTCTATTGTGTCCCCAGGCATTGCAATTTCTAAATCATTATTAAATATAAATGAGCCTGTTATATCAGCTGTTCTGATAAAAAATTGTGGTTTATAATCACTATAAAATGGTTTATGACGTCCCCCTTCTTTTTCAGATAATATATATATTTTAGCTTTAAATGATTTATAAGGTTTTATCGAATTAGGTTTAGCAATAACTTGACCACGACTAACTTCATTTTTTTTTATCCCTCTTAATAAAATACCTACATTTTCACCAGCTTCAGCGGTTTCCATTTCTTTATTAAACATCTCAATCCCAATACAAGTAGTTAGTTTATTATCACGTAATCCAATAATTTCTAATTCATCTAATCCTTTTATAATACCCTGTTCAATACGTCCTGTTACTACAGTACCTCTTCCAGATATACCAAAAACACCTTCAATTGGCATTAAAAAAGTTTTATCAATTTTTCTAACAGGTTGTTTTATATAATTATCTAATTCAAATATTAATTTTTCAATTGAATGTCTACCCATTTCAGTTGCATTATCTTTAGTTTCTTCTAATGCTTTTTTTGCTGATCCTACAATAATAGGTAAATTTTCATCAGAAAAAGAATATTGATCTAATAATTCTCTAATTTCAAATTCAATTAATTCTAATAATTCAATTTCTTTTAACATATCTAATTTATTTATATAAACAATAATAGATGGAATTCCTATTTCTCGAGCTAATATTATATGTTCACGAGTTTGTTCTTGCGGACCATCAACTGCAGAGATTACTAATATTGCAGCATCCATTTGTGCTGCTCCTGTAATCATATTTTTAATATAATGTTGGTGTCCTGGACAATCTATATGTCCATAATGACGGTTTTCAGTTTCATATTCTAAATGTGCTGCTGTAATTGTTATACCTCTTTCTCTTTCTTCAGGTATTTTATCAATTTGACCATAAGCTTTATATTCAGCTAAATTTTTTTCTGATAAAATTTTTGTTATAGCAGCACTTAAAGTAGTTTTTCCATGATCTACGTGTCCTATAGTTCCAACATTAACATGTGGTTTATTTCTAATATATTTTTTTTTTGCTAACATAATAATAATAATAATACTTTATTTTTTAGTTATTTTAATTTTAAAGTATGATTGAACATTACTGTGATGTGTTATTAAATCATAAAATTCTTTTTTATACATTAAACTTTTACTTAAATTTTCTTTATTAGAAACTGTATTTAAAATTTCTTTTTTTAATTTTTTATAAAATTGTTCTTTTTTTTTTACACTTTTTGTTGCTTTTAATAATCAATTTGTTGCTATTTTTAATTCTTTTTCGAATGATAAAATATTAGGTAATAATATTTTTTTATATTTTTTAATTAAAATACGAACTGTTAAAATAGGTTTTAATTTAAAAATACAATTATAAATTATTTTTTTTCATGGTATTAATTCTTTATTAAAATCTATAATTAAATTTTTAATTATTTTCATTGCTATATTCTTTTTACCTTTTTTTATTAATTTATTAATTAAAATTTGAAAAGTAATTATTCAAAAATTTTTAGTTGGTATCATATATAGTTTAATTATTTTTTATTTTTTTTATATCCATATTTTGATCTCGCATTTTTACGTTCAAATGTTTCTTTTACATTTAAATCATATTTACCTCGTATTAATTTATATCTTACACCAGGAAGATCTTTACTACGTCCACCTCTTATTAAAACTATTGAAAATTTTTGTAATTTATGACCTTGTCCCGGTATAGATGCTGTTACAATCATTTTATTACTTAATTTAACTCGACAAACTTTTCTAATTGCTGAATTTGGTTTTTTTGGATTAGTAGTAAACACTTTTAAACACATTCCTTTTTTTTGTGGTGATAATTTTAACGCAGGTGTGAAATTTTGTTTTAGTTTTTTTTTTCTACATTTTTTATTTAATTGATTATAAGTTACCATTAATTTTATTTTTTTAAATTTAATTTTAATATTGAAAATAATTGTATAAGTGAAAAATAATTATTATATATAAATTGTTTTTGATTTATATTTGTAGTTATTAAAAAATTTTTAAAAATTTTTTTTTTATTTTTTATTTTATTTTTAATAATATTATTTAAAATATAATTATAATTATAAAGTTTTTTTTCAATTAAAAATGTTAATGGAATAAACGCATTTTTAAATAATAAATTAGAAAAAATATTATTTAAATTATTAAAATTATCAAAACTTAGAAAATAAGTTGGACCATTCAAAAATGAGCTAAAAGTATGATTATTAAAGAATCTTTTTAATAAATTTAATTTAAAAAAAAAAATTTTTATCACTTTGTCCTTATAGAGAGAGTGAAATAATTTTACTTCAAATTGATTTAAATAATTTGATTGAACAAATAAAATTTGTTTTTTTGAATTATTTAAATATAATGATAAATTTTTAATATTAATATAATTTTTTTTTTTATTATTATTCATAAATAATTTTATTTAATATTTATTTTCATTGAAAAAATAGTAGAAATTATTGTTTTAAAAATATTTTTTAATCTAATATTAGGCATATCGATTTGTTTAATTAATGCAATTTTATAAATATCTAAATAATTTAAAGTATTTTTATTTTTTAATTTTAAAATATTTTTAATTAAAAAACTAACTGATGGATAATTTAAAACGTATTTAAAAGATTTATCTTTATAAAGATAAATAGTAACTTTTAATGGTAATTTATTTAAAAATTTTTTTTTTGTTTCTTCATTAAACTGATTAATAAAATCAATAGGTTTTATTTTATAATAACTTAATATTATACTTAAAGGTGGACCTAATTTAGCATAATTTGATAAAATAAATATATTAACTACTCTAATAACATTATTAAATGATATATTCTTATACTTATTTATAGACATATAAATTATTATTATTATTTAAAATATTTTTATATATCAAGAGAGGAGGGAATCTAACCCTCATATTTGGTTTTGAAGACCAATGTTTTAACATTAAACTACTCTATTTTATAATTAATACATTATTAAATATATAATTATAAAAATTATTTTTATAATTATATATTTTTAATATATTGTGATTTGAATAATGGATAATAATGTCTACCTTGTCATCCTAATTTTATTCATAATTCTGAATTTTGTAATGTATTTAAAGATTCTGGTAATAAAACTTTAATAATTTTTATTAAAAAATTAAAAATTCTAGGATCTGCTAATGTTTCTAATTTTCTATAAAATGGATAACATAATTTATAAGCAATTGCACGTACATATAATTTTAATTCAAAAATTGAAATTTCAGATAAATTAATATCATTTAAATATCCTTTTACACCAGCATATAAAACTAAAATTTGACTTGGTAATGGCATTGGACTATATTTAAATTGTTTTAATAATTCAGTTAGAGATTGGCCTTTTCTTATTAAATCTTTTGTTGCTTTATCTAAACTATCACCAAATTGTTCAAATCCTTCCATTTCTCTAAATTGAGCTAATTCTAATTTTAAAGAACCGGCAACGTTTTTCATAATTTTATTTTGAGCAGCAGATCCAACACGACTAACGGAAATACCAGCACTTATTGCAGGTCTAATACCATTATGAAATAATGAAGTTTCTAAAAAAATTTGTCCATCAGTAATCGAAATTACATTTGTTGGTATATAAGCAGAAACATCACCAGCTTGTGTTTCAATTACAGGTAATGCTGTAATTGAACCTGCATAACTAAATTTTTCATTTAATTTTGCTGAACGTTCTAATAATCTACTATGTAAATAAAAAACATCCCCTGGATAAGCTTCACGTCCTGGAGATCGACGTAATAATAATGACATTTGTCTATAAGCAACAGCGTGTTTACTTAAATCATCATATATAATTAAAACAGCAGCACCTCTACTCATGAAATATTCACTTAATGCAACACCTGAATAAGGTGCTAAAAATTGTAAAGTTGCTGATTCTGAAGCAGTTGCAGCAACTATAGTAGTAAATTTTAATGCATCTTTTTTTTGTAAAATATTAGCAATTTGGGCAACAATTGATCTTTTTTGACCAATTGCAACATATACACAATGAGTATGAGTTTTATATTTATAATTTGATAATTTTTGATTAATAATAGAATCAATAGCAATAGTAGTTTTACCTGTTTGTCTATCACCAATAATTAATTCACGTTGACCTTTACCTATAGGAACTAAACTATCAATACATTTTACACCAGTTTGCATAGGTTCATGAATACTTTTTCTAGTAACAATACCAGGAGCTTTTATTTCAATTAGATTAAATTTTTTAGCTTTAATATTTCCTTTTCCATCTAATGGAACTCCTAAAGGATTAATAACTCTACCTAAAAATTTACTATGAACTGGTAATTCTAATAAAGCACCAGATGCTTTTACTTTATCACCTTCTTTTATTAATCTATCATTACCAAAAATAACAGTTTGTACAGTTTCTACATTTAAATTTAAAGCTAAACCTTTTATTTTACTTCCTATGAAATCAACAACTTCTCCTGCTTTTATGTCATATAATCCATAAATAGTTGCAACTCCATCTTTTACATCTAAAACTTCTCCAACATTTTTTTTTAATCCAATTCTTTGTTTTACAATTAAATTAATTAAATCTGAATCATATAAAAAATTTACTGAAGATGTTGAATAAAATTTTTTCATTAAAATATTTATTTTTTTATATAATTTTTATTTTTGTATTTTAAATACTTTCTGTATTTAAAAAGTTTTTTAAATAATTTATTTTTAAATTATAATGTAATATTATTTATATAATTTTGTTAATAATTATTTTTCCCCAAAAAAATATTATTAATTATATAAAAAATAAATGGATAATAATTTATAATAATTTATAAAAATTTAGATTAAGTATTTTTTTTAATTTAATATTAATAATAATTAGATAATAAATATTATCTTTTTTTTTATTATAATTAATTTAAATTATGAGATTTGTAAAAAGAAATCCATTAGTAGAATGAGTTCATCATTCAGCTATATCATATAAAGCTCCTACTATTTTAAGTTATTTTTGAAATTTTGGTTTTTTAGCTTTATTTTGTTTAATTATTCAATTAGTTACTGGTATTTTTTTAGCTATGCACTATATTGCGTCACCTGAACATGCTTTTAATAGTGTTGAACATATTATGAGGGATGTAAATTATGGTTGATTAATTAGATATTTACATGCTAATGGTGCTTCTATGTTTTTTTTAGTTGTTTATATACATTTATTTCGTGGATTATATTATGGATCTTTTATGGCTCCAAGACAATTATTATGATTTACAGGAGTATTAATTTTATTTATAATGATTTTAACAGCATTTATGGGATATGTTTTACCTTGAGGTCAAATGAGTTTTTGAGCAGCTACTGTAATTACAAATTTAGCATCTGCTGTACCTTTTGTTGGTGATTCAATAGTTTATTGATTATGAGGTGGTTTTGCTGTAGGTGGTCCAACTTTAACTAGATTTTTTAGTTTTCATTATTTAATGCCTTTTATTTTAACAGCATTAGTTATAGGTCATATTTTAGTTTTAAGAGAAGTAAAATCAAATAATCCATTAGGTGTTAATATCCCAGACAAAATACAATTTACTCCTTATTTTTTAATAAAAGATTTTTATGGAGTAATATTATTTTGAATTTTTTTTTCTTGATTTTTATTTTATGCTCCAAATGATTTAGGTCATACTGATAATTATATAAAAGCTAATCCAATGGTAACACCAACTCATATAGTTCCTGAATGATATTTTTTACCTTTTTATGCTATTTTACGATCTGTTCCAGATAAATTAGGAGGTGTAATTTTATTATTGTTAGCTATTATAGGATTATGTATATTTCCTTTATATTCATTTTCCAGAACTAGAAGTTCTGCTTTTAAAGTACATTATCGAACAGCTTTTTGAGTATTTTTTATTAATTGTTTAATTTTAGGTTGAATAGGGGGTAAAAATATTGAACCTCCATTTTATGAAATAGGTCAATTAGCTACTTTATTTTATTTTTTTTATTTATTTATTATTATACCTGGTATGACTTATATTGAAAAAATATTATGAGAAAGTGATATTGATGGAACAAAATATATAAATCGTCACCCATACGTTACTGATATATAGTTAAAATATAAAATTATGAAAATTTTATTATTTAATAAAATTAAATTAATTGGTGCTTTAACTGCAAAACCATATTCATTTTCTTTTAGAAAATGAAAATTAAAATCATTAGAAAGTATTGATTTATTAGATTCATTTGGTAGTAGTATTCGTATTGATATAGAAGGTTCTTCTATAAAACGAATATTACCTTATTATAATAATATGATAAATGATGAATGAATAACAGATAAAGCAAGATTTGCATATGATGGTTTAAAAGGATGAGAATTAGTTCAACCTTATATTAAATATTCTTATTTAAAAAAATTTTTAAAAAAAAGTTGATATGAAATTTTTAATATTTTAACAATAGAATTAAAAAAAAAAAATTATTCAAATTTTTTTTTTAAATCTGGAAATTTTAGTGATTTAGAAAATATTACATTATTAAAAACTATTTCCAATAAATCAGGACAATTTATTAATAATACATTAAATATTCCTTATGATTTAAAAAAACATTATTTATTTAATTTAAATATTAAAAAAATATTTGGAAATAAAATTATTTTTTTAATTGGTTCTAATTTACGTTTTGAAAATCCTTTATTAAATCTAAAAATTAAAAAATTATTATTAAAAAAAAATATTTTAATTTATCATATAGGATCACCATTTGATTCAACTTATTATACCCATTATTTAGGTAATTCATTTTTTCATTTAATTAAAATTATTTCAGGAAAACATAAAATTTCAAATTATATAAAAAAATTTTTATTAAAAAATAATAATAATAATAAAATTAATTTTTTTATAAAAAATTCTATATCTTTATTTTTTGGATCTGATTTTTTAAATCGAATT
>TARA_R110001592_G_scaffold71981_3_pt1 | contig 14440 bp, 14 predicted proteins | sample TARA_R110001592 | Tara Oceans TARA_R110001592 (sample SAMEA4398387) | marine metagenome | biome: Polar Biome; feature: [SRF] surface water layer (ENVO:00010504); material: water (ENVO:00002006), including particulate matter (ENVO:01000060) such as... | depth 5 m
TTTAAAATTAATAAAGTTATTAATGGTCTCTTGAGTTGTTCCTTCGTCTAAACAATATTGATCTAGTTGTTCTTTAGAATATGAAGTTAAATTGCACTCTAAATTATTAATTTTATCGGTCCACTCATCATGGTAGTCTGGATCATCCCAAATAATGTGGAATTTTAAATCAAATTCATAAAAACGCGTTATTGCTTGGTGGAGGGCAAAAAACGCAGTTTTGTTTTTTGCTCTATACATATTTGATATAACTAGTTGATTTTTCATTTTAATTTATTGTAAGTTTCTTTAATCCCTAATTTTAATCCTATGTAAGGTAAGTTAGTATAGGTTTTCCCTATATACGAAGAACCTATTGTAGAGTCAAGTTGTTTTATAGGAACTTTATAATCAGACAAACTGTTGATAATGTTAGCTAAATCCAATAAAGAATATTTTTTAACATATGAACACTCCGCTACTTTAGGTAAGTGGGGTTCTTTAATATAGTATTTTACTAATTTAATTAAATCCTTCATATAAAAAAAATCCATTTGTTTATCTTGATGAATAATAATTTCTTCTTTATTAATATATTTTTTTATATTGGTTTTAATAAATCTAGTGTCTAATTCGTTTTCATCAAATACCCCAAATATTCTTATATTATAAAAATTAGGTTCAGTGTTTATTATCTTATTAATAATGTTTTTACTTAAACCATAAGGGTCAATAGGTATTCCTAATTCTGCCCCTGAACCAAAATGAATTAATTTACCAAAACAATGCTTATTATTTAACAAATTATAAAACATTTGTAAATTTTGATAACATATACTCCCCTCGTCCTTTTTTAACCTACTTCCTCCTTTTACAGCAGTATGTATTACGATATCAAAATGTTTCTTATTAAACCATTTATTTGTAGCATTCCTATCTGTTAGATCAAAATCTTTTCGTGTTATAGAGGTAACATTATTTAGTCTTTTAAATAATGATTTAGCTATATATCCATTTCCTCCTGTGATTAATATATTCATTTATTCATTATACTTTTAAATTCTATATCATCTAAAAAGGGGAACATATTTTCTAGTGAAGTTGATTCTATTTCTCCTTTATTATTTTTTTTACTTTGTACCCTAGGGATAAGTAATTGGTTGGGAGGCATCATGATTTCACATAAAATAGGACCCTTGTAGTTTAATACACTTTCAATTTGCAAATCTAATTCTTTATTATTATTTAATTTTATTGATTTTATACCATAAGCTGTAGCTATTTTACAAAAATCAGGTGAGGAAACTCCACTATCGGGGGTAGAACCAATATAATTACTATTAAATAAATTATCTTGCATTAAAGATATGGCTAAATAGCTTTGATTATTTAATATAAATATTTTAATAGGGATATTATGATGTACTATAGTTTGTAATTCTTGAATATTCATCTGCATCCCCCCATCCCCTGCTATTAGTATTATTTCTTTTGTTTTATCCCCAAAATAAGTTCCTATAGCCCCAGGGAGGCCAAAGCCCATAGAACAACAAGCACTAGAAGTATAAAGTCTAGATTTACCATTAGTTCTAAGAGATTGGTGTGTGCAAGTATAGCTGGTTCCCATATCTGTAACTACTATATGATTTTTTAAATGCTTAGAAAGTACCTCTATAAAATAGAATGAATTTATTTTTATGTTGTTTTCTCTATATTCAGGAAGAAATACAGGATATTTATGCTTTAATTTATTATTTTCTTGTATCCAAGATTCCCATTTAGGCATATCCTTAGGAAGATTTTTGATTAAATTAGGTATAAATTCATTTAAATTAGCTTCAATCTTATAATCTATATTTAAAGTAGTTTTATTTAATTCATTTTTATCTATATCTACCATTATTTTAGTAGAATTTGGTGAAAATAATTCAGATTTATACCCAATATTAGGTATAGATAGTCTACTCCCTAACACAAGTATTAAGTCTGATTTTTGAATAGCAAAATTTCCTGCTCTTTCTCCTAAAAGACCAAAATTACCTACAAATAAAGGATCTTCCCAATTAAATAAATCTTTAGAAGTCCAGGTGCTTACAGCAGGAATTTGGAGATGGTTTATTAAATCTTTAAATATTTTTTCAGTATTAGATAAATGAATTCCATTTCCTGTTACTATAAGAGGCCTTTTAGCTTTCAGTATTAGATTAACTAAAGATTTGATGTCGTAAGATGGATAATTAATAAGGGGTGGGTTAAATCCCCTTAATTTATCAGTTTCTATAATTGTAGATTGAATATCTAGGGGTATGTCTAACCAAACTGGGCCTTTTCTCCCTGTAGTGCATTCGTGGTAAGCTTTATCTAAATTGTATTTAATATTTGTAGCATCTGTTATTTGGTGGGCATATTTAGTAATAGGGTCTACCATTTTTATTATGTCTACTTCTTGGACTCCTAACTGTCTAAGCCCGAGGGGTTGGGTATTAAGGGTTTGAGTTGTAGGTACTTGTCCCGAAATAACAAACATAGGGATAGAATCTTGGAAGGCTCCTACTACTCCCGTAATAGTATTAGATGAACCAGGGCCATTTGTTACTAATACTAAAGCAGGTATATTTTTTATTCTACTATATCCCTCAGCGGCCATAGCACTTGCTTGTTCATGATAATTAGCTATATATTCTATATTGTATTTTTTAGCCGAATCTAAAAGATGAGCTGCTGCCCCCCCCGAAACCGAAAAAGTGGTTGTTATGTTTTTTTCTTTTAAATATTCAAATATATAATCTGAGAGTTTAATTTTCATGTGAGTCTATAAAATTTAATGTATCTTTCCAATTTGTATGTCTATAACCATTATCATCAATATAAAGAATAGCTCTTGGTTTTTCTGATGTAATTTCAACTACACAATCTAATATATTATATTTATCTAACCATTCAGATACTAATTCAGTACCTGTTTTTCCATTTATTAAAGGACGACTTGGTTTAGCTTTAGCTGTGAAGATTATTATTTTGTATTTCTTTGATAAATTACGAATTGCTTCTAAGGCTCCAGGAAGTGGGTCCCCATAACAGGTCCCGTCATGGAATCCTTTATCCATATTATGTATTACACCATCAAAATCTATCCCTAAATTTAGGGCATCATTTTCAAAACCAGGGGGGAAATTACTACTATTCATTTTTAGTTATTGTCATTATTATAGTACCAGGTACTACCCCATCTAGCTGGGTTGATACCTTTTTAATTATACTACCATGTCCTACATCTCCCGGCATAGTTACACAATGTGTTGTGTTATCTAAATTTCTAACCATACCTCCTTTTAAAAACATAATAATATCTGAGTTTTTCTTATTATTAATTACCTCTATATTATCTATAGTTTCAACTTTTAAGTTACAGTTAGCAAAATTATATTCTAAACTTTGGTTTAATTTAGGTTCTTGAATCCATAAGTCATCTTTAGTTTTAGGAGTTTCAAAATTTTTACCTTCATACGATGTTTTAGAACGACCATATGAATCATTTAACCTTACTAAATCATGTTTATCTTTGGGAGTTTCAATTTCAAAAATTAAGGCACTTTCAGATAATGCTTTTGTTGAATGAAATAAACCCCTTCTAATCATAACTTTACTAGGAGCTGTTAATTTTCTACTATCTGCTAAAAATGATAGTTCTACCTCACCATCTAATACCACTAACCCTGTTGTTTTTTTAGGGTGTTGGTGCATGGATGTATGTTGGTTTTTATTTATATGTAAAAACCATAATCCAACTTCTTCATTTTCATAAACCAGGTATTCGTGGCCCCAAGGTTTAGTTACAACTACATTTTTATACATTTGTTATAGTGTTATAGGCTTTAATTCCCTCTCTCATCCAATCACCCATAAAATCATAATGAGGACATGAAACTATATTTTTATCTATAACAACAGGACTCTTGTCATAGGTTGCTCCTGCGTTTTTAATATCAGGTTCAATAGCGTAATAACCAGAACATGTTCTACCTTTTAAGACATTAGCTGTGATCATTAATTGGGGCCCATTACATATTACTAGAATTGTTTTATTTGTTTGATCCCATTCTTTAACAAATTCTACTATTCCTTTTTCTAGTCTAAGTTTTTCAAGGGCTTTAACCCCTCCTGGAATCATTAAAAGATCATAATTGTTTAAAAAATTTTTTCTAGATTCTAAAGTTTCAAAATCAGAAGTTAATGTATCACATGTTATATGTGCTCCTAAAATCCCATCTACACGACCTAATTTATTAGCTACTAAATTTACTTCGAATCCATTTTCTTTAAGGCTATAGTATGGATAAATTACTTCATGATCTTGGAATTTTTCCCAAGTTAAAATTAATGCTTTTTTCATATTTTTTTTTATTATTTGTTTTTTTTCTACCATATAAAATTTCCTTTATAATATTCAACTATTTTGGGTAATTCATAGTTAAATAAACGTTTCGATTTCCATCCTAATTTTCTTAGTTTAGAATCATCTAAAGCATACCTAACATCTTGCCCCTTTCTATTAATACTAGTATCAATGTATGAAGAAAAATCTACGTCTCCAAGATATTCTGTGATTATTTGATTAACTGTTGTAAGATTATCTTGTTCAAAACCCCCGGCTATGTTGTATATTTCATTTTGGGTATTTGATTCAATAATAGTAACGGTAGCGTCTGCTGTATCTTGGGCATGTAACCAATTTCGTATAGGGGTTCCATTATTATGGAGTGGGATTTTTTTACCTAAATGCAAATGTTTGCATGCCTTAGGAATAAGTTTTTCAACATATTGTCCTATACCGTAATTGTTAGTTGGTCTAACTATAATGTAAGGTAAATCATAAGTGCGGGCCCAAGCTAGTATTAACTGATCAGCAGCTGCTTTAGTTGCTGAATATGGGTTACTTGGGTGAAGTAAATCTAATTCCGTGTGGGCCCCCTTTGTAATATCCCCATAAACTTCATCCGTACTAAAATGTAGGAATGTAGGTTTTTCTGAGTTTTCACCCCTATGGTTTTTAAGCAATTCTAAAAGGTTATGGACTCCATTTATGTTGGATGACACGAATTCATCACTGTTAGATATGCTATTACCTACGTGTGTTTCGGCGGCCGTGTTGATTACATAATCACAGTCATATAAAAAATTTAAGTCATTTATATCACAGTGAACAAATGAAAAATTATCATATTTGGTAAATTCATCTAAAAGGTATTTGTTAGCTGCGTATGTCATTTTATCTACGCCCTTAACGTACCATCCTTTTTCTAGGCAAGTACGTGTTATGTAGGATCCTATAAACCCTAAACAACCTGTTATGTATACTACTTTTGTCATTTTAAATTATATTGGGGGTGTGTTTTTAAGTATGTATTAAATATTTTCTGGGTAACCTCCTTTTCTATATAAGGATTATATCTAGTATCTGAATAAATCATTTGCTGAATAGAATGTAATTTATGTTGGATCATTTCTTCTTCATTAATATCACTATTTATATCTATTTCTGAGATTTTACTTTTCCAAAATAAAGGTAAATCATCTAAAGTTATTTTATAATCAGCCCCACTTTTATTGTAGGCATAATAGTTAGGATTTGTAGGATTTATATTAACCCAACCCTCTTTATAATCATCATATCCATATCTAATTTTTATGTTAGATTCAAAAAATCCTTCTGGAATAGATAAAGAGGGACAAGTATCATTACCAATTTTCTGGTGCATATACCCATCAAAATGTCTTAATTGTTCTTTATAAGGTATAATAATATCCTGTTGGGGTAAGTTAAGGCCTAAATGGGTTTTTATTTTAAGTAAATCCACACCTCCTATACCATCTGTCCTAGGTAGTTCTATTCGATCCCCCCAGTCTCCTTCAAAAAACCATTTATAATATAATGATTTTGATATTATATTTAAACTATCAATACAAATTCCTTTATATGATAAATAATCACCATTTATTTTAAAATCTTTATTAAGCACTCTAGGAGTGATTTCATTTAATTCTATGTAACCACTTTTAGCCCACCTTATATTTTCGGGGTAGTGAGAAGTCATTACTGTAGGAAATTTATTGTTTTTAGCTATTTTTACTAAGTTCTTTAAACATATATTATTAGAATCTATAAATACATGGTCATGGTTACCTAAATAAAATATTAAATCACTATCGATTTTATAATATAGTTCTTGCCATTCTTTTTGTAATGTACAACGTTTAGTTGAATAAATAACTCTAGTATTACTAAATTCCTCAGTAATAAAATTGTAAATATCTTTACTATTTTGAGTACTATAATGATTAGGATCGAGCTCTATATTAATAATGGCTTTTGACCATGGGTAAGCATGCGCTAAGCTAGATAGAGTATATTTAGTTATATCTAGCTTATTGCTGGATTTTAGATTTCCTCTATCAAAAATAACAAATTGGTTACCCTTAGAAGGTGTTATATAAACATTAAATAGTAGTACCATTATTAATTATATCTTTTAAATGTAATTCATATAAGGAATCATTATCTAATACAAATTCTTTTTTTGCTTTTTCATAATTAGCTTTAGCATATTTTAACATTGAATTATATTTTTCTTCATTTAGATTATCTAATATATCATCTAATTCATTTTGTGTGTTAAAAGTAAGAATTCCTCTTGTATCAAAAAATTTATCTATATTGGGGCAACCATAGTAGATAGGTATTGTTCCTGTGATGAAGCATTCTATAAGTTTTTCAGTAAAATAATAGTCATTTTTAGATACATTATTTTCAATAGCTAAAGCAAAAGCATAATTATGTAGGACATCTAATTTACTTTCTACTTCTTTAATTCCTTTACCATATAAATCAATTTTATCTTTAGAATTTCTAATAAAATTTAATCTAACATTATGTCCTGGTAAAAATGCTTTTGCTGAGGTAATACATACAGCTCTATTAAAATTATCCTTGGGAAATATTTTTATTGTTTTACTAACATCAAACTTACCTGTTATTTTGGGGTGGAAAGAGGGGATATTCATAACATTAGGAAAAATTGAAAAAGCAGTTATTCCTTCTGCATTGCAAAATTTTGCATTAGGTAAGGTGTCTAAAAGAATTTTATCATATGTTAAGATAGTATGAAATTGCTGATGGTTGTCTTTTACTTTATTCGCTAATTTACTTTGAAAATAATCTCTCTGTTCATGTAAACGGGCAACAATAGGTACATCTTTATATACTCTCAATTTACCATCTAAATATTCTGATATTTCTCCATCATTAAGTAAAACCATGTCAAATTCTACATCTGTTTGGCTATGACAATATGTGAACTTTTTAGGGACAGAAGCCAGGGCTGATGCCCCCGAGGGAGTATATATTTGGGGGAGTTTTTGAGGGGTATCATTTATGTCTTTTAGTCTTTTATAAACCTTCCTATTCCTAATTTCAGATTCAAATTTATGGTTATTAGTATTACCTTCTCTATTTTGGGTACGTTGTGCAGCATCAGGAGTCATATTATAGACATAACTGTAGAAATCTAATACGCCAATTTTATCTTTGCCGCACATTTCTAAGCATGGGTAGGTTAAAGCCAAATCAGCAGCATGGTCATAATACGAATTATTTATATTAGACTTAAATTCGGATAAATCTACTTTTTTTAATAAAGAGCCTCTAAATGTTCTTAAATGAGATGCCCTCCAGTGGTCTTTTCTATAAAGACTATAATCATGTATAAAATCAGAATGAGGAGTAGATTGGGGGTTTGGGAGTTTTACATCTTCAGACCCATCCCAACAAACAAATCCACCATAGGTCATCCAATAGTTATTTTTATTATAGTAATTATTTAAGTTTTCTAAAACATTATCATCAAATAACCAATCATCCCCACTCAAACAAATTAAAATTTCATCTTCTTTGATTTGTTTTATACATTCTTCGGTGCTAAATAAAGCTTGCATATTTTTTTTCCTTGTATTGATAATAAATTTATTATTATCCTGCGTTATTTCACTTACTACTTTATAGGTGTTATCAGTGGAGGCATCATCATAATATAAAACTTTATAATTGCTATAAGTTTGATTTAAAATACTAGCAATATTATACTCTACCCACGCTTCGTCATTATAAGAGGTAACTAGGATTACGAATTTGTTTTTCATTTATTCAAAAAATATTGTATTGTTATTAATGTTACTTAATATATCGTTTTTAATCTCTTTGTTATAAGATGCTGTTTTTAATATAACAGCAGGATTATTATAATTTTTTAGTATATTAGGGGGGTTTACTGTAAGAGAAGTGCCATATAGTCTATTTCCCTGCTTCATTGTACTATTATCTAATATACAACTTATATTAGTAATATCCAAGCCATTAAATATTAAAAATTGGGAAAATATGTGGCCCCCAAATAAAAATACTTCCCCCTCATATTTTTCAATTTGTCGATTTAACTCTTTAACTTCATTTTGGTAATATTTAACATAATTCAAGAATAAATCTTTGTTCTTTTGATATATAGAATTTGGAAAGCTTATATTTTGAGGTGTTGTTTTTTTACATGCATAAAATATACTGTGTTCACCGTAGTATTCTTTTTTAATTAATTCAAATCCTACTCTTTTTAAGAGTATATCTGTGATTTCTTCAGTTAAAAATGCAGTGTGTTCAAAATTTAGGGCATTTGTGAAGCGATTTTCTAAAAACTTAAATAAATTAGGAAAACTAAATATATGTAATTTTGTATCGTCTATTTGTTTATGAATTGTTTCTAAAAAAAATAAAGGGTCATAAGTATGTTCGAATACGTGAGAATGGACTACAGCATCATATTCACTTTCAATTTTAAAATCCTCATCAAACCACTCCATTACATGAGTAAAATTAGGATTATTTACAGTTTGGTATGAATGGTTGGGTTCAACCATAGTCCAAGAATAAGAAGATGATTTATCTAAATAAAGTTTTCCTAATCTACCTGCACCACCCCCAATTTCTAATATCTTATTTACTTTAAATTTACTTATAAAGTTAGCAAAACTTTGGTAATGGTTTTCCCATACTTTTCCAATACCATCATTATGGGGGAAAGCATATACTAATTCTAAAGGTAAGGGGTTACGTAATTGAATAATCCCTGTATCTTCACAGATGTCCCAAATTTGGTCCTGTATTATATCATCAGATTGGGGGGTTGAGATACACCCCATAGATATAGGAACATATTTAAATGTATGTAGATGTTCTAGATTGGTTTTATTATTTAATAGACTTAAAGTGCGTTGATTCATATTTGTATGTCTTTTATACCTTTATTACGTTCTAAATTGATTGCTACAGCATAATCTTCAGTACCATTGGGTTTTCTATCATTAATTAAATAACGTTTTCCCCCCCCGATTCCCATAATAAGTTGATCATAAATTATTCCAACTTCAGCTAATTGGGTTTCAGTTACTTTTCTAAGACTTTCTTTTCTACCTGTAGTGAGAATAATTCTGTGTCCAAGTTTATCCCATTCTAAGATTTTTTCTATAGTGTTCTCTAATAAATCCAACTTATGTGTGGGTAGTTGGGAATCAGTGGGTTTAGAATGGGTTACTAGTGTACCATCTATATCACAAAATATAGTGGCTGGTCTTTTATCTATGTAATTCATATAATTTTTCTTTTATATTAGCCTTAATTTGTGAATCAATTCTGGGTTTAATTTTTAAAAAATCAGGATGAGATAAAACATAATGCCCACAAATTTTAATTAAATCTAATTTTTGAGTATATGGATTAAAATTTTTATCAACCCATTTTTCCCATCTTTTAGAATCATAACAAATTTTCCAAAACTTATCTATATCAATCCCCCCATGTATGTATGAAAGGGTTTCTATAAGGCCAAATTCAGGTGCTATATTTATAGCATCCAAACCTAAATTCATTTTTTCTTTTATTAAATCTACAGGTATATAATCTCCATTATGCTCTTTAGATAATAATTCCCAAGATTTAGCTATTTTAATCATAGCTAAAAGCCTATCTTTATTATATTCCCCCGTGTTTAAAGTACCTTTTAAAGATGTACCTGATTGGACCACTAAGTATTTGATTTGATTAAATGTATTTTCTTCTAGTCTAACATGGAGATCATTTAATAACATATCTAATTCTTTTGGATTAAATCTTCTTATAGCTTCTTCAGTACCTACTTCAAATTCTATATTAGGGTTAAGATTATAACAGAATTCAATCATTTTAACTGTCCAATTAAGTCCATCCTCATATGTTGGGTATTTCTTCCATGGGTCTATATGGATCATATTTAGATATTTACAATCATGCTTTAAAGATTCATAACCATCATCATCTGTATAACCTTGACTAGGGCCTGAGTGGTCTCTTTTTAAAAATAAATTTTTAGCATATTTACTAAAATCTTTAGTATTCCAATTATTTACGTACCCCCCATCATATTCAACTTGTCGTCTAGAAGGAATTAAACCTATTTTATTACCAGTTTCATTAGAAAATTCTTTAATAGCATCTACTATGTTTTTAGACATAGGACCTACATAAATTTTAGGATATTCCATCAGTATAAATTTTAAATTGTTCATTTGCCTGTAAAGACGCAATACTTTTTCCACTTAATGTAGATGGTCTACCATCTATCAATTTTCCTTTAGTATATACCTCAACAGGTGTACAATTAAATATAATACCTTCTAATTGGGGAACCAAGTTCCATTGATCTCTTTCTATAATATCAAAATCAATATTTAATAAATTACAGGCATATTGCACTGCTTTACTAAAACCCCCATTTCCTAAAATTGTTAAAAATGGGATTGATAGTGTATTTAAATAATTATAAACACCCACCCAATCTGTATTGTAAGCTCTTAAATAACCGTTATTATTGGTGATTGTGTTAGCTGCTCCTATATGTTTAACTTCTTTAGATAATTCATCAACATAATTAAGTACTTCTACTTTAAAAGGCATACTAACAGCAAATCCTTTAATATCTAAACATTTAATAGCATTAATTGAATTTTTAATATTATCAGAATAAAAGGATTTATATATAGCGTTTATATTTTGGGATTGAAATTTATCATTAAAAAATTTACAACCATTATTCCCCGGGTTATCTGAAAAAGAACAATATATTTTAGTATCTTTATTTATTAACATCAGATAACATTTCAATAGATTTAAACCATAACATCTTTGAAAAATCTTTACTATGTAAAGGTGACATATTCAAAAATATAATAGCTGTCATTAATTTAATACGATTTAAATCATATCCTTTATTAATTAACCATTTCTCATACTCATTTTTAAATTGGGATAATTCGTCAGGAACATTAAAACCATAATCAATTATTGATATACCTTCAGTATATCTAATAAAATTATCATTTTTTGCCAAATTATAAGGTATAATACAGCCCCCATATAACTTTGCTAAATCATAGTAAATATCTCCTCCTTCAGTACTTCCCCCAAAAGATTCTCTCCAATCTATATACCTAAATGAGTCATTTTTCTCATTATAAATAATATTATCAAATTGTAAATCTCCATGGAATAAATCATACATTGGGTTATTATATAAATTTTCTAAATTAATATCTAATAATATATTTTCTAATGAGTCATAATTATTCCCATTTACATTATATCTTTTAGTATAATATTTTTTACCAAACCTATCTATAAATTTATTTTTTCTGTTTTCTGTTTTTGTAATATAAAAAGATTTATATAGTTCCTGATCACCAACCCATGTTTTTGATTTTGTAATATTAGAATCTAATACTGATAAGAATTTTTTATATAAATTAATATTATTATAGGTGTATAAAGTTTTACCTTTTTCCCAATTATAACTTATAAAATTATTAGTATTAATAAAATCTAAAGGAATTAAACCATTTAAAATTTCTGCTCTTTTAGATTTATTTAAAATATTATCTAAATTAGGGTGGAATTTAATAAATTTATCTTCTTTATAAGTTATTTCACTAGTTTCTTTATGTAAAGATAAAGGATTATCATTAAAATACTTTTTAGTTTTATTTAAATCATCTAATGTTCCCGTGTCTAGCCATTCTGATCTTTTAATTGAAAAATTAGAATATTTAGAAGGATTATAAAACGCTGATACAATTTCTCCATTTTGCATGTTAGTTTCTAACTCACTCCAAAATATATCATATTCTAAAATTGAAGCTAATCCAATAAAAGCATCTTTAAACCCTTTATTACTTTTATTAGCAAAGTTTAATATATTTCCTTTTATATCAGATTTTACTGTTGAATATTTTTCGGGGTATGATGTAGGATAAACACCTAACCAATTACCATCTTGTGGTGGTAATTCTGAATCAATAATACAATCCGCAACTGCAAGATAAAAAGGGCGATTTAAATACTTTTTACATTTAAGTGCTGAATATCCTGGTCCTGATTTTGTTGACTCTATATCATCTACATTTACAAATGTAAAGTTTCTATCAGGATGAGCTAGTTCACAATATTCTCTTACAATATTACCTTTATAACCTAATGTTATTATTATTTCATAATTACTAGGAAATTTATTAATAATCGAAGAAATAATTGCTTTGTTATTAATAGGTAATAAAGCTTTATTTATATGAGTTGTTAATTTTCCCAAACGTTCTCCCTTTCCAGCAGCTAATAATAATACTGCGGGGGATTTGTGTTCTCCTTCAATCTTTCCATCTTTTCTATTAGTGTCATCTTCAATTCTAATAACATCATCTACTTCAGGAGTAGAAACTTCTTGTAATATAATATCAGTTAATGCTATTACTCTATGTTTTTTAGGGGGTGTAACATTAAAAAATTCACCCGCTTTCATAATTTTTTTTTCAACTACCCCTTTATCATTTTCTAACCATATTTCTGCTGTGCCTTTAATTATATAATTTGTTTCTCTTTTAAAATTGTGGTATTGGTAGCTGGTTTTGTAACCTTTATTGATATATATTCTCTTATAACAATATTTTTCGTTTAACTCTAACCACTCTTCTTTTCCCCAAGGTTTATTTATTATTTTAGTCATACCTTAATATTATTTAAAAAATTCTTTTATTTTATCACAAACATAATCTACATCTTCAATAGTCATACCATGGTGGGCACCTAATAGAAAGCCATTTTTCATAATAGTATCTGAGTTATCAAAATCTTGGAGATATTCTCTATAAATTGGGTGGCGTGTAACATTACCCGCAAATGTAACCCTGGTTTGTATATTATTATCTTCTAAAAAGGTAAGTAATTCAAGGCGTTTTTCAGTTTGAAGGGGGATTGCTAACCAATTAGGTTTGATACTATCATCTGGGAGGATAATTTCTGGGACATCCTTAAGGTTTTCTAGATATCTTTTAATATTATCTCTACGTACTTTGCTAAAGGTTTCAAAACGTTTTAATTGAACTAAACCAAAAGCTGCGTTCATTTCACTACATTTCATATTATACCCTAATACACCATATAAGAATTTATGGTCATAGGGAATTCCGTCTACTTTATGGTTAAAGCGGTCATCCATATTTTCGGAGTCATCACCCATTCTTCCCCAATCCCTGTATTGTAATGCTTTATTAACGTACTTTTTGTCATTAAACATTACCATGCCTCCTTGGCCCCCCGCAGTAATAACGTGACTCGCATAGAAGCTAGTAGTAGAAATATCTGATTCTTCAGTGTAAGTAACTGTGTCTGCTGAGTCTTCGATTACCTTGATATCCTCCCTATTGATTCTTTTAAGTTCACTTTTAAGTAACTTCCAATCAGGTTTATTACCTATTAAATTAGGAACCATAATCGCTTTTACTTCATCTGTAATGAGTGCAATTATATCTTTAATATTAGGAACATAAGATTTTAAACCAACATCACAAAACAAGGGGATAAACCCAAGTTGGATGATTGGGGCTAATGTTGTAGAAAAAGTACAGGCAGGAGTAATGATTTTACACCCCTTAGGTAAATCTAAGGCTGCTATTGCTAATAAACATGCAGATGATCCTGAGTTTACAAATACACCGTATTTTTTGCCAAATCTTTTGGCTATTTTTTCTTCAAACTCAATTGAACGGGGACCAAATCCTGCTAGCCATCCATCTCTTAAACAAGCCTCTACGGCTTTAATTTCTTCTTCCCCATAAGCTTCAAATTTGTTGGGGGCATACCATACTTTTTTCATAATGTGTTGTAAAATTTATTTTGTTTTTCTTGACGTTTTATATCCTTTAAGTGATGGATACAAAATTCATCGTTTGCTGGAAGGTGTGATTCAGTTTTGTATCCTGTTAAGACTTCGTGGACTTTATTTTTCCATTTGATTTCTTTTGTATTTTTAAGAATACGACATTGGTAATCTGGAAA
>TARA_R110001592_G_scaffold357215_1_pt1 | contig 14432 bp, 15 predicted proteins | sample TARA_R110001592 | Tara Oceans TARA_R110001592 (sample SAMEA4398387) | marine metagenome | biome: Polar Biome; feature: [SRF] surface water layer (ENVO:00010504); material: water (ENVO:00002006), including particulate matter (ENVO:01000060) such as... | depth 5 m
CCAATGCCTTCTTTAACGAAGTCGCCGGTATCGATCTGTACTCGATCGACCGTCAGGCTGTATTCACCCGCCAGGCCAATAGCCGGCAAAAGCAGGCCCAATGCGCCCGCCAAAAGAGTTGTCTTCATGGATCACTACTCCCAACTGCTTGAATGCATAGAGATCTACCCAACATGCAACATGTCGGGCATTTATCTGGCTAGAAAACCGATCAGTTAAAATTCACATCGCCGTACATGCCAGCCTGGTAATGGCCGGGAACGTTGCAGGCAAACTCGATGGCGCCTTTCTCTGCAAATTTCCAAATGATTTCCTTGTTCTCACCCGGCTCCAGCAACACGCTATTGGGATCGTCATGCTTCATGGAGTGGCCTTTGTCCATGTCCATGTCCATGTCCATACCCATCATGCTGTGATCCATACCCATCATCTCTTTGTTCAATTTACCGCCCTGAATAACCCCGTGCTCAACCATCATCATCATTTCGGCCTGGTGAGCCTCATGCATGGACGCCGTGCCAATATTGAATTCATGGACCAGGCTACCCTTGTTCTCGATCACAAAGCGCACGGTTTCACCCGGCTTTACGTCAATGGATTCAGGCTCGTAATAGTTGTCATGCATGTCGACGTTGATGGTGCGATCAGCCTCAGACACGTTGCCCGGCTCACCGATTTTCACACCTTGCCCATGCCCACCATCGTGTGCGCCAGCGCCCAGCGCCAGAACCGAAACCGACATAGCCATTGCTGCTACTGCAAATCTTGATAAGCTCATCAAAGCCTCTCCTGTTATTTGGCCCCATTCAGGGGCCGTGGGCTTGCTGTTTGCAAGCACGTACGTACGAATTGATGATTATAATCGTCCATCAACCTGAATCCTTTCTGAAAATATCCAGCTATTTTCTACTCAGGCAGAGTTCAGGTTAATCAGTGACACTCAAATCGACTGTGCACACATTGCGGAGGAACAACTGATGAGATTACTGCTGGTAGAGGATGACAGCTTGTTAGCCGAAGGACTCGCCAGTCAACTTGAGAAGGCGGGTTTTAGCGTGGACAGGACGCAAACCGCCAGAGAAGCAATCCTTCTGGGTGAGCAAGAGGATTATAGGGTGGGCGTTCTGGATCTGGGGCTACCGGATGGCAACGGTCTGGATGTGCTCCGCAGCTGGCGCTCCAGCAACGCCAGCTTCCCGGTGTTGATCCTGACGGCGCGCGGGGATTGGCAAGATAAGGTCAATGGCCTGAAGGCGGGCGCCGATGACTACCTGACCAAACCATTCCGAACGGAAGAGCTGGTGGCACGGCTTAACGCTATCGTGCGCCGAAGTGAGGGGCGCGTTCACACGTCGGTGAAAGCGGGCGGTTTTGAACTGGACGAAAATCGCCAGAGTCTGAAGATCCAAGACGGCTCAGAGCATAGCCTGACCGGCACCGAATTCCGCCTGCTGCGCTGTCTGATGAGCCGGCCTGGTCAGGTTTTTTCCAAGGAACAGCTCATGGAGCAGCTCTACAACCTGAGCGAAAACCCGAGCGACAATATAATCGAGGCGTACATACGCCGCCTCAGAAAACTTGTAGGAGCCAATACCATCGCGACACGACGCGGTCAGGGGTATTTATTCGATGATGCTGTTTAAAAAACCGACATCGGTCAAGGGAACGCTGCTGGCGCTGTTATTACCTTCGGGTATAGCCCTAATGGCAACCGCCTGGCTTGTCCACGGTATCCTGCTGGAAAGAATGTCCTGGGAATTTGTTGAAAGTCGGCTGCAAGATGAAGTGGCCTTTCTCGAACTGCAGATCCGCCATTCCGATGGCAAGATCGATACATTGCGCACAGGTGACTATTTCCAAGAGGTTTTTCACCATGCCTACGCCATTCAGTCTCCAACCCAAACCATTATTTCACCAAGTACCTGGGAGGCATTGTTGGACCCCTTGCTGCAATCAGATCAGCAGGGCGCGATCAGAGTGCGCAAAACCACTGCAGCGGGTGCGCGATCCGATGTCATTGCCTTTAGAAAAGCATTCGTAGTGAATGATCAGCCTTTAGTAGTCATCGTGTCCGAAGACATGGCAGCGCTGAAGGCCAGCCAGGCAGAGCTGCATGTCTGGACTGCAATCGTATCCATCTTGCTGATTTTACTGCTCGTGGGCGTAATCTGGATTGGCATCACCCTGTCTATGCGGCCGGTTATATCGCTCCAGTCCTCGCTGAAAAAACTGCAAGGCGGTGAGATATCGCGTATCCACGTCAAAGCGCCAGAGGAGCTACAGCCTCTCGTTAAACAGCTCAATCAGCTGCTTGATTTTCTTGACCGGCGCCTGGAACGCTCGCGGGATGCGCTCGCCAATCTGTCCCACAGCGTCAAGACGCCGATCGCAGCGGTCAGGCAGATTCTGGAAGACACCAGTCGCCCGCTGGACGATGACTTGAGGCGCGAAATGGGATCGCGACTCGGCGATATCGACAAGCAACTGGAGGCAGAGATGCGGCGTAGCCGCTTTGCTGGACCCCAGGTCGGAAAAAGCGCTTTTCCGGTGAAACAGGCAAGAGATCTTTTATGGATGTTTGGTCGTTTGCATCCCGACAAGTCGTTCGAGTTATCCACGGACATGACGGAAGAACATCGCTGGCCTATTGAAGAACACGACCTGAGCGAAATCCTCGGTAATCTACTGGATAACGCAGGCAAGTGGTCATCAACCTTCGTCGACCTATCCCTCAGCGAAGACAATGAGCAAATGCAGATCGTCGTGGCTGACGACGGTCCCGGAGTAGCACAAGACGCGATAAGTGAGCTGGGCAAACGCGGGTTAAGACTGGACGAGCAGACGCCCGGGCATGGCCTGGGTCTGGCAATCGTTTGCGATATAGTCGATCGCTACAGTGGGCAGATACATTTTTCGCACAGTTCCTTGGGTGGCTTAAAAATCGAGATCGTTGTCCACCGGAAAACCTAATGCAATTGACAGCAATGCAGGATGGGCCACCGGGGGCCCATCTTCGCTGTTACGGTTGCCAGCATGGTCATCTGATAATCGATAGGCACGGGTCGCATTCTCCGTTCGCGTTGAGACGGACATGCTCACCGAGTCGCTTGGTCAGGCAACAACCCGATAACAAGGAACGTAGGCCGCACCACCAGGCAGTTTCATTCTGTGCTGGGCCACAAAAGCTTCCAGTAGCTTGTCCAGAGGCCGAGTCACAGCGAGATCACCTTGAATCTCGTAGGGGCCATGCTCCTCGATCTGGCGAATACCCTTGTCCTTGACGTTCCCGGCCACTATGCCCGAGAACGCGCGACGCAAATTGGCAGCCAACTCATGGGGAGGCAGTTCCCGACTCAACTGCAGGGTCGCCATGTTGGCATGGGTAGGATCAAAGGGGCGCTGAAAGCTTTCTTCAATCTTGAGCAGCCAGTTGAAGTGATAAGCGTCGTTGCGAGCACGACGAAATTCAGTCACTTCTTCAAGGCCTCGTGCCATTTTCCGGGCCACCTCAGCAGGATCATTCATAATTATCTGATAGCGTTGCTGCGCGGCTTCGCCCAGTGTTGCGCCGATGAATTCATGCAGTTGCTGCATATAGGGTCCAGCGCTTTCTGGCCCGGTGAGGACAACCGGAAATGGCAGCGACTGATTATCCGGGTGCAGCAGAATGCCCAGCAGATAGAGAAACTCCTCCGCAGTGCCTACGCCGCCAGGAAATATAATGATGCCATGGCCAACGCGCACGAATGCTTCAAGCCGTTTTTCGATATCTGGAAGGATCACCAGTTCGTTAACAATCGGATTGGGCGCCTCCGCAGCAATGATTCCGGGCTCAGTCAGACCTAGATACCGACCATTGGTGACACGCTGTTTAGCGTGGCCAATGGTCGCGCCCTTCATCGGCCCTTTCATGACCCCTGGCCCGCAACCGGTGCAAATATCCAGGCTGCGCAGGCCGAGCTCGTGGCCGACCTTCTTGGTGTACTTGTACTCCTCGGTATTGATCGAATGCCCGCCCCAGCAGACAACCATCTTTGGCTCCGCGCCTGGCCGCATAGTGCGTGCGTTACGCAGCAGGTGGAATACGTAATCAGTAATCCCCTGCGAGCTGGTCAGATCAATCCGCGGGCTGCCCAGCTCACTCTCGGTGTAAACCACGTCGCGCAGTGCGCTGAAAAGCATTTCTCGCGTGCTGGCAATCATCTCGCCGTCAACAAACGCATCGGCCGGCGCATTGATCAGGTCCAGGCGGACACCGCGTTCCTGCTGATGAATCCGCACGTCGAAATCCTCGTATGCTTCGAGAATTGTTTTGGCGTTATCGATTTGCACACCGGTATTGAGAATCGCTAATGCGCATTGGCGAAACAGCCTGTAAGTGCTACCTGATCCAGCTTCGCTGAGTTGTTGTACTTCAACCTGAGAGAGCGTTTCGAGGGTGCCCTTGGGGCTGACTGATACGTTGATTACATTGCGCATTCGATGTTCCGACCAATTATAAAGGCCGCCATATTAACCTTCGTCGGTGCTAAAGCCTATTCAGGGCAAAGCATATTCGAGGCCAAATCTTTATATCCAATTGAATTATTTGCTTCGTCAGGCGTCACAGTAGTGGCGTTACGCAAATCCAGAACTGGGTTCAGGGGTAATGCACCTGTTCAGAGGGCATACGTTTGCTCCCGCAGAGGCTTACCGGATTGCGGAGACGATACATTGTTGATCAGTCAGATTGTCGGCTGATCAACAAGCATTGATCAAAGCCTGAAAAGGCTCTCATGATCATTTAATAAACAGTTGAGGAGACTGACTATGACCACACACACTATCCGCAAACTGAGTATTCCGTTGCTGGCCGGCGCCATGGGCCTGAGCTTCGCTGTCATCGCTGATGACCACAATATGAATATGAACGCTCAGGGTCTGTACTCTGCAGACGACCTGATCGGCGCCGATGTGTTCGATGCGAACGGCGTAGAAGTCGGTAACGTTGAAGATATTCTGTTGGGTAATGATATGAGCTTGCACGCGCTGGTCATCCAGACCAACGAGTTTCTTGGCATCGGCGAGAATGATGTTGTAGCCAAGCGTGGTGACTTCACTGTCCGCGTAGAAGAAGGCAAAAACATGTTCGACGACATCGAATATAATGTGCATATGACCACTGCCGGCGAGGAACTCAAGGGTTTCCAGCAGTACAACGAACAGTGGTGGAACGAATCCCAAGATAACCTGAATAAGGCCTGGGAAAGCACCAAAGAAACCACCTCGAGCGCATGGGAAAATACCAAGCAAGCCTCCGCTTCCGCCTGGAACAGCACTAAGCAAAGCGTAGAAAACATGGGTGATAAGGTTGAAGATGTCACCGATAAGGCTACCGACTGAATGAAACTGCCGTCCTACCTGGATGGCCTAATATAGTAGGTATATCAAGCCGCTTGCCGGAATACTCCACAAGCGGCTTTTTTGTGGCCATCAATTAGTGTCAGCGGGTGTCAACAGATACCAGTTCTGCTCAGGTAGCCTAGGCTACAGCTACATACCTTTACAGGAGCTCTCATGGTCGACCATTGGGATGTCATTATTATTGGCGCTGGCACAGCAGGTCTGGCAGCGCTGCGGGAAGTATCCAAGCAGACCGACAACGTCCTGATGATCAACGCAGGAGCTTACGGCACCACCTGTGCACGGGTTGGTTGCATGCCGTCCAAAGTGCTGATCGAGGCCGCCAGAGCATTGCATGACCGCGTCAGGCATGAGGCTTTTGGCATTCGTGGTAGCGAAAGACTGTACGCCGATATTCCTGCGGTGCTGCGCCACGTGCGTGAGCTACGCGACCATTTTGTAAGCGGCACCCTGAAGCCAACCGAAGCGCTTGGCGAACGCAGTATTTCCGGCCAGGCTAAACTGCTTGGTCCAAACACTGTAGAAGTTGAAGGCCAGGTTTACCACACTGACCGCATCATCATCGCTACCGGGTCGCATCCAGTTGTGCCAGAACCCTGGAAGGCTCTTGGCGAACGGGTGCTCACCACCGACCGTTTTTTCGAGCAAACTTCTCTCCCGGCCCGCGTGGCCGTTATCGGTCTGGGGCCGTTAGGCCTGGAAATGGCGCAGGCGATGGCCTTTCTGGGGATCAAGGTCTTCGCTTTCGACAAGAGCAGCGCATTAGCCGGCCTGACTGATCCGACAGTAACCGACACCCTGCGTGAAGCCCTGGAAGAAAATTTCACCATTCATACTGGCGCAGACGTGAAGCTGACATCTCATGGCGACGGCGTCATGGTGGAGGCTGGCGATTTGACCTTCGAAGTCGATCGCGTGCTGGCCGCAGTTGGCCGGCAGCCAAATATCCAGAATCTTGGCCTGGAAAACCTGGGCATTGAGCTAGATGATCGCGGCATGCCTGCGTTTAACCCTGTAACTACCCAGATCACTGACCTGCCGATTTTTATTGCAGGGGATGTCAATAAGCATGCTCCGGTTCTCCACGAAGCGGCGGACGAGGGGTATATTGCCGCTCATAATGCGCTAGCCGATACACCCTCCGATTTCCCGCGAAGAACGCCCATGGGGATCGTGTTCATTGAACCTGGGGTGGCCTTTGTTGGGCAACGTTTCGCCGATCTTGATCCGAGCGCACTGATTGGCGAAGCCAGTTTTGCCAATCAGGGGCGGGCCGTGGCCGCGCAGCGCAATCAGGGTTTAGTGCGCCTCTATGCTCGGGAGGACGCCGTACTCATAGGCGCGGAGATGTGTGCACCGGGTGCTGAGCATATGGTGCACCTGTTGGGGCTCGCCATCAGCGAACAACTGACCGTGCATCAGCTATTACGTATGCCCTTCTACCACCCCGTGCTCGAAGAAGGTTTGCGCAGCGCTTTGCGTGAACTGGCCAAGCAGTTTCCATGTTCCGAGCCAGATCTGGCCGCCTGCGGCGAATTTCGGATTGATGCCTTGGAGTAATAACTATTATTGCGCACGATGACCACCCTGATGCCTGCTAGGCTTAGGGGATTTAAAGTCAGCACTGCGGAGAACATATGAAGACAATTCAGTTGAACGCACCGGGCGGTATTGAGCAATTACAGATCGTTCAGCGCGACGATCCGGGCCAACCGGGCCAGGGCGAAATCCGCGTTCGACTTCACGCCAGCTCCCTGAATTTTCATGATTATCTCGTGGTAACGGGCAAGATTCCCAATGCGGACAAACGCATCCCTATGGCAGACGGTGCGGGCGTCGTGGAAGCTGTCGGCACAGGGGTTGACGAGTTCAAGCCCGGAGATTGTGTCGTCTCGTGTTTCTTCCCGTGGTGGCAGGAAGGCGCCCCGGTCGAGGGCTTTGCCCAGGGCGTACCCGGTGACGGTATGGATGGCTACGCACGCGAGGTCGCAGTCACCCCCGCCCATTGGTTTACCCGAGCGCCTTGCGGTTATAATCACGCCGAAGCGGCGACACTGACCACCGCAGGTCTGACTGCCTGGCGCGCATTAGTGGTCGATGGCGGCATTAAAGCAGGCGACACTGTTTTGGTCATGGGTACAGGCGGCGTATCTATTTGTGCACTGCAGATGGCCCGTGCGATGGGCGCTCAGGTGATTGCCACTTCTTCTTCAGGGGCAAAGATGGATCGCTTGAAAGACATGGGCGCAGACCACGTGCTCAACTATAAAACCGATAAAAACTGGGGCGAGTGTGTCAGGGATCTTACCGGTGGCCGCGGTGCAGATATTATCGTTGAGGTCGGCGGTCCAGGCTCATTGCCGCAATCTATAAGAGCCGTATGTGTAGGCGGTCATATCGCGCTGATCGGTGTACTGACCGGTATGACAGGCAACGTGCCGACGGCGGAATTAATGTATCGGCAGGCACGTATTCAGGGCCTGACCGTTGGCAGCCGCCGTCATCAGCTCGACATGATACGTGCGCTTGAGATAATCGATATGCGTCCAGTCATCGACCGCTGCTTTGCATTGGATGACATAGCTGATGCATTCCGTCATCAAGAGAGCGGCAACCATTTCGGCAAGATCTGTCTCGAATTCTAGGCGAGGAACAACGCAAGGCGCCGTTTCACGCTTTTTTCTTTAACCCGTCTCTGCCTCCTGACGGCGAGGTAGCCCAACAGATATCAGCGCTGCCAGCGCAACAAACGCGCTCGACACCCACAGGCAAGCTTCCAGCCCATACGACTGGTAGACCCAGCCTGATAGCAGAGTGCCTATGAGACGCCCCATGGCATTGGACATGTAGTAAAACCCGACATCCAGCGAGACACCGTCATTTTTTGCATAGCTGACAATCAGATAACTGTGCAGCGAGGAGTTGACCGCAAACAGCACCCCAAATACCAGCAACCCCACCACAACGACGCTCTGAGCCGGCAATTGCGTGTTCAGCCCCAATGCAATAGCCGCCGGCAAACCGGCAAGCATCATGGCCCATACCATCGCAGCGTGTCCGTCCGGCACCTGCCTGTCTCTGAGCCGGGTAATCAATGGCGCGACGGATTGCACGATGCCATAGCCGATAACCCAGACAGCCATAAAACCACCTACCAGCCAAAAATCCCAGCCAAAAACCGAGCTCAGATAGACCGGCAAAGCAATCACAAACCACACATCGCGGGCGCCGAAAAGAAACATGCGGGCCGCCGACAACATATTAATCGCCCGGCTTTTGGATAGAATATCGCGGAATCGAGGCTTGGCGCTGGCCTTGCCCAGATCCTTCTTCAACATGATCACGCTGCCAACCCAGATGAATCCCAGCGCGCCTGCCATTAGCAGCATTGCACCGCGGAACCCGAGCGTCGCCAGCAACATCCCGCCCAAAAAGAATCCGACACCCTTCAACGCATTCTTCGAGCCGGTGAGAATCGCCACCCATTTATACAAGATACCCGGCTGATCAGCGGGCACCAGAAGCTTTATCGAGCTCTTCGCCGACATCTTGTTAAGATCCTTGGCAATACCCGACAGAGCCTGGGCACCCATCACCAGCGGGATACTGAGCCAGGCCGTCGGTACTGTCAGTATCAACAGGGCAATAACCTGGATCGCCAACCCTAAGTTCATCGTGCGGTTCAGGCCTACCCACGCGCCGAGATAACCGCCAAGCAGATTGGTGACCACCCCAAAAATCTCGTAAAACAGAAACAGTGCAGCAATTTCCAGCGGCGTGTAGCCCAGGGTATGAAAGTGCAACACCACGAGCATGCGCAGCGCACCATCAGTCAACGTAAATGCCCAGTAGTTGCCTGTTACCAGAAGATACTGGCGTACCTGCGGGCTCAGTGCTGTCAGCGCCTTGATCACATCAAAAACTCCTGCGCGTCAGTTGAATGCGCCCACCCGTTTCGCCAGCTCCACTATGCGGTTGGCATAGGCCCATTCATTGTCATACCAGGCGTAAATCTTTACCTGGGTACCGTTGATGACCATGGTCGACAATGCGTCGATGATCGATGAGCGCGGATCGGTGCGATAGTCGATGGACACCAGTGGACGCTCTTCATAACCGAGAATATCCTTGAGAGGACCGGAAGCGGCCGCCGCTTCGAAAAGCGCATTTACTTCTTCCACCGTGGTGAGCTGCTCCACTTCAAAGACACAGTCCGTAAGTGAGGCGTTGGCCAAGGGTACGCGCACTGCGTGACCGTTTAAACGGCCCTTGAGATCGGGAAATATCTCCGCGATCGCTGATGCCGAACCAGTCGATGTCGGTATCAAACTCATTCCGCAGGCCCGTGCCCGACGTAAATCCTTGTGCGGCTGATCAAGAATACTTTGCGTATTCGTAACGTCGTGGATGGTGGTAATCGAGCCATGACGAATACGCAGATTCTCGTGAATAACCTTGACCACAGGTGCCAGACAATTGGTTGTGCAGGAGGCCGCCGTGACAACTTGATGCTTTGCTGCATCGAAAAGATGATCGTTCACCCCCAACACCACGTTCAGCGCACCCGCTTCCTTGACTGGGGCGCTGACCACAACGCGTTTGACACCCTGATCGAGGTAGCCCTGTAATACGGCCAGCGTTTTCATCTTACCGCTGGCCTCGATAACCAGATCGCAACCGGACCAGTCCGTATCAGCAATCGCCTTGTTGGCTGTCAAATTGATTACTCTGTCGTTGACCAGCAGATAACCATCCTTGCTGCCAGCTTCGTGCTGCCAGCGACCATGCACCGAGTCGAAATTAAGCAAGTGTGCATGCGTGGCAGCATCACCAGCGGGATCATTGATCTGCACAAACTCCAGCTCCGGCCAGTCCCATGCCGCTCTCAGCGCCAAACGTCCAATACGACCGAAACCATTGATGCCTACCTTGATACTCATATTTTCTCCTCCAGACAACAGGATGAATTCAACAGCTGCGCTCAGTACAGACGCCAACTTCATCAGAACCAGCGCGCATTTGTTTCAGTCGCTGGCTATTGATTTCGAGCCAACCCCGATTTTCCTGCATAACCAGATTGACCATGTTTACCGCCCACTCAGGCAGGTCAGGGTGCAGGCGGTAATAGACCCACTGTCCACGACGCTCGTCTTCGAGCAAGGCACATTGGCGCAATTGTGCGAGGTGACGCGAAATCTTTGGCTGGCTTTCATCCAGAGCAGTGGTGAGCTCACAGACACACAACTCCGCCTCCCGCGCAATTAACAAGATCATCCGCGCACGGGTGTCATCAGCCAGGCATTTGAACAGCGAAACAGGAGTCAGGGATGTGCTGGTATCGAGTGCTTGCAAAGCCTGTGTCATGAAAAGGCACCGAGTCGGATTATATATGATATTCCAAATATACGGAAAACCATATATATAGTAAAGACGGGAAATCCGTATGCTTGCTAGTTACGCACTTCAGCCGGGGCAGCGCTTTTCATCACGCGTCAGAGCCCAACAGCGACGCCATCGCTTACGCAGTGCACCAGGAGATTCGGCATACAGCCTGCTTCCAAGTCTGAAGGCCCATTGCTGCAAGCAGCCTCGTCGGCCAGCCACCAACTCACCGAGTTCACGACGCTGCGCAGCCGCACCAAAGATAGCGGGCGATTGCGCCAGTAGCGCCTGCAGCATCGATAGATCGTGATCTTGACCAAGCAACTGAGACAGATCCTTGAGCATCGCTGCACGTACCTTGAATGCAGCCGGCCAGGCCATGCTCAGCAGCCGCGTGTGATGCCAGTGATCTTTCACCCGTTTGCGCCAGTCATGCAGGTGATCATCGGTAGCGGCGTTGGCTGCCACGCCAAGTGCTCTGCGCCCATCGGCAAAGGTCCGCTGCAGGCCGCTGGATACCAGAGCAAACCTTTTACCGGGCAGACGCCAGGCACGAACCGACTCTTCGGCCATCGCCACATCCGCAAGCACCTCTTTCAGCACCCGGTGTGCCTCTTCCAAGGTCACACCACCACTGGGCGCACCTCCCTGTCCCAGAGAGTCCAAACGTGTGCGAACGTTGCGCATCGAGCGCCGGGCGAATAACGCTGAATTCTCGCTGGCGAGTGAATCCCAGGTTTCCAGTAGCGCACCCGCATCACGCATGACAGAAAGCTTGCGGTTGATATCGCGAAAACGTCGATTTTCCTGAGCGAAGGCTTGTCCAATCGGTGTGCGCACCAGCCGCAGCAGCGCACGCACCTCCTTGATCCGTTTACGCGCCTCATGAATACCCGTCGTTTGTTGTTCAGGCACAAGCAGCAATGCCTCCCGAGCCTTCCCTAAACGCTCCAGGGCTGCGCGCCGCACTTCCTTGGCGGCAGCTTTGTGTGGCTTGATCTTGAATCCCATGCGCAACCCCTGATATGTCGACTAAGCAGCGCTCAGAGTGTAGTGCTAAAAAAACTTTGTCGCCCAAGCCCCCTCAGACTGCAGAGTCCATCTTAGGTGCTCGCTGACGGAGCTTGTCATACCCTGCGCGCGTCAGGAGCACCAGGTTGACTGTTGTCACATAGATTTGACCAGTCGATTTCAACGCCTCAATCTGTTTTGAATAGGACGATGCGGGCAGATAGAAATAATCGCACTCCTCAACCAGCTCTTGCCTGTCAGCCTTGAAAAGCTTGAATGTGGTGCCTTTGGCTAGCTGGTTCAGTTGGTCAATCTGACGAAAGCTCAAAGTCTCGATACCGTTATGAACAATAGGGTCGGTGCTGGGCATGGTTCTCTCGGGCATGGGCTGTACTGGTATTGTCGCCTGCAATGCTTCCGGGTAACAGCCGATTGCGGTACCCTTCTGCACTTCAATTAAAGGAGCAAGCACCCATGCCAAAAGCCAGCGCCCGCCACATTCTCGTGGCAACCGAAGATAAGTGTAACGAACTGAAAAGCGCCATTGAAGGCGGAGCCGATTTTGCTCAGGTGGCCAAAGACAACTCTTCCTGCCCATCCGGCCGTCAAGGTGGCGATCTGGGTACCTTTGGCCCGGGGCAAATGGTCAAGGAATTTGATACCGTGGTATTTAGCGCGCCAATTAATGTCGTCCAGGGCCCGGTCAAGACCCAGTTTGGTTTTCACTTGCTTGAAGTGACCAGCCGTCAAGACTAAATCAGTGGCCGGCCCTCAAGCCGGCCCTGACATTATCGCTCGTTAGCGAATACCTGCGTCCAGTAAATCGAACTCTGCGGTCGCGTCTCGAAGGCCGCGCCCATGTCGGTAAACTCGGGGTTCATGATATTCGCGCAGTGCCCTGGACTGTGCAGCCAAGCCGACACTACCTGCTGCGGTGAGCTCTGGCCTACCGCCACGTTTTCCCCGAGCTTGCGCCATTCGTAACGAGTCATTTCTACCCGTGCGGCGACCTGTCCGCCGTCAGCTCCGGCATGACTGAGAATATTGTTTTCGGCCATGTAGCCACTGTGCTCAAGAGCAGCCTGCCCCAGCCGAGCATCCCAGTTCAACGGTTGTGCTGCATCAAACTGTTCACTACCGCACGTGCGGGGCTCCCTGCGTGCCAGGTTCACCTCTGCCAACACCTCTTGGCCGACATCCATCCATTTCCGACCGATTATCGCCTGCGAAACCAGTGGGCTGGCCATTATTATCTGCCAGTCATTACCAGTACGTCTTACACCAATCTCCGCGTAGTCTGCGTTGCGCAATACCTCACAAAAGCGCTGCTTGGCCATCTCCATTACCTGATCGGCATCAGACGGTCCGGATACCTGCATAATCTGAGCAGCCGAAGCTTGATAGCCAGCTTCATGCATTGCCGTTCGCCATTGAGACGATGACAGATCGACATGTGCCAGTTTAGGGTTGGGCGCTAGCGGACCGGTAACCGGCATTGCCCGGCCCTCGCATTCGGCCGGTGCATTGCGGTATTCATTGATCCTATTGACCAGATCGGCATTCTGCTCAGCAAACACTCCAGACGCCCACGACAACCCCAACGTTACCAATAGATGGGGCCAGAAGGCACTGAGCCTGGTTGACTGTGGGTGGTTCACGGTGAAATCTCCGCACCGCCTCTGCTCGACCCGCCGTATATCTGCGCGCAGCCCCAAAGCGGTTTTAATGAAAAAATTCATAACAATTGACCCCTTCAGCCAAGCAACAGTTCCATCCGGGATCCAATCAACGCGGCAACGTCAGGCTGCGGCGGCTCTGCTGCGCAAACGATCCAGCGCCCAGCCACCGCAAACATTGACAAACACCGAACCCAACATTACCAGCACCGCACCGATCATCTGCCACTGGCTCAACCGATCCCCCAGCAGCAGTGATGCCGATGTCAATCCGACCACGGGCACCAAAGGCGAGATATACAAGCACCAGCATGGACTCCAGCCCGAACCCGCTCAAGGCGCCTTTGATAGCGGCCGGTCCCTCAAGCCACCAGGACAACGCCAGAAAAGGCAAGGCAGGCACCAGGTTACCCCACACAACGAGCCCCACTAGATTGACCTTTCCGATACGACGGGTGATGACATTACCCAGCGCCCACATGGATGCCGCGCAGATTGTCAGCAGAAAGCCGGCTAACGTCATGATGCGATCGACCTGCATACCGATCATGCTCAACCCTGCCGCAGCCACCACCAGCCCGAGAAGGTTCGCAACACGCACGCGCTCTCCGATAAACATCGCGGCAAACAGCAGAGTAAAAAGGCTTGCGACTGCAGGACCAGGGAAGCCAGACCGGCGGGCATCCCCACCGCCATGGCAGAGAACAAAAAGGCAAACTGACCGAGTGAAATAGTCAAACCGTAGGTCAACAACCAGCGCCAGGACACCTGGGGCCGCTTGACAAACAGGATCGCTGGCCAGGAGCAGGTCACGGGAAGACATGCCATTACTCCAACGGTGTATAACAATGCATTAGGCCAGCCTGATGGCCGCAGGGATACGTACAACGGAGCAGGATAAAAGCAGGACAGTCGCGATCGAGTAGGGAGCGGGATTACTCCCGCCGCCCTCTCACACCA